>Ga0209208_10001691_pt1 | contig 31366 bp, 19 predicted proteins | sample S1TSphfallax_3_FD_187694 | JGI IMG/M metagenome (GOLD analysis project Ga0209208, IMG submission 187694) | Host-associated microbial communities from peat moss isolated from Minnesota, USA - S1T2_Fd - Sphagnum fallax MG (SPAdes) (version 2) | ecosystem: Host-associated > Plants > Peat moss >...
AACCTCTCAATTTTGCTGGAATTGGTGGTGTCTCAGAATTTCTTGGGTGAGTTTTATGAGCATCTCAAATTGTCACTTTCATGCTCTCTGCAAGTCCATACACCATCAGGAACCAGCTTGGCTCCCGAAGGGGCCCTCTTGGCAGAAATCAGCTTGAGCAGACTCATCAACATCTTGTCATCTTATTGAGTTCTTAGAGCATCCCCAGAGGTGCTCAGTATCTGACCCTGAACATTAAAATTGGATGAAGAAAACTCAAAACATGCTGGTCCGTTTGCTGAGGCTGGTAAAAGGCACAGCAAATCTGTGCACATGGCAGAGAAGAGTGCAAATAAATATGAACCGAATGCTGTTCCCTGTTTCTGATTGGCCAACCACAATGATGGTCCAGGTGGTTTGCTATTAGTAGTCCCCCACCTATTTGCAGTCCCAGTTTTAGTTTTATGGGTGGGGTTGTAAAAAGTAAATAACTAAACTTGGATGCAAGAAAAATATTTTCGCAGTCACATACTCAGCACCACTGGTGATCGTCTTAGTTTCCTAAGCCTACCTGATTCCTAGACACCAAAATTGCAAATTGAAACTGAAACCTCTGACTGGATGCAGCTCTATGCCAAATCTCAATTTATTGTAGGCTGTAATAATGCTGTGAATTATGGGTTTGGAAGGTGGACAGATGTACAGAGGGCAGAAGCTGCAAAGCAGGGATTTGGCTACCGAGCGGTTCTGTTTGCTAGATTGGTAGGTTGATCCTTCATTCTGTTGTTGTCCATCCTTGATTCAATTCCTGTTCAGAAAGCATCATCTTATTGTATAGAGTACAGCGAGGATTTGAGCTGCCCTTCAAGAAATAATTCTTTAGAAAGATCTGTCACATCTTCCCCTGACAGGATTGCACCATGATTCCTGTTTTGAATTTTTACTTTTACAGAGCTTTGTTTGTTTTGAATTTGTACATTTTACAACTCATGGTTTGATTCTGAAACCCGTGGTGTGATGTGGGTTACAGGTGGGGCTGCTGTTGGCTGTTGACTTATTTTTTCTTGGAGCTCAACAATTGTCACACTATTTTCAAGAGCTTCAGCACTGAAATGCTCAATTATAGCTTATAGAGACGAGAAATCCTGCATGATTTTGGAAACAGAGATCCTGCAAAGAGAACCTCTGCAATTGAGTTATAGTTTGGAGGTCAATCTTTTTGGTTTTTTGATCCAGAGGTGGTTGCTCATTAGCTGTGGATGTACTCGGAAAGAGAATTATGGATGTTGGTACAGTTAGGAAGTTAAAAGACTCAGAGGGCTGGCAATGTCCAAATGGGTGTGGCTGTTTGTTCATGAAGATGCCCATGTTGTCATTACCAGCTCTTCAAAACAGTCTTCTATTGGCAGATGTATGGAGGATGCACATGACTAGGATTCTTCGATGGGTGCCTCACTACAAGACTGATGATCATGGTCATCACCAGTGTTGATCTGGTACACGAGCCTGCTTCTGGTAACAATGATAGCACAAGGACCCTACCCATTTGGTATGAGCTGAGGCAATGCCAGCCTTATACACTTACCAGTCTAGTAGGGACCTGTGTTGGGTGGTTCTTTAATCCCGTGCGGGAGCTTTGCTGGTTCTTCAACTGGTTATATGGTTTAGGGTCTTGGACCCAATACCAGCCTGGTATGAAAAGGAAAGAAAAACCCGGGACCAGGACCTGGCTGGCATGTTCAAAAGTCCAGAACCCTAAACCTAAAACCAAAAGTGGTCATCATCAGTGTTGGTCTATTATGTAGGGTTGTGTTTATATCAGCATTGTTATTAGCACTGGTATCAAGGACCCTACTAGGCTGGTAGGGACCTGTGGTAATACATACCGGGTATGTATATACTTGCCTCATACTAACTGGTATATTATAGTCTATAGCCAAATTTGGCTAATTTCTTTTGAATGATTGCCAGTTTGGCTATATCACAAAATTGACCCAAAAAAAACATTGGGTCTTGTGATATACACCATTTGACTGAAAGAAAAGGATCACCCCTCTATTGTTAAATGTTCATTATTAAATATCTTTACTCAAATTCATTTTTAAATATCATTTTAAATACACTACTTGACACAAGTGCATTCAATATTATTCATGCATGATTGAATTTGATAGTGGAAAATTACATTGCATACATGTAATAGAAAATTTTGTCAATCTCTCTTACATGGGGATGTGGGCTAAAAGGAAATGGAGCTTGAATTAGGATGTTCTACATATTAGCATATCCTTCCAAAGTTTCATGTAAAATTATGAACACCTTTTGAGACATTAGAGCACTAATCTTTATTTTATTTAAAATTATTTCAAAAAACCACAAGTGTTGTTAGATACCACACAAATCTATCAACTTGTGACACCAATTGACTTATTTCCATTAAACTCACAACAAAAGTGGACCAAGGCCCATAATTTGTGTAGGTAACTCTTAGACTTTGTTGCAGTTTTCCATTTTTTCTAACATCATAAAAGAAAAGCCATTTATACGGTGATTGTATTGTAATGTTTCGTTTTGAAAAGTTATGACTTTGACAAAAGTTTTGTAGGATTATTATAAGTTTTATGTGCTTGTCCCAATTAGTGCTGGTCAATTTTAGTTTTGGGACGGTTTTGGTTTTAATTCCTGATCCATTTACCGAGTACGCATACCACTAGTTCAAAAATTTGAGTTTTTAAAAAATAAAAATAAAATCAAATAAATTATAAATAATTTATTTATATAATTTATTTGATTTTAATTTTAATAAAAGTTTTAAATTTGTAATTGGGCCCAAAACCCAATATATTCAAGTTTTGATTTTGATTTTTTTTAAAAATATTTTTGATTGGGGTTAGATGCATTTTTTTATAAAAAAAATTTGTGGCGAATTTTCACCACCTAGCAACCAAAAAAAAAGGACCAAAGAATTCAACAAAGGGGTTTTTGAGAATTGAAAAAAAATCACCATAATTTGAGAAAAAAAAAGAGTTAAAAGTTGCCGGATTTAGACAATGTGTTTCTTGTAGGTTGCTAGAACTAGGCATGATTCCAAAAACTATTTACTAGTCCATTAGGATAGTTGCCATTTATTAATAATTAATGTTCAGGATTTTCACCAGTGCACCTACTTCAAGAATTTGGAAAAAAAAAAAAACCATGGTTAGATGTGTTAGTTTGAAAAGGAAAATCAAGGTTCTAAATAATAAGAAGACATTTTTGGAATTCAATAATTTGGAGGTGGGGTGGGCATTTATCACTTTTGGAACATGTTCCAATCATACAATATTTAATTAAAAAAATAAATTGGTGGGGTTAGGCATATAGTTGATAGAGGTGGTCACATTTTATTGGTGATACAATTTTAGTAAAAAGAAAATAATATCAGTTTTGGGTTATGTGTAGGAAAGCACAACTGGACCCAAATAGGAAATCTTTTATTATAAACATGGAACTAGGGGTCTTGCAATGTGAAGAACCAAGTTTGAAACTAGACCATAGGCTCTATCAAAAAAATTTAAATCCTTGAATTGAAACTAGAGGTTCTTTTTTAAAAAATTTAAAAGTTGGAACTGAGATCGAAAGTTCTTTTGAAAATTGAGAATTAACCAACATTAGTTTCAATTGTGACTCCCTTTGTTTGAACTTATTTTACATGCCATCTTGCAAACATTACACAACATGATGAGGGCCTATTCTTTTTTGTTTGCATGTAATATCACAACATCTTGTGCTTTTTGGGGTCAATATGAAAAGCCAAACGATGTGAAATGAAGGCAATTTGTCTTATGTTGATATGATTGTGAAAAAGATTGGATTCAACCTTTGACAATTTGACTAGTTTGCATGGAACAACATTTTTATCCATGAATTTGAAGAATTTTGAGTATCAATATTCAATTTTTGAAAGCCATTTGAATGTATGGATCATTTTTTTCTCATCCTTATTGGTGATCTCATTGGTTTTTGAGAACATATTGGAAGTTCATACAAAAGTTGCATTTAATTAATTTTTTTAGTTAAATTGGTGAGTTTGTTGTGTTCCATCATGAATTAGTTTCTCTATTAAATTAGCAAGTTTGTTGAGTTCCATCAATGAATCAATTTTTGGTGAATTGGTCACATCAATGTATATACATATGTTGGTGAACATATATAGTTTTTAGTGGATTAGATGGAAATTGGGTTTTTGAACTTGTGACTTAATTCAAATTCCTAACCATATCATTCTATTTATATATATGGATCAATGTACATATGTCATTTGGACTTATGCTAAACATGTTTTGAATACATATATTGCAATTTACCATCCCAAGAAAGTATTAACTATTACAAAGTAAATTTTTTTTGGATTTATCAAAAAATCAAAATGAATAATATTAGATGAAGGCTTTAAACATCTCATAATGTGAGACTCCATAAGGTATAAGTTATTTGAAACAATGATTTTTTTTGATAATTGACCTTATGAAAGGAATTGTACAATGGCTTTATTATTCTTTGAAAAGAAATGATCCTAGAGATTCACATTATTAAAATGATGATCTTAACCCCAAAAGACAATTACAATCAACATAGCATATGGGCAAAGCCCTTTTGTGACAAACCACTTAATTGTTTTTTTTTTTTTTCCATGTGACCATGCCACGACCCTCCCAAACTATGGGCTCTTGGCTCCACTTTTGGTATATGATGAGAAGCTTGCGACAAGGTGATGAGTACATTTGTAATTTAGCAGTTTTCAAATATAAAAAAAAAAGAAAAAAAAAGTCATTGAATTTTGAATGATTTAAAAATTAACTTGTTTTTTATGATACTTCCACTATTGGGTCCCAAAGAACTTTGAAGTTAAGTTGGCTTCAACTAGAAAAATCATGGCATTGTGACCTAGAGGAGGTTTAATATATTTGGGCCAACAACACAAGGGCCCACTAGTAGTAATTGAAAACATAAAGAATCATAATCCCACCAAGATGACTTTAAAATGGTATTTGGTGGACTACCTACCAAAGTTTAATCATTCAAATCTTAATTTAAACAACAACAATGTTGAGTAGCATATCAAAAGTGTAAATGGAGCATGGGTGGGTTTTGAAGGTGTGGTGATCAAAAAGTAGTTGACCCTACAATCATTGATGAATCCACTTAGAGTAGCAAGAACTTGCATTTTTAAAGACCTATAGATACTTCACAATTGAAATGGTTGTCCTTATGTGAATAAAGAAATTATCAACTTGTTGATAAAGACAACTAAAATCTATATTGTTAAAGGGAGGAATTGCATTCTTGAATGCTAAACTTGACAATTTCATTGTTTGGCCTACATCATTCCAAAGTTACAACACTTTTTTAATGAAGATTGATCAGGGAAGGAAACAAGTCCTAAAGGATTTGAACCCCAACCAAGGCTTGGGACAAAGGAGTTAAAACTCAACCAAGAATGTTTGGTCAAGATCTTATGATTCTTTTCCAATTCCAAGGAATTGTGATACTATGAGCCTTGTTGTTATAGACAAGTTATGAATGTGAAAAAGGAAAATAATCATAAGATCTTGGCAACCTAATTTAGCTAGTGTGGGAGCACATGCAAATATAGTGTGATATGTTTTTTGAGCATGCATGCCACTTAACTCTTCCACAAAGCTCTAAAGGTGTCTTGTAAGGTGGCTTGAAGCTCAATCTTGAAAAGGTGTGGATGGGTGTAAAAACAACAAATTGAATGGCCAAGCTACCTTGACTATTTTACAAAATCTCAATAGAAAGTATATTTGATAAGATCTAAACTTTATATATATATTTTTAAAAACACAAAATATGAACATCAGATTTTTTTGAGTTCACCATGCCATGTATCTTTAAAATAAAATTTTGAAATTATTTTTCTTAGTGGAGCTGAATTTGCCAAAGTACTTCCAAAAAAAAAACACCAAAGTAATATGATGTTTCAAAAGTTTGGGTCTACTCTTAACAGCCAAAACACAACTCATAAACATCACACACTCTCTTTGAACATTTAGCATGTTAACATTGTTGACACCAAGCTTATTCTTTCTCATTTGTGAAACATTTCCGAGTATTTCATGTTTATTTTTATAAAAAGTTGACAATATTGTTGCATATTAATCAAATGTGTCAATTTTTACATTCACCATTCAAATATTGTGGTTAGACACCATCATTGAAATGATGACCATTTTTCTCACAAGTGATATAACATGGGCATGAACTTCCAACAAACATTATAACCCCAAGGGTACGAATATATATCCTAAGCCCTGTCTTGGTCACAAAGCAAAACCACACTTACAATGCTAGGTTACAATCCATGTTAGGTTAAGGGTCTTGTAGCTTGACTTCCGAGTCTCCAACCCTGGTGATCTTTTGAAGGTAGATTTCAACAAAATGTATCATACCTTGGCGATTGAAAACACCCACATATTTGAACTAACAATTGGCATGACTTCCCATGAGAAGATGATGTACAAATTGTAACCTGTCATGCAATCTGAACCCCCTTACAAGAGGATGTTCTTTTATGAAAGTTAGTGACTTGGTGTTATCTAAGTTGCATACCGCGTTCACCGCTATAACACTAGTAACTCCTTGGACCAACTGGTCTAGATAGCTAGCACATTCAGCCTCGTAAAGGAGTGCTATGTTTGTGAAATCAGCAACACCAGCAAAGACAAAGTTTCTGGCCAAAATGGTAAGAACTGAAAATGAATAATTGAACTGAGGAATGAGCAACAACATATGTAGCCAAACTAACACACTGAAGATTCAAGAGGTGATGTCACCACAATGATGACAAGACAAAAAATTATGATCATTGCACTGATCTTCCTCAACCTCCACTTTCAATCGAAGCAAGCATACTGTCATGTTTTCTGTCGTGCTTTTTCGATGAGAGGCTTCAGCTGTTTCTTCTCAGCAAGAATCTTCAGGAAATTGAAGAGGAAGGGGATGTAATTATGCTTGCGGCGAATGTTCTCTGTTTTCCATTTCCTGAATTTCTCATCCTCAAGCACTATCTTGTCACCTACTTTTGTAATCTCAGACTCCACATCAACAAGTGAGTTCTGAAGCTTCTGGAGGGATGCCAGGTAGACTCCCTCCTCATCTTCCACTGAATCAACTTCCATCGCATCTTCCCTTTTGGCCTCTGCAGCCTTCATCTGTTCTAATATCTGAGCCCTTCTTTTTTCCAGATTCAACATCTCCACACTGTATATGTCCTTCCTATTCTTGATCACCGCCATGAGATTGAATCTGATCTCACTCTTTGAATACTTTTCAATCCTCTCCTGGATTACTGGTTGCACCAATTCAAGCCATTCCATGGAATCTGGGCCACTAGCACCACATTCACCAAGGTTGATTGGACCTTCCTTGAGCCCATCAAGTTCATAGAGGACTCCATCAACTGGCAGGTAGCTGATGAAATGATACACATCATCATCCTTGTCAGTTGTTTTCTGTTCATCTGCCACAAATGGTTCAGGCCTGGCAAAACTGTTGTGTGCTGTACGAATAGCTTCACTGTTGTTGATTGCAAGCCCTTTCATCTCAGGAGGAAACTCTTTAGTGAAATCCTTCAGGATCGAGAGCTCAGGACCAATGTCAAGTTCTGGCCTGTTCATAAGGATAGATAGAATGGCTTGTGTAGCACATGCATTATTTATGACCTGAAATAAAACCACCACAATATGTGTGGTCATAATCCCGGATGTAGACTGTCAAAGACCAAAAAGAAAGAAAATAGTTGAAGAAAATATACATTGAAGGAAATTATAGAGTTTGCAATGATGGATAGATGATGTACATAGAGCAGAATGATATTTGATCTGCTCCACCAAACAATCTATGTTGCAACTAGTACAAGTTCATGTCGACATACAGCTATGTGCTATGTATTTGGCAGCACCAGCTAGATTGGACCTCTCAGGGCAGTGTCAGTGAGGGTCAATGCTGCATGGGTGGAAAAATTTACTACTGCAAGTGTATAGCAACTGCATAACACATAAAACATTCATCAATCTGCATCACTAATGATCCACTTGCAACAGGTCAAGACCTATAACTCCTGATCACCTTGAAAATATTTTTACTAAGTTCCTGCACAACTATATCAGTCTGTTCAAATAAGAACATGAGACTTTTGACTGTGCATTTGAGGTTCCAGAGACCTGGCTAGCAAAAAACAAATTGGGGTTGCATTCCTTCAATACAGGCCGAATATCTTTCTCCCCAGCTCGCCATTTGAAAAGAAATATCAATCCATAGACAGGCCTGCCACAGCAACCCCACAAGAGATAAGTAGAGCTCCAGCCATTAACCTACTACATAACCATGTAACTGCAGACAAAACTCCACTGTAAGTAACCCTTTGTAAGTAAACATTATGTCAGTTCCAGCCAAACCAAAACAAACATGACAAGAATGAGTGTGGTCATGAGTGCCCAAACCCTTAATACTTAACCTACAACATATATGATGGACATTATGTTCACATATTAGATTTTCCTCAGTCCTTCTGACACAAACCTGGTTAGCCAAGACTGATAAGAGCAAGAGAGAGATCTGACCGGAGTTGTTCCAGGGACTCCAAGTCCAGGCTGTAGAGCTCTTCTACCTGCTCCAAAACAAAAGGAAGTAAACATTAAGGACCTTCCATTTGCTCTGATATTCCCAAAGAGCACTCTAAATTTCAACAAAAACCATCCAAGCCCCTTCCTGATAGAGTCCTGAAGGCCAACAAGAGGCAGAAAATAAAGGGTTGTGGAACTTTTGGCAACCTTCAGCTTTGTGATCCTTGCCACTTCCTGTAGCCATCTATATGAGAGATATGCAGCTTTTTACCACAAGCCTAGAGAAAGCATCACAGAACAGAAAGCAAGCAGCAAGAATCAAATTTCCAGAACTACCTGAACTCCTTTGACTTGCATTTGCTGAATAAGCTCTGTAAACACCCCTGCAAAAACAACCCTCCAGTCAATGTAGTTGTATTTTCCCATATTGAAGTTCCATACAACCTTGTGACACCAAATTTCTTCAGCTCCCCCGAATCATTATATGTGTTGCATTCAAAATGCACCAATACACTTTCGTCTTTTATTTAAAATAAAATGGTGAACCAAAAGTGAAAGCAGGGCACTGATCAGCTTTAAAAGTTATACTCTTACTCTAAAACCCTAATGGAAAGGAATACCAGAGAAACCATTCCCTCGATGCCTTCAAATCTATCCATGCCTTGAATGAGCTTGGTAAATGTGTATACTAGAGCATAATATGAAGGGAAACCATCTCCCACTTCAGAGAGTATGTGAAATCAGCAGCAGCCCCTAGAACCCTAACCCTAATCATGCACGCATGAGAACTGCATACATGAAAAGCACTAATGTCTCATCTAATTACAAAACGATTGTGGAATTGCACAAGCTCCAATCTCTTACACGTTCCACATATCAATACTTGTCGAAAAACGATGCATAGTATAAAAAAAACACGCTTTCTCGTTATGACACTCTTGTGATACAACGCGGTACGAAAAGTTAGATATGACAACGCTTCGGCAAATGTACTGAGTGAAAATTATTGCATTATGCTGCTACAGATTTGCAAGCAACAAAAAACAAGAATCCTGATGAAAAAAAACATTGCCTACCCGGATCCGACTCGATTGTACACCACGACATCCCGCCTGCTTCTTGTTCTTGTTCTTGTTCTCCTCCTCCTTATTCTCAACACGTCTTTCTGCGTTTCTAACTGCACTTTCAGATTCTGGCAGATAGAGAAGCCCAGCAAAACGGGGAAGAAAAAGGCTCCCAAATCTTAGCACCACAAACGCAACCCTGAAACCCGCCACAAAAGGGTCCGCAAGGGACATGCACGGGAGAGAGAAAGCCGCGAGCGGAGGAAAGCGGACAAAACCCTAATGTAAAGAAAAAGAAAAGAGAAAAGGAAAAAAGAAAACCCTAATGTAATGAAATTGGGTTGTCAAGTGTGGCATAATTTATGGAGGAAATTTGGGAAGAACATGAAATTGAGTTGGGAAATCAGGGCTTTTATTGGTTTAATTATTAATTATTAACTTGTGAAAGAAAGTGGGTTTTAATAATTGTTTTGATCACATGAATCAAACAAGATTGATAAATAAATAAATAAATATAATATAATATAATTATAATTTCTTTGCTGAGCATAAATATCTGCTTCCCAAGAAATTAGTGAAGTTAAACTCAATTCCATCAGAATAGTAATGGGAAGGGTGGTCGAGGGTTTAATAATATTCTTTGACACTACCCTAGTAGTACCTTGGCCAATTCGACACTAATTATATTATTTTCAGAAATGTTGAAAATTTCAAAAATTATTTCTTTCTTTCAAATCAAAAAATTATTGTGAAGGATAATAGTGAATATTTAGGAATATTTTATTTGTTGAAACGAAAATTTCAAAATTAATTAAATTATTCCATGGAAATGTGTTGAAATGGACAAGGTACTACGGTCATTTAAGACACGCCCAACAATCTTTCTCACATCCAAGTTTTAGTTATTTTTTGAGGATATACTCTAGCCTCGTGGGCCCTTGTGCTTTTGGCCCAAGTGTGTTAAACTCTTCTATAAGGTCACCCATCCCAATATTATTTAGGTCAAATTGGCCCTTAACTTTGAAGTTCTTGTGTAACCCAATTGTGGAAAAAAATCATTTTTGGCAATTTTAATTAATTTTTGGAGAATTTTTTTTAATTCAATAACTTTTGCTCACTTGGTATGAAATTTGTGAAATGAGAAAGGCGCACACCATGATGATGAGGGTTTTTTTTTTAATGGTACTCAGATAGCATAGCAAGAGGCCCCATTGTTTGGGGAGGGTTACTATGTGATCACATCCAAACAAACCAAACAAACATTTATATTAAAATATAGACTACTAGAAGGCCCCTATGTCGTTGGCCTTAATATATTAGACCTCATGTACCATCACCCATCCCAATATTATTCCAGTTGAAATGGGCTTAACTTCAAAGTTTTTCATGAAAATTTCAAAAATAAAATAAAATTTCAAAGATTTAAAAAAAAACCATTTTAAATTCAATACATTTTTTCCATTGGTTTAAAATTTGTGAAACAACAAACATGCATGCCCACCCTCATCGAGAGCTTTCCAACAATACCAAAAGCAGAACAAGGGGGACCCCATGGTTTGAGATGGTTATACCATGGTCACATCCAAACAAGACAATACATACACCTTTCTTATAATGGTGCATTCACACTTGATGTTAAGTCAGTATTAAATGAAAATCTAGGTGGCATCCTAGGTGGCATGCAATGTTAATAGGTGATAGCTTAATGTTAAGTGAATATTAGCTTAACATAAAATCTTCATGGTAACTAGGTTTAAGCCCCTAAATGACTAACATGATGTTAGGGGGACTCAACACTAAGGTCCCTAATACCAAGTGTGAACGCACCTTTAGTGTATAGATTTGGCGAACAACTCTCTCCATGATGAACAAACTTCTCATAAAGTAAGTGTGAAGGCATTATTACTATGGTCAAAAAAGGATGTTCCAAATTCCTCTCCCTTTCTTCATATATCATTTTTCAAGCTCATCTAATCTGGTTAACTTTGCAAGGAGTATGCAACCCATTTACCAGATTAGATCTGGCTCCTATGTTTTTTTGGGGGTAAATTTTCTCTAATTTGTGAAATCCTTTTCTGGGGAAAACTTGGGGTTTTTTTATATAAAAATGCAATTATTATTATTATTATTATTATTATTATTTTCCCAGCAAAAGTTTCCCACTTCTGCACAATTTTTTTGGGCTATTATTATATATTAAAAATCAGATCTGAATTTTGCATTGTTAACTGGTGCCTATGCAAAAATCAATGGCTGCTTTTTCTTTTCTTTCTTATCAATGAGAATCGCACCTTTAAACACCCGTTTTATTGACAATTATAAACCATAGTTTTGTTTGTTTATTATTATTATTATTCTTCCAATGTAGCTTAACTGACCTCTCCATCTTGTTCTAGGTTTAGGCGAAGTGACTCTAGCCATGTGGGTAAGGCTAATTGGTAGACTACGCTAGCATTTTTTGGCATGATATTATGGCTATTCCATGTTGAAGCATGTGAGAAAAAGGTGGTTATTGTCATTTTTGTAGGACATAAGCAGAATGAGACGAAGTGCTTGCATAAGGTGTAATTTTGGCTACACAACATTGATTATGCATGAAAAATTGGTGACTTTTATACATTGAAGGGGAGGTTTGAGCCCCATTCATTATTTTATTATGCCTTGGTGCAATTGAAGGTTGAGCTACATGTCACAAAACCACTACAAGCTCAAAAGGTGTAAAGAAATCAAAGTTATTCAACAAGATGCCTTAACGAGGATTACACCACAATCCATGAATAGATTTTCACCAATTATAGTTGAATGTGTTTTGCATGATTCAATCACACATAAAACACTAGAATCAAGATGCCATAGAACCACACACGTTTGAGCCCCATTCATTATTTTATTATGCCTTGGTGCAATTGAAGGTTGAGCTACATGTCACAAAACCGCTACAAGCTCAAAAGGTGTAAAGAAATCAAAGTTATTCAACAAGATGCCTTAACGAGGATTACACCACAATCCATGAATAGATTTTCACCAATTATAGTTGAATGTGTTTTGCATGATTCAATCACACATAAAACACTAGAATCAAGATGCCATAGAACCACACACTCGAAAGATGCACACAAATGAAGGAATACAACTTGATGCCTTCAAGGAGGATCAAACCCCAATCCATCATTGGATTATGCCCAACTATAGTTGAAGGTTACCTACAAGCCAATATAATCATTTTTGCGATACATCCTAATGACCAAATCTAAGTGAACTATGAGACAAATTTTCAACTTATTTTTTTATGTAGGTCAAGGTTGAAAAGTTCCATTTGTCTTGTATTAAACCTAATGTGATCATTATGGATATCTCAACAAGCTTCAAAAACTCTAAAAACCCATCCTTCACAACGCCACTGGATTTTAGCCTTTGCCACAACTAAGATGTTGGTTTCTAATTAAAGGGTGGTAATTATCATTAACACAAAAACTATCAAGACAACGTGAATTCTTAAATACATGAACCAATAATGACAAAGATAAGCCTAGTTTTATGTCCAAACATGAAACAAAAAAACCAAGGAGAAGAACATAAAAGTAGACATATTTTGAACTTATTTTGAAGTGTGCAAGACATATGTTCAAATAAAACTTTATGATGAAAATATGAAAAAAACATAAAATGATTATGGTGCAAGATCATACCCAAAACTAAAGTTGAATAAGCTAAAGGTAACATGATGATAAATACTTTCATTTATACACTATTAAAAATCTAACTCAAGAAAAAATATGTCAAAATTTTTCAAAATTTTTCACACCAATTTAAGATGTTTCAAAATACTTTAGGCTTAACTCTTGAAATATCTCAAAATATTTCAAAGAATCTTCTTGGGCAAGTTTTTAACTACATTATGAATGTACAATGGATGAAAGGTGGCATTGATGGTTCAATTCCATCCATGATGTTGATGATGATGTTGGGGATGTCATTCGTGAGAACAACATGGTGGAATTGTAATTTTTCATTGTGACAATAAAAAAATATGCATATTGATCCAATTTCAAACCATCCAACAAGGCTAATATCACACCATCATCACCAATTGCCCTTGGGTGGCAATATTGTGTTTTGAATAACATAAGGTGCCCAAGAAATGTTTGTTCAACATCAAACTACAACTAATATTGTGAATTTAAAATTATTCTCATAGCATTCAAGACCTTTTATGTAGGGAATTTCTTGTCAAGTTCATTGAAAAATTATAATACAACTTGAGTGCATTGAATTTTCACCTCTTGGACCATTATGCCCAAGCTTCTCAAGTGACCATGTTATATAGACTATTCAACTTGCATATTTTTTGGATGTTGTACACATTCTGCCATAATAATAAAATATTACATGTTATATTCTAACAATTAGATTGTTCCACCACATTGTGTGTAAAGGAACAAATGTATGGTCAATGAAGTTTAAGATATGTAGGAAATCAATGTAGTTTTACTTCTTTTTTTCAACACAATACATGTGTAAATTAATTTGATATAACTTCACACTGGTTAGAAAGTCGTAAATGAAAGTTTATTAATTCTAAGCATAATTGCTCAAACCTTGCAAAATTTCCAACATAATCATCATATAAATAAGCCCCAAAACAATTTCAATTCACACAACTCCTCATAATTTGCAATTGCAAACTCATTAGCAGTAGCATTTTGTGTCGTCTTCACCAAAATAGTCTTGACCTCTTCAAGGACCACCTTGCTTGGAACAACCATGCTAATCCATTTGGTCTTAGTGTTGTGCAAAATTTTAAGACCTTTTATTTTCATAACTTTAATTAATTTTGATCTTTCCAAATTTCTCTTTGGAGAATGATTGAAATACACATACACACCTACCAACAATGCTTGAAATTTCACAAATACAAGCAAATCAAAGAAAGTGAAGGTTGTTAGGTTGGTCTTATGAACTACCCAATGCACATGAATACAAAAAGGTGAGAACTTTTCTTTTAGCTAGGTCACAATCTTAATTTTGGTGCATTGGAAGGTGGTAACACCATTTGGATTAAGGTAGACAACCTTAGTGGCCAAATCATGCTCAAACAATCCCCCAAAAACTTTCATAGAGTTTAATATCATGTTTGTGAATTTACTTACTTATAGCCTCTTATTATTCATTCTAAATTCACCCTTTTATTCCAAATGGGCATGCCAAGAAAAAACATTACTACACTTTATTGAAACAAAATAAAATTTAGGGATTCTCTAAAATTGACACTCTTTTGAAATCCCAAACAACATAAACATGCATTCAAATCGATTTTTGGTTATTTATACTAATAATTTCATTACAATTTATAGAAAAGGCCATTCCTTGTTTGGATGGCCATTTTTGTGGCTACCAAGACCACATTGGTCATATACTCTACCATGCCCCAACCATTAGTGTTTATCCAATGTGTGTTAAGATTGTCCACCTTCAAAAACTATAACAACCCATGCATGCTCTCAAAATCAATGATGGGTTTGCCCAACTCCAAAATATGAAAAAAGGTAACAAATTGCACATATTTTTTTCTTTTCAACCTTGTGTTTCACAACTTGGAATTGAATGCGATCATGCCCAATTATGGTCTAAATCTTCTCATTTCAAACATGTTAGCTATCTAAATTGATTAAAATTTCTTAATTTCCCTACCATGCCAAACTACTTTACATATGCGTTTACCACAATGTTTTTTCAACCCATCAAGTTTTGGGACTAGTGAGTTATCCATATGTTCAATTATGGAACACATTTAAATTGAACAATCTAAACATCTTGCCATCCGACCTAGGAATTGATTTGACCCAAAAATACTTTATAACCCAAATATCTTGGAAGCTTTTATGCAACTCCCATTCAACCTTTTTTTCTTCTTCATACATAGAATGTTCTTTCACCTCTTTCATCAACAATGAGGTCAACAAGATCAATCTTAAAAGTGCTAAAATAAATTGAAATAAAAGCCCCACTATCAAATGCATTAAGTCTAACATCATCAACAATGTGAACCTTGTATTTGTTGGAACAAAAAAACACAAGTGACTTGAACTCATAGGTGTAGAAGCAAAGTCTATAGAGAATGGGATAGAGCCACTAAAAAATAGTTTATACTTAATGTTATGGGGTAATATGAGGGGCATCATTGTGAAAAATTAGTTTACAACACACACTAATAACAAAATGTGTGATGGAAGAACTTGGAAACACACAAATTCAACAAAGTTTTGTCACATTACAAAACTACAAGAGTGTGTGTTGGAAGAACTTGGATACACATGAGTTCAACACATGAACAAAAAACAAAGTTTTGCTAAACTATTGAATTGCAAGAATGTGTAATTTGGAAGAACTTGGAAACACATGGGACCAACACAAAAATGAAAAGTAAAACTCTACCACATTCCTAAATCACAAGAGTATTACACATTGGAAGAACTTGAAAACACATAGGTTCAACACAAAAACAAAGCAAATATCTATTGAATTATCGAATTGTGAAAATGTGTAATGGAAGAACTTTGAAACACATAAGTTGAACACCAGAATGAAAAACAAAGCTTTGCCACATTACCAAATTGCAAGAATGTGTGTTGGAAAAACTTGGAAACACACATGTTCAAACAAGAATAAAAAATAAAGTTTGATGAGCTTACCATTTGTAGTAAGTTCCTTAAGTACCTTGAAGATGGAGAACTTTAGTTAGTTGTCAAGCTTTTCTTAAACCCACATTAGTGCACACCACAAATGCATAATTCTCGTTTTGTAGTTGCAAGATTTCTATGCTCATTGTGCAATTCAATTTTTCACATGCAAATCCCAAGACAACTTTGTAATGCCCATATGTTGAATGATGGGTGGCATTTTGCTCATAACTTGGAAAAACAATAATGACAATGCATATTGAAAAAAAAACACAAAAAGTTGGCAAACTTGCCCAATGACATGAACCTAATCAATGAACTCCTTTAAAAGGTACCCTAGATGACAACATATCATATCTCCATTGTTGATATTTGTGGTAATAGATTTTGGGCATTGGTAGATCATTATGTGAAAATCAACATTTTGCTAATCAATTTCTAGTGAAATCATAGCCTGAAACCATTTATGGGTGTCACTTATGAGGATTTGAAATTGTTCAAATATGAAACTTTGCCACACAAAAAAACATTTTTAAACACTAGAACCAAGGTTTTTTTGGGGGGTCATTTTTTGATGTAACATTAATTGGGGAACATCCCTAGAAAAAAAAACATTTATTGACAACAAGTTTTTTAAAAAAATTCCAAACTATGAAATGATGATGAAATTATTGCCCCAAATTAAAAGTTATGTTGAAAAGTGACGAAATTTTCTCACAAATTTTTTTTTGGAAATTTTTGGCAAATTCTTTTCCAAAAAAAATATACAACAAGATGAAATTTTTTGTCACAATTCATGAATGTCTGATTGGGGTTGTCACCATTTTAAAACAAAATTAGCTCACTTGAAGATGAGAAATTTCATAAAACCATAAACCCTAAATTTAGTTGGTTGGCAATTCTTGTTTTTGAAGATGACCAAATTTTATTTTTTGGGGTTTTCTGTTCCTAGATTTTGATTTTATTGAAAACTTGCCAAATTTCTAGCATAGTAGCCATCAATATCAAGGATGTTTGATCTTGTTTACTTTCATATCCTACTTGTAGCCAAATTTGGGTAATTTACATTATGATAATTGCCACTTCATCTATGTCATTACAAAACATACACAGACTTGGGCTCCATCCCACTACGCACTACCAATGACAATCAATGGATGAAAGTAAAAATTAATTTTGTCAAAATTAAGTTTCATTGAAATGAAAATCTTGAATGATATTGCATGCAACTTGAATTGAACTAAGTTTGAAATGAAGAGAAATGGGATGTAGATCGATGCAAAAAGTATTGAAAATCAACTAGTGATTATGGTGTTGAGAAAAGTTATATAATCACATAAATTTTTCATTTTTTAAATTTAAAAATCGACTAAACATATTCCAATTTGATATTTTTCGAAGGACAATTATGGAACCTAACATTATCTTTCTTAAAAATATTTTGGTGAATTATTGTCACTAAAGTTACCCTACTATTGTGATAGATTTTACTCGAAAATCGATAAACAAATTCCAATTTGAAACTTTCCACATGACAAAATATGGAATCTAATGTTATTCTACCCAAACCAATTTAGATAAATCATTATCACTAAAGTTAATGTACTAGCTGGATGATGAATTCAAACAATAATTAATTGTTAGAAGGAAATAAAATAAAATAATAATTGATACTTTTGAAGAAAAAGATAAGTGTGTAACCTAAAAATATTGTCGAATATTTTTTTGTGGATGAAGGTTACAAACCCTAATTCAACCTAGTGGTTGAACTACTAGCGGCACGATGCTTCAACAACATCGAAAAATTTGCTTTCGATGTGTTTCTGTTTTTGGTGTGTTTTGTTGTTTTGCAGGTTATGACGAAGGGAGTTTGGTAAGTTAGTTTTTGAGATGGAATGCAATCTCAATTGCTCAATGACAACTTTTCATGAGCTTTGTGCATCAGGCTTCTACAAAAAGATTGGTAGGAAGATTGTTAGGAAGCGAAGGGATGAGGTTAGGAAAAGGATATTTGAGGCAAGTTGAATAGGAGCTCAACGACTTTTTGGGGGTGATGAAGAAAAAGCTAAGTGGCGAGATGTTCTGTAGACTACAAGTGTGTGTGGAGGATTTGGATTTTTTAGAACAAGAATAAGACTTCATTAGGACTACTAGATCCGGAACACCTTGACCATTGAATTTCTGTCGCGTCAAGAGTCAGGAAAAGGTTTAGAGGTCTAGTATTTCTTTCTATAGGGACCAACACAAAGGAGAGGATGATTGTGTCTAGGATTTCTGGAGTGGTTGTGTGGCAACTCATGTGTGATAATTTTGGGGATTTTAAAATGACAAGTGCGCAATATGTTCTATCTTAAAGAGAAAGAGTACAGGTTGCACCTATGGGAGTTATGGGGTTTTTGGGAAGCCCATATTGCATAATAACATATACTATCTTGACTAATCTTGCCTTGAATCCTTGTCCAGTTTCTGAGAAGAATTATGTGAAGTTGTCAAATCAGTCTTTGTGTGGTTTTTTGTTGTTGGTTCTCAGTTGCCATTCATGTGAAACAACCTATTGATTCCCAAAAAAGAAATCATGAGTGAAACTAATCCTTTGTGGTCCATAGAAATAAGATGATAGAATGTAGATGTCTGCAGAGGTCTAGATGAAAAAATAATATTAGAAGCATATCAGTCCGTTTTTGGAAAACCTCTACAACACGTACCAATCTATGTATGCTCAAAGTTAGGCTTTATATAATGAAGAAAATATTTCCCCTTTCTTTTTCAGTGACAAGTGTTTATTTTCAAAATCTTGGAAAATAATATCTTTCAATATTTTACTTGAAAATACCTTGGAATAATGATATATCTTGGCTGTCCAATTTGAACTTTCCAAATGACAACTTGAAGAAGTTATGGAATCTAGTGTTGTTCTACCTACCTAAACCAATTTAGACGAATCATAATTGCCACTAAAGTTATTGTACTAGTTAGACACATTCAACAATAATTAATTAGTAGGAGAAAAAAACAAAAAAATTGATGATTTTGGGGAAAAAAAAAAAAAAAAAGCTTATTCTCAAAAATTTGAAAACATCTTTCAATATTGTACTTGAGAAATCTCTCGGAAATAAGATATTTTGGCTGTCAAATATTTGCCAAATAATATCTTTGTGAAATATTTTAATAATTTTCTTTGATTTTACACACACACACACATATAATTCAATATATGTTTTTTAAAAAGTTAAAATGTTTTTTTTTATAAAAAAATCTCATAGTATTTAACCCCAAAAAACTGCTGAATCTGGCAGGTTGGCTACTATGGTAGGCCATCCTACTTTGAATGAATCCAGCTTCAATGAATCATTGTAACTGGAATAATTATTATTATTATTTTAAAGGGAAAAAAAACACACACACACACACACACACACACACGTGACCGTGAGCAGCACAAAGACGACACAAATGTGAACACGCACGCCACTGTTGCGGTCTCTTTTGGCAACTGCACAAAAGCTCTTGCAGGGACTGCTGCTGCAGGCAGGCAGGCAGGCAGATCAACGGCCCCCAGAATTAGTCACGAGTCGACGCCGCGTGAAGCACCAGCGTTCGACGACTACGCAAAGCGACGACGCGAGCAAAGCAAGCAAAGCGAGATGAAGATGATGAAGAAGAAGTTGTTCTTCTTGTACTTCTTGCCGTCTCTTGAAGAAGCTCTTACTCCGCTGCCAGAGTTCAATCATAAGATTTTAGTGGGGTTTTTTTTGTTTTGTTTGGGGGGGTCAAATTTGTGAGCTGGGTGGGTGGCTGGATTGGCTATGATCCACAAATTTGTGCAGGATTTTGTTAGCCAAATTTGGCTACCAAGTCGTCAGACTCCAGAAAGGACAGTAGACTAAATAGTTTAGGTTTTCATTCTAACTCGCCATTTGGAGAAAACAAAGAAAAAACTCGCTCAAAAAAGAAAACACTGCTCCTGATGAGTCCTGTCACACACAAAGAGAAAATTGCACGCTCCAAAAAAGAAAAGAAATTGCAGTCTTCAAGTTCAGCTCTCAAGATTTTGGTGCACAATGTAGACTGAAGATGGAAGCATTAAGGGAGTGAGTGAGTGAGTGAGTGAGTGAGGTTTTGGATCGGTGCCAGGAAGTGGAAGAAGTTTGTGAGAGAGAGAGAGAGAGAGAGAGAGAGATGGGTCATGGGAGTCTGAAGAGATTCTTCAATTGTCCCATCTGTCTGGAGCTCGTGTACAAGCCAGTGGTGAAGGAATGCGGGCACCTCTTCTGTTTCTGGTGTGTGTACAAATCCATGAACAGAACGACGGTGTCGCATTGCCCCCTGTGTCAGAAACCTTATGTCCATCTGCCTCGAATCTGTGACCAGCTCCACCGTCTTCTACAGAGAATTGAGCCTGAAGAATATGCCAGGAGAAGCTCGGAAGTTGCACAAGAAGAGGGAGAAGAAGAAGAAGAAGAAGAAGAAGAAGATCATATAACCAGTAGGAGTACTAGTAGTGAGTTGCTGCTGCTGCTGCAGTGCAAAGCTTGTAGTGAAGTTGTATATAAGCCAATTGTGCTCAACTGTGGGCATCTTTTCTGTAAGACTTGTGTCTCACCACAAGCTGAAGCTTCTTCTAAGATCAAGTGTCCCACTTGCGGAGCTCATCATCCTGGTCTTTTTCCACAGACATGTCTTGAGCTCCATCATTACCTGCTGGAGACCCATTGTGCAGGAGAGTATACTAAACGGGCTGCTAACAAGCTGTTGTTGAAGCAGAAACAAAGATCTGGTTATGCAGAAGTTGAAGAAGGTTCACATGAAGAAGAATCGGCTCATGTACAACAACAGCAGAATTTGCTGCTGAGGTTGCAGCAGTGGGGAGAATCTGAAGCTGATCATCTGATGTTGCACAACACGATTCATCGTGGAGTTGGATGTGATGGGTGTGGGATGATGCCTATTCTCGGCAAGCGTTTCTCCTGTAGCGATTGTGATGATAGAGAATCTAATATTGGATATGATCTGTGTGGAAGCTGCCATGATGACTGTCATCAGGGCATCAATTTTCCTGCTGGCAGATTCAACCAAAAACACAGTCCCCAACACCGCATGGTGGAGAAAGGGAGCACAAAACCATGGATTTTACTTTGGAGTTGGTCATGAACAAAGGATCTAAAGGGAGCTCAACAAACTCACGAATGGATTTTGCTTTGGAGTTGGTCCTCATGAACAAAGGATCTGAAGGGAGCTCACAACAAACCCATTGCATGGATTTTGCTTTGGAGTTGGTTCTAATAAAGGATCTAAATGGAGCCCAAGAAACCCGTTGCATGAATTTTACTTTGGAGTTGGTCATGAACAAAGGATCTAAAGGGAGCACAACCGTCGATGGATTTTTCTTTGGAGTTGATCATGATCAACAAAAGGACAGATCTGCCTGCTTATTGAATTTCCTCCAACATCTGCAACAACACTAGGAGTAAGCAAAGCTCCCTGGCATGTTCATTTTCTTAAAACTGAGCTTCCATTTTGTTTATAATTACTACTCTCCTTGCTTCTAATTCTCTTTCACAATTTCTGAAGAGCTCAACAGCAGCTCATTGTATATATGCTTTCAAGTACAAAATCTTCCATCATTTCACTGCAGAAAAAACTTCCATCTTCTTCCACACAAAGTACCCCTGCAGAAACTTTCTTAGACTTGAGCTACAGTTTCTTGAAGGACTAGTACAGCTTTTAGATGGGACGAAACTGTAAGTTTCATATGAAGTACTCAAAAGTAGACAAGGATCATGTGTACCAAATCAGCTTAAATGTGTGCAAAAACACTCTTCTTCAGATCCTTTTGCATTGCAATGACACCCGAATTCACCACCTAGCAAAATCATCAATTTGCAATGAATTTCATAATACACTTTCAAAAAACATTGATGGCTCTCGGAGCTTCAAATATCAGCAGCTCCACAGACGATCCTTTTGTTGCTTCCATGTTTGTAATCTGTCTCCTTGATCCTATTTTTCCATTTCTCAAGAAAATAGGAGCATGTCAATTTGCAGAATTTGATGCAGGAGGAGCCTCAAATCAGGTCAAGCATTGCTGCAATGGTTTTGCACCCATGGAATTCTTAAGCATTTTCACTAATCCCACTATCACATGCACAAATTCAGGATGAAATTGCAATCCTTACCAACATGTCTTATCATATTTATTACATTCTTCTCTTGTAGCAGGTTTTAAGCTTTGCTCTGCCTTTTATTAGCCTTAGGAAAGTGTGCAAAAATGCTGGTCCAAAACTATTTTACTCAGCCAAACCGACTCGTATGTTTGGCCTTTCCTTTGTCCCATTTTCATTTACAGGGTCCCATACTGAGCACCACTGGAGATGTGCTTTGTATAGAAGTCAAAAAAGTGTACAACTTAGTTTTGGGCCTATATATATATATGCCCATGATAGAGCCTTCTGCAAGTGGGCCAGTACAGAAAGTTATAAAAATTGCTTGGTAATAATAATTTGTCCAAGTGAGGGGTCTCTTACTTTGTATTGTTCACCAATAATTTGTCAAATAATGTAAAGGTTCATCCATCCATGATAAGGATGAGTGCTCTAGAAGATGAATAGACAATCTTTATTAGATTTGAATGAAAAAGATAAATGAACAAGAAAGACCCAAAATGAAAAAAAGCGTGGGGAGCCAAGTACCGAGCAAGTGAGAGCCCAATGGGAGAGAAAAAAGGGGCTTTGACCCATTGGTAAACCCTAATTAAATGAATGGGGTACGATTGGGGGATATAAAAATCCTACTATTGAATTGATGGAAGTCAATGTCAAGTCCATTAATTTAATATTTTTCAACAATTAGGAGCCTGAAGTGGGCAAACGAAGTGTTAAACGCAAAGTTAATGCGTCATTAACATTTTTATTGGGTCCTTTCCCCTTACCCCTTTGGATATGGTCAAAGGGAGGAATCGCATGTTATCACTCAATTTTTATTCCCCTTACTTTTTAGTTCTACCTTAATAGATTCCCATTAATTTCAAGGCATCTCCTCCACTTCTTTTGTCAATTCCTTTTCCCATTCTCTCTTTTAGTTAGAGTTCCCTTTTCTAATCTAATGCAAACCACAACCCTATTTCTTCTTCTTATTTCTTTTTTTTAGGTTTTTTTTATTATAGTTTCCATTTTCTTGGTTGCTAGAATAGTAAACGTCCCTTTTCTCTATCAACTCCTTTCTTAATTCACTAACCAATTGCAACCCTAATATAATCATAAACCTTCTACCCTTTTCATACAATCCAACAAGTTCTTGCACTCATAATCATTACACCTTCAAGAACAAGGAATAATACATTGCTTAAAGTTCTAGTACTCCTAAATCTTGTTCCTAATTATCTCTTAGTATTGGCTTCCCTTTGGTCTTTCCATTGCCACACTTCCTAGCTCTACAACTATCAACACTTCATAAAAGCTCCTACCTTACATAGAAACAATATCTTCACATACTCTCCTCCCCTTTTCAAAGTTTTCAAAGGTAGCCTTATATTCTGGCTCCTACACCAACCACAACAACCCCAAAAAAGAAAATTTCTCCTTGTTTTGTACTCATATTTCCTTACTCTAGCAACCAATTCAAGTACCTTTCTTTTTGCCCCTTCCATTCACCTCTAGCCATCATACATAGTGAGTGCCTCCCCTTGAATAGCCGCCACCTCCATCACTTGAGAATCTTGCCTCCAATTCCCAGGACATATGTTGATTGGACTACATCTTGAGGAGCTTGCTTCTTCATGATAATCCAACCTCCTTCCTTTCCCACCTCTCTCAACTTCTCATGATGCCCATAACATCACCCCTCATCTTTACAAACATCATCATTTTTTCATTCTCACATTCCTTTGTGTCCCACACATTTAGGAAAAAGGAAAGGAAATCAACAACAATTCTCTCTCTTCACAGCTCCATAGAAATGCCATGTTCACTTTCTTGACCTAACCTTAATTACTAGAAATATTTGAGAAACTCACACCCCACCTTATTCGGACCTTCTTATCCAACAAATTTGGCCTAGCTAGACTATAATAAGGCATCCATCCTTATCATAATCCAACCAACCTACTCCCTCCATTAACCTAACTAAACCATCTACCCATCTAGTCTTACAAGGATAAGGTTAAGGTATTAACCTAACCCCTTAAACCTTTTGGTTAACTCCAAAACTTCCCTAGACACCCTATACTTCCTAATGAAAATTGATTTAGGCTAACCTTGGCCCACCAAGAAGGTCCCCAAAAGTACCATGTAAGGAGTTGGGTGAATGAATTATTCACTCTCCCTCCAACTATTTAAATGGTTGTGTGAAATTTTGAACACATTTTCCATTTTCAAATTTTCTTGTTGTTAATTTATCATAAGCCTTCCAATAAGACTTTTATCCATAACAAACCTATGATATAATAAATTTATATGTCATTTGATTGTGGAAGAGTTCAAAACAAAACTTATAAGTATATGTTTAATAAGTGATTGATGAGCTTTCCATTGGGTGTAGTTCACATAAAGATCAAGCTTTAGACTTTTGACTACCATAGACTAGGGTCAATTTCCACATTGACAAAACAATTTTTATTTTTATTTTTGAAAACATCACTTCGTTTTTTTATTTTGAAATTATTATCATTTACATCATCTACTATGATATTGTCATATGGGTAGTCAAATTATTTAGAATGTAGCCTATGTTAAATGTAATGATTTTCAACATGTCAACTTCATGTTTTCACAAAAATTCATTTCACTATTTTCAAGATTATTTAATGACAAGACTTACCTTAGAGCAAGTTAATCCTATCCCAAAAGTATGTAATTTTTTAAATTTTATATTATGTGTTTTTTTTTGTTTTTTATGGGTTATCTTGGATTTGGTTCATGCAATCTATCTTTTGTGGTAGGAAGCTTATTTCAAAAAAATGACATTCAAAGGTTTAGACCAAAGTTGTCCCAATTTTTTTATTTCAAAAGGAACTTTTAGTTTTAATTTTAGTTTTTTTAAAAAATATTTATTATTATTATTATTATTTTAATGGAACCTTCAGTTTGGTCTTGAGATTAGATATTTGGATTTCAAAAATCTTTGGTTCCAATCATTTTCAGAATTTTTTTAGAATTGGTCCTATTTAATACTAGGTTCATCTCCATTACACACAATTAAACCCAAAAGAATTGTGTAATATTAGTTTGTTCAACTAATGCACATAATTCAAAATAAAAATTATGTATAATCAGTCAAATTGCAATAATGTGCCTAAAATGTAAGGTGAAGCTTATAAAATTTTTAATGAAATTGTACTTATTTACTTAGAGAAGTTGAACCTACTTAAAATGGGGGTAGCACCCTTGGTTCAAGCTCTATTTCGATTTTGTAAAAACAAAAATTCCACGCTTAAGTTCTAATGACAATTCCAAGATAATTCAAAACCTTTAGTCTAAATATTTTAAAACTTGATTTGTAATTTATAATTTGAACCTTTAACTTGCCTAAATCCTTAAACATAGGAAAATTGGTCTAGACTTGTCTTAAGATACATTCCCATATACCCCTAATAATGTGGACATACAACTGAAAAATGTAATTGTAAGATATACATGATAAACTAAACAATAAAAAACTTGTTAATTATAGGAAAAACCTAATAAATAAACAATAAATAAATAAAATCATAGTTTTGCAAACAATTTAACATTTAAAAGTCATTAAGTAGGCGATTCCAACATAATATATGGTGATAAAACTATCTTTGAGATTATTTGGCTTTGCAATAATGATGAATTTTTGCTAAAAGAACACAATTTACCCTTTGAGAACAAGTTTGAAATTTTTTTTCCTCAAATTAAATCTTGCAAATTAGCAATGATTTGCCATAGGAAAATCATTTTAAAGAAAAGAAAAACAAACAAACCAACCAACCAAATTAGACATTAGAAAATCTAATTGAAAGAAATTTCAGGGCTAGAAAGGAAGAAAGATTTGATAGTTACACGACAATTTCAAAAATTAATTACTTGCTTTATAAAACGATTATTGAAGAATGTAAGAGAAAAAGAAAAATTAAATTAAAAAGAATTCATTGCTAGAACATGTACTATAAAACCCTAGGAAGCATGGCATTTTGCATTAGACCTCAAGATAGAAGCAACTTCAAAGAACCGTTGGGTGTCATAAATAACCAAAAAAGAAAAAAAAATTAAAAATTAATTGTAACAAAACGAAATAGGGGGAAAAAAAATTCCTAGAGATAATTACTAATTAAATCAGCAATTATAGCATAAGCATGCATGATTTGCATAATGAATTTGCATAATGAAATCTTAAATTTCCATCTACCTCAAATGCATAAATCTATGGCTCTTTGGGAATCAGTTCATTATGATTTCAATCTCATAAGTCAACTAGTCTTATGATGGCAATTTCCAACACAACATAATTTACTTACCAACATAACCCCAATGATCCCCTAACACAAAAATAAAAAACCCAAATGGTAAAAGAACTCAAACAACATATCAATTGTCCAAACATATGATACCACTACAAACCCACAAGTAAAACATTGTTTGTTTGTAAACACAACAAACTATATATGAAAGTATGAGTTAATAAAGTGGGAGTTGACAAAGGCAAAAATTGTGCAATAGGTCTAATTAGAAGGATTTTGCCAACAATGTGTGAACTATTCTAGTGCAAATCTTCCTTCGGAGTTGCCATGTATGTAGGTATTTTCTCCCTTCCCCACAACTAACAATTAAGATTACAAGAACACCCAAACAACATCACAAACACAAAACCATTAAACTACTCTTGAAATCCTTAAAGCCTTTCATCATTCCCTAAAATTAGCCCTTTAAATGCATTCCTAAATCTATTATGTTAGGATGAAACATAAAAACAACAAAGAATGTATGCCACATCCAAACTGTAAATCTCCATCCCACATTACACCAAAAAAAAAAAAAGTTTTAAATATTCTACTGGCTAAATTCAACAAATCCCAAAACCTTTTGCATCAAGAAATGCATGAGAACTTAACTACCTTGCCAACACCACATACTTCTTCAAATAACATTGCTTCCCTTGAGTATTGCAAACCGAACCGATCACATGGCACCCATTTCAGCATTATAATGAAGAATGTCCCTCTAAGCTTTAGCACCGAGTGTTGTCGAAAACACAGAAACCAACCTATCACACATAATATGCAACAGACAAAATGAAACAAAAAAAGAAAGAAGTAAAAAAAATAGTGCCAATCATTATTGAAAGTTGTCACACATAGTTGCATACTCCCTCAAACATGAATGACAAAATCCAAAAAGTTGGCAAATTCAAATGGCGTAGTTGATGTGGATGGTTCACACACATTTCAGCCCTAATTCCATGTCACAAAAATTTCTAATACTAGCCAAAATGGACAATGTTTGGTGGGTATTTGATTTTGTTATTGACCCCTGGTTATGTGTTTTTAAAAAAAATCAAAATAAAAAAACCACCAACTCTAGGTATTTGGAAAAATCAAAATTACAAAATCATTAGTTTTGGTTATTTCAAAAATTTCAAAGAACCATCAAGTTTCATGAAAGAACTAGAAAATAAGAACAATTTCTTAAGCAATTATTTGACTGTATCATAGTTTTTAAAACCGTGGTTGGGTGTATATCAGAACTAGGTGTAACCAAAATTGGGGCTCAAAGATCATGCCTACAATAATGTTGAGTTACCTAGTGCCAACTATCAGATTATAAAGATTCTGAATGTTATATTATTTACATTCAACTTCCATACACAACTTGTTCACACATTTGATGATTTTATTCATAGGTATCCCAGAAACATGCTTCCAGGAACCAACACCAAATAATTCAAAAATCAACACACATTACATATAACACCTTATCTTTTTAATCCTTGAGAACTTTAAACATGGTTGTTGTTACATCTGCTCTACTACTTCACAAAAACTATATCTACATAGCATAAGATGGAGTTGAAGATAATTGTTGTTGTAGCAAAACAAAGTTTTAAAAAAAACATCAAAAACCACAAATTTGTATTTAGCATCATTTTATCTCTATAGTAGTATTGCATGCCTTAAATCCTTGCTTTCGCGCCCTCACCTCATCTTCTCCTTGCATTTTCCTCCACATATCTCCTCCTCACCTCAAATCGTAGAAAGTTTATCAACCAACACATTAAACACACACAAACCAGGAATGGAAGGAGAGAAATAATGGCATAGTCACCATTGGTTGCCATCACCTCTTTTCTTCCAGGACAAAGCATCAAAAGGTGATGGTCACATCACCATGCAATAAAGCAAAAAAAATTAAAACCCTAACCATGTCTTGCAACACATAGGACATGTCTTTAAGCCACATAGGCATTTGAATGTTTGAAAATCACAATTATGAACCTTAGGAACTAGCTTGATGTCCAGAGGAGGTTTAGTTAAAATTTTAATACCCGTTCAAAATTGGATTTGGTTCATTTGGTTGTGGTGTGGATTGTTAAGTTTCATGAAAGAATTAGAAAAGAACCAACAACTTTCGGAGCACTTATTCAACTCCTTCACAATTTTGAAAATTAGGGTTAAATATATGCATCAAAATCAAGTATTTGAATGTTTGAAGACCATGGGTATGAGCCTTAGGAAACCTGGAAGGAGTTTGGTGAAGTTTTTAATACCAACCAAACACCCATTTGGTTGTGATGTGGAGTGCCATGTTTCATGAAAGAATTGGATAATAACTAATTGGTTCCTAACGGTTATCTGATTTTTTCGCAAAGAACCATGGTTAAGGTGTATGTCAAAACTAGGTATTTGAATGTTTAACAATCATGGTTATGAGCATTAAAAACCAGTGTAATACCCATAAAACATTTGGTTTCTAATACCCATCCAACATTAGTTTGGTAGTGGTGTGGATTGCTAGGTTTCATGAATGAACCAAGAAAGAAAACCAACAATGTGTGACCTAAAAGGATGTCATGTGAATTACAGTATGTAGCTAGTGTTTTATTTTTTTGTGTTTTGCTTCATGGTGATGTGATCATCACCTTTTTTGACAATTTGTTTTTGAAGAAGGAAAGCGATGGCGGCCAATAGTGGCACTACCATCACTCCAATTCCTCTATACATGGTTTTTGTTCAACATTGCCATTATTCCAATTCTTCTATACTTAGTTTGTTGTTTAACATGTGTGCTGACTAATAAGCTTTTTACGGATCTCCATGTGGAGGTGTTGTGTGAAGGAAATGCAAGAAGAAGGATGCATATAAAGAGCTGGAAAGAGGATTCAAGGGGAGCAACATTCTTGGCAAGAGGAGATAGAAAAGTTAAGTACCATTTTGTGAAATCATGATGTTTTTCCAATTGGTTTGGTTCTCTACAAGAGAGGTTGTATCCAATTTTTACTTTTTGCTATGAAGCTATAGCTTTTTGTGAAGTCGTAGAACAAAGCAAAATTAATAATGTTTTGCGTTTTCCTTGACTTGAAACCGAAAATATGAAAAGGATGACAATGTTTAGGTTCATGAGTTTGACAAGTCCCTATGCATAAACGTTTGGGTAGAAATTATCTTTGTTATGAGATCATGGAGTAAGGGTGCCTTGGTTTGGGAATTTGTCATTGAGGAAACAAGGGTGAACATTTTGAATTTTTACCTTTCGAAGAATGGGATGATCCTTGTGGACAGACAAGAGAGGTGAATAGAGGGAGTTTTGATCCATTTTTTTTAATCTAGGTTTGTTAAGGATTATAGTAAACAATGTGTGTAGATTGACAATATTGTGTGTTGATTTCTTAAGGTTGGTGTTGATCACTAGAAGCATGTCTCCAGGATGTTATCAAATAAAAATTTCTGAAGTGTTTGGATGATGTGTGTGTGTGTGTGTAGGAGTGATAATGCAGATAGTGTTGGAGGTAGATCTTTTGTGGCCCAATTTTGGTTCCAAGTGCTTGGGTATTTGATTTTTTGAAATAGAACTATGATTAAGGTATATGTCAAACCAGGGTATCTGAATGAGGACTGGTCAAGGTACATGTTAGAACTGGGTATTTGAATGAGGACCATGGGTATGAACCCTAAGAACCGGAATGATACCCAGAAGGGGTCGTGAACCCTTATAATACCCGCCTAACGCTGGGTTTGGTTGGTTGTGGTGCGGAATCTGGCCCGCCGGGTTTCGTGAAAGAACCGGTAAAGACCCAACAGTTTTCTGAGCGGTTATTTGACTTTCGTGCAATTTTGAAAACCGTCGTAAGGTTATACATCAGAACCGGGTGTTTGAATATTCGGGGACCACGGTTATGAGCCTTGGGAACCGGTTAGATACTCGGAGGGGGTTTAATCCGGTTCCTAATACCCGCCCAACACTAGTATGTGGAGGTGGTGTGTGGATGCGCGCTTGTACACACAAACACACGCACAAGCGAGCGACGCGCGGGGAGCAAAGAATAAGGAAGAGAGATTCAGCCATGGCCGATGATGACGCCTCTGCTAATGATACTCGTGCAACGCAGCTCTTGAGACGCTTTTTGAAAATCCAGGAGAATCGTGCGGGTCTCTACTCCCTGCTCCAGAGGTACATCTCTCTATCTCACAGCTTTTGTTGTGTACGCCCCCCGATTTAGGGTTTTGAGAAGATGAGGCCACCTTTCTTGCATGGGAGTTCGTTCCTTTTGGGAATTTATCTGTGTCTTTGGCATTCCATGTCCTGTTAACCGAAAAGAAAAAATCTCTGCTGCGCTCCAAAGTAGGCGATGGGTGGTGTTCAGATTTGACAGAAAGGGTCACAAGCCCCAATTAGGGTTTCGACATCCTGGTCCAATCAGTTCTGGTTCGAAATAGTCAGGATCATGGTTAAGGCATTCAATGGGCTATAACAACAGGTTGCATGATCGCAAAAGCACTGCTCCAAGTTTCATCTTACCTTGCTATTTTGTGCCAGATCCATAGCTAGGGCCCTCATTACAC
>Ga0209208_10001692_pt1 | contig 31358 bp, 19 predicted proteins | sample S1TSphfallax_3_FD_187694 | JGI IMG/M metagenome (GOLD analysis project Ga0209208, IMG submission 187694) | Host-associated microbial communities from peat moss isolated from Minnesota, USA - S1T2_Fd - Sphagnum fallax MG (SPAdes) (version 2) | ecosystem: Host-associated > Plants > Peat moss >...
GTTTTGTTTGTCGTATATGTCGCAAAAGTGCTGCGATGATTAAAGGTACATTATAAATTAGCGATGGGTGGTGCACCACAAGTTGCGATGCGTGTCACATCGCAAATATGGCAGATTATTTTTGCTTCGCAAACCCTTCAGGTTTTTTGTTTTTGCTTTGCAAACCCTTTACGTTTTTCATTTGGCCCTTCGCAAAAAGGCACAATATGTAGTAGTGTGTGTAGTGAGCTAAATGGTGGTATACATATGTCAAGGAGAATAAGGGGATAAGAAGGACACATGTCAGTTTGCCTTGATATTGGCAAAAAAATTGAAGTATTTGTTTATTTACCAAAAGGAGAATCCGTAGAAACCGTTGGCTAAGGTCAAGAAAACTAGAAAATAAATGCAAAAAAAACTAGAAAATCAAAAGACGACTATTGCAAAATCTTCAAGAAGTGTTCTTAAAAGGAAGAACAGAACTAAAGAAGGTGGAGCCTTAGGTTCAAAAGTTTAAAAAGAACAAGAGAACACAAAAGTACAAGCATAGAAAATGATGAAGGGGAAAGTGGCACCATCTATAATGCCAACAATGGTACAAGCAGTTAGATAGACTATAGAAGTACCATAGGTGACATCTCCATAAGAGAAAAAATTCAGGGAATAATGGCAAAAAGTTAAAAGGGAGCATGACACAAGGTTTCTAGAGGGTGAGGAGCATATGTACTTGGATGGAAACATATACGAAGATTGGATGGACACCACTGAAAGTCCATAACATTTTCAAAATTTCCAACATCATTTGCAACAACAACAATAAACACAAAAAGGTCTATAGGCTACTAGAGTATAGACGGAAAAAGTGGAAACACAACCTCTGTTTGTAATGTTCAAACCACCAAAATTGTAGGTACTAGTTAGTAGACCAAAATTTGTAGAAGGATAACCATTTGAATTTGGGATGGGAAACAAATTAGTGCAAGAGATGGGATCATGTGCAGAAGGATCCAAAAATCCTATGACATAGACAAGTACACCAAAGTCTATGGAAAAGGTAGACGGAAAAGTAATGCAAGTAGATAAGATAGTTGAATTATTTTAGACCATGGGAAATGTGAGTTTAAATATCGGGAATTTGAATTTGGAGGTGAGCAGTTTGAAAAATAGATTGGCCATAAAGGAGAAGGAAAAGGTGATATTACAAGTGGAATTGGACAAGGAAAGGGACTTCTAGGAGTACAAGCTAGCATAACATAGAAATCCAAAAGAAGAACAAGGCAAAAAATGAGCAAAAGGTTAAAACACTCATAGGATGCGAATAAGGAGCTCAAGGTAAACACAACTCTAATGAAGTCACATGCTGAAAAACTACAGGAGTTGAAAAAGATGGCTAAAACCTAGGAGACCATAAAGAAAAAATGGACAAAGGCATTGTTGCAATATAAACAACAACAAGAGGCTTTGGGTAATCAGGTGAAAACACTTATTAAGGAGAAGATGGAGAAAGATAATGTTTTGATAGATTTGGAATTGATGAATTTGAAGAATGTATTTTTGTTGAATTATGAAAAGCTTAGAAGAAGGACAACAAAGGTAAAAAAAGAGAAGTTGGTGGAGGAAAATAAGGAGTATCAAAGGAGTTTGTAGCAATTGTAGGCATAGTCATAGACTGCAAATCAAAAGTTTGGACCCAATTGGTGTCAAGAAAAGACTGGAGGACTTTGAACATATGTTGTAGTATTATATTTAATGAGGATAAATAACAACATGAAGGATTCTTATGCAAAATTTGAAGAATGGTGGGAAGTTGCAAAGGAATATTTTGTAAAGAAGTTGGAGAAGAATCTAGCTCAACATAAAATTGATGGAAGAACCCTGAGGTACAAGTTGGAAGTTCATCAAAAACAAATTCTAGATTTTGTCTATGGCAATCCAACAAATACAAAGGCATTAAGTTGGGATGAAGAGACTGAAACAGGGTTGAGTGGGACAACTCGAGAAAAGGGAGTGTAGACTAAGGAACCACAGGATCTTAGAGGAGGGACAATTCAGGAGGAGGACATGTTGACTTAGAAACCATAAGACTTCATAAAAAGGGGTCAAGAAGATAAAAAACCACAAACAACTCAAGAACAAGACTAGGTGGAAACTATCTAGCAATAGAGGTAAAAGTATCAAAGTATAACCCTTGGAAGAAGAACCATAGACAAAGTTAGTGGAGGAGGAGGTCAAAACTACAGAACCATTGGTTGTTGTACCAGTTGAAACTACAAAGATTATAATGGAAAAGACATATGCTTAGAAGGTTGTAGAATACTTTCATTTCATTTTTTGTCATTTAACAAGGATTTCGGGGATGGAATCCAAAGTATAGAGGGGGTAATGTTAAGGGTGTAGGTTAATTACATAATTTTGGATGAACAAGGCATTTAAGATAGAGATTGATCATGGAACATTGTAGGTTTGAATTTTGAATTTTTGCTGGTTTTGAATCATGATGAGGTGATTTGGAACTACCCAAAGATGGGAACTCTAGGGAAAAGGACTTATTGCTTAGACACATAGTTTTCGAGTAAAAATAGTTTTAAGTATTTTGTAGTAAAAAACCACATACCTTGTTTTGAATATACCATAGGTGTTATCTTGTTGTTTTGATTTCATTTCAATAGAACATGGGATGTTGTTGTAATTCTGATTGAATTTTCAATAAAATAGATAAGTACAGACTTCTACAGTGATTTCCATATCCATATTATTTTGTGAATTTTTTGTAATATAAAAAATGTAATGAAATGAATTATAATCTTGTCTCTAGATTTTTCTACATTATATTTTGAAATATAAATTTTAGTTATATGGACTAATCATGAATCTAGTGTTTTAATGAACTGTAGAATCAAGTGTGTTTAAAATCAAGGTAGAAATTGTGAATGTGTGCATATTTGTTGTTACAGTAGTGTGGAGTATTTATGTAGGAATTAAATCCACTTCTACCAACACATCTATTAATCCACCTAGTAGAAAAACTTGACCTTTGTGGGCTAGTTCACACATGATGGATGTACCCGATGGAAAAGTACATGAAAGTTTTAAAAGGTTATGTCTAGAATATGGCATGGCCAAAAGGGATCATGGCAACTACGTATGTCATTAAAGAGGTTCTAGGATTTTGCATAGAACATATCCAACAAGTTGAATCTACAAAGGAGGAGAGTTTGGGATGACTTGGAAGAGCTTACAGTGCACGATGAAGTGCTTGAGGAGAATGGATGCCCTCGTAAATTGAGTGTTGACCTCAAGAGTTGGGCCCATACATTTGTCTTGCACATAATGCAACAACTCAACCATGGTGCGAATGAGATGAATGCTTTTATTACCAAAAACTTGATTTAATCCAAAATGATACTATTTGTTTAGGGATGTATGTTAGATTTTGCATGTTGATAGAATAATTTAGTTGTTTCAAGTTACAAGGTTTGAATCTAGTATGATGGTCCTATTAAAAAATAATGTGAGTTCATAACTCATGTGGCCATGTGTTGCCTAATCTTGGGCATTAATGATGTGCTTCAAGGCTTCATGGACATTTCTAGGGGTTAATATCTTTAGGTAGATTGTGTGTAGGAGGTACCAAGTAGCATAGCAGAGGAGGATAGTTGAAAGGGAAGTGTTTGCATGATTGGTAGCAATGAGGCGTAGGACAACGGCTTACCCATATGAATTGGTAGAATTGCCACCATTTGAATTATGGATTGTTCTTGCTATTGTAGAGGACATGATAGCAGGTGAGGAAATGCATTAAATGTCATTTCAATCAAATGTTACACCACCATCAGACTTTGCCACCACCTACTAGTCTATGTGGGCATTTGGAAACCACCTATGAGTGGCCAACGCAAAACACCATTTGTTAACTACTAACTCTAGGGCGGCCGCAAAATTTGAACAAGAATGTTGTTCTTATTCCAAAGATCAGAACCTAATGCTAACATCTTTGAATATGTTAGGTGGATTGAAAAGACCCTAGAGTTGGATTATGGGAGGTTCTAAACCATTGTACTTCTCTGCAATTGGGTGGTGGCAAACTATTCTGAATATGTAGCTATAGTTAAATAAGATGAGTATGGGTTCACATTGGTGAACATTGAAAAATTGATCCCACTTTCAATTGAATTGTTTGCATTTCCAATGCATGATAATCAAGTTTTTCTTGTAGAAAACGTTAAGATCAACATGAAGCTCGAAGCTTGTTTTAGGTCAAAAGCCAAGAGGGCAAAGGTCAAAATACATAAAAAAAACCAATCCAAAAATCTCCATGTTTGACCTTGGCAATAATGTCAATCATGCACGTCTAAAAGTGATAATCCCACCCCAACAAATAGCTGCCCCCTTCAAAATGCAAATGAAATGGATGGAAAATTAATCACCCCAACCCAAGTATTGGCTGGAGAGTTAGCTATGGCATTTGAGGGTTGATTATGAGTAGGATCAAAAGGATTTTGCTTCTTATGGTTTTGAAAGTAACCATTTTAAGCCATGGATACTTTAGGTCATTTACGATCTTTTGTAAAAATGTCCACCTTAAACACCAAGATGTGATTTGGGTGAAACATCCAAATTAAAACTTCATGATATGTACCAAGGCTGGATTATTTTTCATCTAGGTTGGAAGTGGAGCAAACAAAACAACTCAGAAGTAGTGATGTATAGTCTAACATTGTTAGATCAATTTATAAGTGACATGTGAACATTTCTAAACAATATGGTGTTGAGGAATGAAAAGTCTAAACCCCAAACTATGTGTGGTTGTAGGTAATTTCATATTGTTAACTATAGGCCCAAGTTTTTTACTGCCTTCAATAGTTACTAGCACAATTTTGACTCATGTTAATTTTTGATTTAGAGGCCTTAATTTTTTCTAAGGACAATGTATTTATAAGGTATATATGCTTGTCAAAACATTGGGCATGTATTCCAAGTATTAGTGCGAGTGTTGGTTTATCAAATGATGAAATATGGAATCATATTCATTGATATATCTTGGCATATGTTTACCATTTCTATAGGGATCAAGACTAAATCCAAGGTTGGTGGATCAATGTGTTTGCATAATTTCCTATGTATGGTTTTAAGACATATAATTACCCATTTGGGTTAAGACATTTGATTAATGATAAAAATATCTCTAGGGGGGCACCAAAATGCTTGAACCATCCATTGATGTGGTGTGCCCCTTTGCTATATTCTTGTTGTGCCCATCGAAAGTTCTTGAATGCAAAGGCAATGTTTTGTAGTATACAACTATGAAAGGACTTTGTTAGCTTTTCTTAACATTAATTTGGCAAGTAATTAGTAAGTAGATCAATTAATGTCATGGTTTTGGTTTGTTGGAATTTTGAAGTAGCATCAAAGGGGTATATTCTTGATGTGTGTTTTTCAATCTATAGGAACCTCGAGCCTTTGTTTTAAGCACACATGTGGTGCACTTCAATATGTATCATATTTATGGTCCTAGGGTATGTGTTGTTGAATGGACTAGGCTAGAATAACAAATCAAGGGAATATCTAATATTGCTTTATCAAATGGGCCAATAGTAAATAGTGGAATGCTTTTGTGGGGCTATTAATGGACAATGTGGATTGATTTTCTTTGTATGGCCAGCTAGCATGCTATATGTTCAATGTGAAATACAAAACCTCATATGGTCGTAAGAATGTTGGTAAGGACAAAAGGATTATTCCCCATCACTAGGGAATATTACCTTGTCATATTTCAACATGATGTATTATAACTTTATATGAATTGGGTTTATCAAGTCGATGATTTGGATTTTGTGCATTGTGTTGTAGGATTTTGTAAAATGTGTAAGGATCTTTTGAACTGTGATCTTGTGCTTTGGAATTTTTTTAGTGACTTTGGACCTATTAGATTTATTAAATTTGCCCAAAGGATTTTTTGCAAAATTGTTTTGAATTTTGTGGTCTATATAGAATGGACTGTGTTATTTGATTAAATGTGTTGGATTTTGTGCACTAGGTAGTTGGACTTCATGCATTGGAACCTGGGCAAGTTGATCTTCTGTTATTTTAATAGGATCATTTGATTAAGTGGGATGATCCCATATTCCATATTGAAGGTCCCAATTGCTATTGAAGGATGTGGAGGTCCTAGATGGACCAACTTGCATTAACTTCTATGTAATAATGAAAGGCGAGTTGTGTTTTTGCTAGGACACAGATAAATAGAAATTAAAGTTGCCACCTTTTTTGTCGCAACCCTAACTTTGGGCTCGCGACTAAGGCAAATGGGTTGCAAGGGTGCGGGCCAAGAGGAAGCCTGGGAGTCACATCATGGATTCCTGAGAGTGTAGGAGAGTGTGAAGGAGTGAGCCATCACACTCCCAAGGCAACTCCCACTTTGGGAGATGGAGTCCCGGTGGACTCCCAAAATTTCAGAGACCAATTTGAAGGGTCAAAACTCAATGGCTTGTGGCGTTTTTTATATCATTGGAAAGCTCTTGGAACGTAGATGTTTAAAATGGGCTCGCACTGCTCATTTGGACATCTGAAACACAAGTTATGGCCAAAAGAAGGGCCGGGAGTCAAATTGCCAATTTGACTCCCGACCATAAAAAGTCGGGAATCGACCCGATTTACTTGGCTGCAGACGATGTGCGACATACCGTTGGAAAGCTCTCGACGAGAGCTACAACTTTGCTACAGACCACACTTCGATCCAAGGTCTGCTCGCAAAGTTATGGGGCTCCAAAGTCCCGGGAGTCGCAACTGGCGGGATTTCGGGACTCCCACGCAGGAGTCCCGCGGGAGTCCCGGGAGAGAAAAGCCATTTGGATGTGGGCCCCGTGGAGAGGTCCAGAGTATACTATAAGGGGGAAGGTGGTGGCTTCCCCCAAGTCCGGGCCGTGGCGAGTCTTGTGTGTCCATGTTGCCCGTGGCTCGTCCTAGCACTAAAGGTGCTCTAATTATGCACTAACCATTTTGTGTGGGTTGTGTGCAAGCCCGTGTGAGTGAATAAGCTTGTCAATTCTTCTTAGTCCCATCCCGGAGGTCCAACACGCCCCTCTACCCCTCAAAGTGTTGTGAGCTAGGGAGCGCATCCCGACTCCTCCCTCTTCCGCTGTCTTTCATTTGGACTTACATTTGAGTCCTTCAAGGAGTTGGGAGTGTGTCATTTTTGCAATGTAATCCCCGATCTCTCATTATGTGATAGTTACCCTTGTGTGTTCATCAACCATTTCTTAGTCTTCATGAAGTGTCTTTATGCATGATAGAAATAAAGATATATCTTGTCAAGATGTTGGTCACAAAAGGCATTACTCATGGTTCATATTCATGTTCTTAAAGGATGTAGGAGTGGCTTTTGAACCATAGGTTGGTATGGTATGGAACTATTTGAAGCTAGTAGGTTGTTTAGATGCATGTTTTAGAACATGGTGTCATAGTTTTATGGGATAATCCCACACCATATTGGTTTATGGATATACCCATAGAAGGTGATAGCCCAAGAAATGGAGAAAATCTAACATATATATTTGCCACAAAATGCAATGGTTTGTAATCATGAAAGTTGATAAGGGGACAACTATTTTAGTCTATTAGATACTTTCCATTGTTGAAAAGGTATAGATGAAATTGAAACCACTTGTTATCTTGCGCGATCCATCTTCATCAAATCTTTCAAGACTACAACCTTTTGTGTTTTATGTTATAATGTGTGTGTGTGTGTGTGATGTGTAGATTATGATGTAGGTTTTAGATGATTAATCCCATATTCCAAATTTTTGTATTATGTTATTAATTCAAAACTAAATATGCATGTTTATTTGTGTGTTTGTGTTTTGCAAGTTGAAACCTTTACCCATGTATACGATCTAGTGTAGTTGTTTTGGAAAAGGATGATGTGCTATAGTTGAAATGAACACTCCATCAACTTCAAATAGGTTTCGTCTATTGTCACAAAAGGTAGAAGAGTCTAGTTGTTTCAAGTTGGAAGGCCAATTTTAATATATGGTCTAATGATCCAACATTAATGTTGTAGTTGTTAAATCACTATATAGGCATGTTTCAAGTTAGTTGTTGAAAACTCCCCTTTTCCAACTACATTCCAACTTCTTTTCAACTGTAATTTCTAGTTGAAAACAACAAACTTAGTTGGAAGATTTTATTTGTAACTGAAATCTATTATTTGCAATTGAAAACCATGGTAGTTGACAATTACAAGTTGAAAGTGACATTCTAGTTGAAAATGTTAGCCACATGTCAACACCACATCAATTGCCATGTCAAACCATTTTAGTTGTGAATGACATTGATAGTTATAATTGAAAATTATTTTCAACTTGAGCAATAGGGTGGATGAATTTCATCTAGTGACAATTCATGACATCATCAATTTTGCATTTCAATATTCAATATTGAAATAAAAATAAAATTTATATGAATCATCCAATTTAAAAAAGGAAGATATTTTTGACATATGGACTAAGGAGACAATGACACATGGTAATGATCAACTATTTTAAAATTAAATATTGTTCATAAATAACATTAATCTAGCTTATCCATCTTGCATCCAATACAATTTTGACATATGGACATTATTTTTTTTATCCTACTAGGCCTATGTACCTACCAACCTATTTCATTAAATTTAGGTACCTCTATAAGTAGGTAGGTAACATATTTACATACCTACCTACTTAAACTTGGCTACATAGGTAGATAAGTAGCCTAGGTAGCTAAATTACCTACCCATCAAAACCTATTTACTAAATAAGTTAGTTTAAAATAATCCTATTTTATTTTTGGTTTAGTTTCTAGGGTTGAACCATTTAGATTGGCTCATCCCAAGTACCATTGTTTAAAGAAAATCATGCATCTACTTATATAGTTTGCAAACTTGAAACATATGATAAAGAATATGGGACAAACATTTTAATTACATCTTAGTTGCAACTATTAGGATAAACCTATTAATAACTTGAGGACAAAGACTTATAAATCTTTGTAAATTGTTTTATTGCCTTTGAAGCTCAAAAATATTTGTAGCCCTTCACCTAGTGGATCTAATGCAACAAAAATCCCTCAAATTGATGAAGAAATGAACAAGTTATGCCTTTTCCTAGTGAAGGGGTTTATGGGCATGTGAGTTTGCACATATGACCAATTTGCATTTTGGAGCTTAAGATCTTTGGATGTCTTTCTATTTCCTTTGAACTTCAGAAAGGTTTTATAAAGCTTCAAATGGTGCTTTCATAGCTTTAAAATTGTTCAAAACAAACAAGGAATGATGAAGATGTGAGATTTGAAAGTAAGGGGGTCTAATTTTATTTTTCTCCTTGAACAAGCTCATTCTCTTCTTGCTTTTTGTTGTTGCTCCTTTTTCTTTGGAATTCCAAGAACTATTGTAAATTTTCACTTGGTTCACCCATGGTCATGAATTTTTTTCCAAAAAGAAAAAAAACTTCCAAAATATGGTAGGGGTTTGGTGATAGGTGCGTCTACCCTTCCCATTAGTTATGTTATATTAACTTAATCCACCTACTAGCTATATTAAATATTAAACATAGAAATATCTAACAAATAAAAAAACCTATAATCATCGTTATTAAATATTTATAATAATAATAATAATTACTAATATTGGTATTACTATATTTTATCTTGCTAGATATTAATTACAAATATGAAATTAATATTTTTCATAATAATAAAAAATATTTATACACATTAACACATAAAAATATAATACATATAATCAATTATAATATTAATATACATTAATGCAAATATAAATCATATTTAGAATTGGATATTAGTTATATGAAATAATTTTAATTATAAATTATAATTTTATTAGTGAATAATGATTGATAATATTATTAATATTGATAATAAGTTATAATTTATACATAATAGTAATACATACCTATGTTATACTAATTCAGGTGAAATATAATAACATATATATATAATAGCAAATGACAACCATTTTATTTTTTCAACCATCTAATTAAAAAACTAGATTGTGCTTCGTGGCAACTTAAAATTATCTTATAATTATTTAGGATTAGTTTAGGGTTGGACCACTTATGATAGGCCATGTGGCACCTAGGTTAGGCCACCTAGCCTAGTTAGGTGCTTAAGGTACCTAGCCTAATTTTGCGTTAAGCCATTTATAATAGGCCATGTGGCACCTAGGTTAGGCCACCTAGCCTAGTTAGGTGCTTAAGGTACCTAGCCTAATTTTGGGCTAAGCCATTTATAATAGGCCATGTGGCACCTAGGTTAAGCCTAGGTCACCTAACCATAGGTCTAGCCTAGGTAGGTAGGTACTTAGGTTCAAGTCTATAACTTTTACAACAAATCCTATTTATTATAAGTTGAGCTTTTGGGTGGAGCCTATGTGATTAGATCCTCCCATATGGCAATTGAAAAAATTGAATGTGTCTATTATACCAAACCAACCTATATAGTTCGTAAACTTGAAAGGGAAGACAAACAATATGGGATAAAATTGTAATTCCAACTATGTTGTAGCCTAGTTTCATAGGTGTAGTTTAGTCGTCATTATTTCCTAACACATATTATTACATAGCCTACCTATTAAGTACCATAAATTTTTATGAGGTACCTATATTTAGATAATATTTATTTAAATACATATTTAATTAGCCTTTAGATAATTATTTACTTTAAATACCTATTTAGATAGCCTTTTAATTATTTATAATTAAATTGCCTATAAGTATACGTAGCTAGTGGGTATGTAGGTATATATGTATGTACGAACCTAGTAAATAGCTAGGTTGGTAGGTAGATAAATAATACATAGGTAGGTATGTACAAAATAGGTAGGTATGTAGGATGTATGTACATAGTAAGTAAGTAGGTAGGTATGTACGTAGTAGGTAGGTATGTAAATAATATGTAGATAGGTAGGTAAGTAGGTACTTAATAGGTAGGTATATACATATAGGTATGTATGTATTATTTAATTGTCTATACATGTAGCTATTAGGTAGCATACGTACCTTATGCAACTATAATGTGATAAATTTGGTTACATGTGCAACTAAATGTATATACAATGTTGTTAAAAATACAAAGACATCATGAACAATCAACCTATTGAAAAGATGAAATAGGTCATAGTTGCAATTAGTTGAAAAGAAGACCAAAATCCATCAAAATTTGAAAAATAGTCACATAAACAACCATTTGTAGTTGTAGGTGACATTTAGTTTCACATAGTTGCACAAGGAATGGTTGCAAAAGACATGATTTCTATTAGTTACTACTAGTTAGTAGGTAGGTATTTATTAGATAACTAAACATTAACCCTTATGGCTACCTACCTAGTTAATAGCTACCTACTAACTACTTATTAAAGATTTAGCTACCTAATATTTTAAGTACACACTAATTAAGTACCTAATATATAGGGTATGACCTACTATTACAAATACTCCTTAAGATAATCAATGGTAATTATATAATTGTTATTTGATGAGTATGGAGGGTCTGTTTGAAAGGGCCAATCCTCCATAAAGGTGTAGGGTTGAAATGTTTGTTTTTTCATCTATTTGCACACTTGAAAAACATTTTCACATTTGAATTTGACCATAAGTGTCCTTAGATTATGTAAATAAGTGATAATTAAGTAAACATCATGACATGGAATTGGTAATTTTTCATTTGTAGTTCAATTGATCTTCACAAGATTTAGATTGGTCAAAACTTTATTTTTAGTCCCCACGATCAACATTTGAAATATAAATGTACCTTATTTTCATCCATCCATCATCCTAATATGTCATCTAACTACAAACAATGTTGAATTGAGATAATCACACATTTGATGTGAAGTTGTGACATTTCCCAACTAAAATAGTGACACTTAATGATGTCAAATTTAAGTCAACCTTTCGATTAAGAAAACTTAAGAAGTCAACAATACTACCCCATTTGGGGGAGGTGGTCCTTGAGTTGAAAATTGTTTTCAACTTCCAACCATTTTAGTTGGTGATTCAACTTAATTGGTAGTTCCCATTTTTAATAAAATAAAATAAAATAAATTCATAGTTGGAATCTAGTTTGAAACAACATGTAATTGAAAGTTGTTGGGTTAAAAAAAAAGGTTTTCCTACTAGTGTTTACATCTGGTTCATATGGCTCTCACCAAAGGTCTAGGAGATTGAAAATCAAATAGGATTGTTATTATTGTTACTATGCATAAGGTACTCAAACCAATTGATGGTGGATTATGTGAAAATGTAATATCAATCTTTTGAAGCATTGATCCATCAACATTTTTTCCATTCAATTGATTTTCTAGCTTTATCATTACACTTCATTCTACCACCATCTTGACTACTCCCTTGACCACTTGCTGATCTTCATACTTGTGAACACATTCCTACTTCCATTCCAACCTACAAGTCCTTTCTTATATGTGCTCCCACTTGCAAATGCACTCCTATTTACATTCTTACCTTCAAATGTGCTCCTACCTTTGAAATTCCCTCATACCTACATACTTGGTTGTGAATTTCCTCTTGATTTTGAACGTGTCCCTAGTTGCAAACTACCTTTGGACACCATCATTCTAGAACTTCACAATTATTCTTCTTCATGACAAAACAATAACAAAGTTTTTGTGTTATGGAACATGCAACAATGGAATTGTCATAATGTTATTTTAACATATTAGTTTTTGCATTGCTAGTTTATCACCATAGATAAGATTGTAAATGAACAAGAATTTACAATTTGAATTTTTTTATCACCACACCCATTTTACCATTGGTTACTTCATATTGATAAATAGTTTGTTAGCCAACCACATAAGCAATACTCATCATTTATCTATTAATTAACATGCATATATATGAACATTGTGATGTTAACAATTTAACAATTAAGGTATCCATAGGTGTGAACTAAACTTAAAATATGTAAACATGAACAAATACAAGACTAAAATCAAGGATGGTCCATCCTATGTTCAATTGAAAATGTCAAAAACTAAGGATTTAAACATATCAAACTACCATCTACAAAATGTGTAATTTAATAAGACCATGTCACATAAGAAAATAAATCTTCATGAACATTTTTCTTTTCAAAGTTGTGCAAATAGTCATGCAAAATGTTTATTCATAAAATACCTTCTAGTTCTTGGATTGATCTTTCACTTCTTGTGAATATCCAAAAGCATCACACATTTGCAATAAGAGTTATGGGTTGATATCCATTGTTCAATATTGTAGCACTTACATTGTAGAATAATTTTTTTTTGATAACCTTCAGCCAAGAATAATTATTTAACTTGGATGTAATTCGAGTTGTTGATTGGTGATTGTATGAAAAAATTAATGCAAACTAATGTAACCCATACTTTGGTTCAAGTGTGTATTGGTTACCCAACTATTTTTTTATTCCAAAACCATTTTTTGGCAATTGATTGAATTTCCAATGACAAAAATACTCAGAATCCAATATCTCTTACTCTTATAAGTAATTCACAAGAATATAATTATGATTAATAAATTGACCACATAAACACCTAAATTTATTAAAGACAAAAGATGTATGAAAATGAAATCAAGAAATATGATGATCTTCCAATGTTACATAATGTTTCAAAAGATTGATATTACATTCTCACATAAATAAAATTTAGAGGATAATAAAACTGTCAAACAACTCTTACAAACAAATGAATAGCAAAATGATGCATAATAGAAGGAAATCTATGATTATAACAATTTATAAGTAGATTGAATTTTTTTTGACAGACAAAGAGGAAAATGAAACTTTGAAACATATAGGTTTTGTAAACAAATGAACAATAAATTATATATATAATATTTAAAAGCATGATGATTTGGAAACAAAGTGAAAGAATGTTGATGAATTGAAAGAAAAAGAAAAAATGGATTTAGAAAAAGGTCTTGTAATCAAAAGAAGATGCAAAAGCTTTGTGAAAAAAAATGTTGGCACGGAAAGCTTGGTGCTATAACAATACTATCATAAAAACTCATCATGAACATAAATAGTTTGTCAAGTAGTGGTTGTCATTATTAACATTATGTGTGAACAAAGTTAGAACTATTAATTGTAGGTTAGGTTGTTAGTAGGTATTGTTAATGGTGAAACATAAATTATCATTCCATGTTAGGCCTTTCATGCTATAAACACATTTGTAGGCGTGAATTGTCTTTTAACTACTTAAAAAATGTTTGAGTAACTTTGGGTACTGGGTGAAAGCATGATTAAGTAAACAACATTTGTAGCTTGTCACAAAAAATTACAAGTAGACACAAAAGATTTTTGATGCATTGAAAGTAGAAATATTATTTTGTTCAATTGTTACTATGAAGATAATCTTTTAGTTTAATATTATAAATTTGAAAAATAAATATCTTCATGTAGATTTAAGTAGATTGTACAAAAATTGGATCTACTTGTAAGAAGTTTTTGATCTTACAAAATAGGTTGCAAGTAGATGAAATATTGAACTTTTTCTACTTTCAAATTATTGGAGCCTTAAAAAATCCTTGTGTACTATCAAATTATGCATATAATAATATTACATAAAACTTCTAATGTGAAAGTAGATTTGAACACCAAATTGATCCTATCAGGTTCAAATCTATTTTTCACCTCATTTATGATATTACCAAAGTTTTTCCATTTTTGTATTCAACTTAATATAATTAAATGGAGGGCCATGTTTTTTCATATTTTTACTTTCATAAGTTTTAAACCTACTTTTAGGTGTATATATCAGAAATTCTGTCGTTTTCAAATTGTATTTTGGGCGCAACACTTTTTTTCTCTCCTTTACCATGCTTTCACCCTATTCCTAGTTGAATTATGTGGTTTTTGTTGAATTGAATATAGTCTTTTAGAGGATGCCCCAAAAACATTTGATTTTTTCAAGATGAGCTATTGATAAATACGTGAAATCTTTAACTATTTTCAAATGTCTTGTGATCAAGGAAAATCTATCAAACTTGGTCACATGTTAAAAATGAACCATGGTATGGTTAAGTTTAAAAAACCCTATAGGTATTAAGTTACCAAATGTTTGATATGATCATGAAACAAATGTTTAAAATGATGAGTTTGGAAACATAACTCATCATGAAAAATAACAAGATTGTAGTTGTCCAAAACTTTCAGAAAACATTCAATTTGTATAACAACACCAACCTTGGAATATTAACTTTTAGTTCACAAGAAAGGAGCAATGAGGTTAAATACTATGAATGATCAATTTCAAAACCTCACTCAAATTAGTGTATTCCAATCATTGGAATAAACTATAGATAGGTCCCTAGACCTTCAAATTCATTATACATATATTGACACCTCAGGATCCAATCACCCAACAAGCATTAAATAGGAGCAACAAATGAAATGTGGCATTGATGTCAATGTTCTTGCAAGACAAGTGCCCAATTGGAATGTGTTACTTAAAATATTCACTGGACCCAAGTTATCATGAATGTTTTAATTGTCTATGATATACCCATTTAAAAAATAAAATTTGATGCCATTGGTTAAGAATTAAGTCTAGGAGTACAAGATTTTGGGTTCAAATAATTTTTGTGACAATCAAATGACTACCTGAAATGAAAAGATTCAGAGAAACCATTTGGGGGGAAGAACTTGGTTGTATGGATGTTTTCTTGTGCAGCTTGACTTGACTTCCCCATGAATTGGGATCACGATTTCCCAAAGGAGCTTGTGTACATTTCCCTGGGGAAAACATCCATCAAGTTGTGCAACTTTGTCTCACTGGAGAAAAATAATTGAGTCCAGTTAGCTAGGGAGAAGGGGGATCTGTGCCATGCATACCCCAAAAGCTTGGCTACACATCCCAAGGATGGCATTCAAGGAAGCTACAAAACCTTAGAAATTGCACAATGGATGAAAAATAGATTTACCAATGCATGCAAAGTTGCACAAAAAGGTTGCATAATGGATGGAAAATTATACAATGGTAAAAATGTTGCAAGCTTTGGGCTTGCCACTATGATCACCACTTTGGCTGCACAAAATAGTTAATTAAAAAGAAAGCTTTAATAGAGTAACCATGGCTGTACTTTGGTCAAGGTTCAATCTCTTCTGCTTCAACCATCTGATTGCATTCAATCTTTGCACGAGAAGTTTACACACCTTGTGTGCTACAAGATCCTACTGTTGGCTTCCTACATAATCCATTTAAGAGGAGCTCCGAGACTCAAAGTGAATTCTGCCATTTGGGCCTGTATTCCAATTTCCAGTCAGTGATGCTTGACTTTCAGGCATTCATAAGTATGCACCCATGATCCATGGTCAAATTGCAGGCAGGCAAAAACTCAGTCATGGTATGTGTACATCCACTTTGTGGGTTGTCCTCATGAAGGGTACTCCTTAATACTTAGCCTGTTCGCTTTCCTTTACTGAAATTTGACAGTGTTGTCTAAAAGTCATCATCTGGGTGATATAGAGTGTCTAACAATTCGTGAGAGTCAGAAAATTTGAATCTCTACGTACTAAGAAAGAGTCATGGGTTGTCATCCATGACTGGCAAGTAGTAATGGGCATAATTAATGGCAGGGCACCTATACAATGTACAATAGCTAATTATTGACAAGTGTGGATCAAAACACAAAGACTCTATTTCATCAATTGCTCCATAATTGGTATTGAGTCACACATTTTTGGCCATGCCTGAGTCAGAGAGTCCATCTCCAAAAGTTGCAACTTGCAGTGTCCAAGATCTTCATTGCAGTTTCCTTTCTCATAACAATGAAGTTCTTTCATTTGTGCCATTCAAAAACTTTAAAATGTCATTGCAAAGATGATGACTCCTTTTGTTTGAGTGAATAGGGCAAAGTGTGGCTCTGACATATAAGTAAAGTGGTGTCCAACAACATCGCTTGGCACTGTCAATTAACCATAAAGATAATGAATAACAGTGAAATTCAAAGGAGGACAATTAACTCTGCATACCCTTTCTAAACATTATATTTCCTCGTTGTGTAGGTAGGTATGGCATATCAACGGAAAAGTCTCCTTTCCAGCTTATCTCATTTATTTTAATCCTAGGAGTGTTGTATTGTCTCGCCTGAGGAGTCAGAAGTTTGATTTAGAGGAATTTGGTTTCAGGACAACCTACTGTGGCAAATATCACAACACAACCATGATGAAGAAGCAACTCAGGCAAATAAGTTATTTCATGGTATTCACCAGTTCTAGGCTGTCTTTTTTCCCGGCAAATTTTCACATATTTCCAACCTCAAAAATATGATTTCGACACATCACAAGATTTTTTTTGAAAAAATGACCCTGATTAGCAAGATTTCCAAACAAAAATAAAAATCACCAGATTTCTACAGCAGGTAGCCAAAATACTAATCAATTCTTAGCGCTTTTTACTTTCACATCTGGTCTGTAGCCAAATATGGCTAACTCTTCTTGTGAATGATAATCAGTTTGGCTACATCACACAATTTGAAAAAGAAACCCTTGTTTAGGAGGATTTGATTTTGAAATAGTCACAGCAAACAAACATGCATTAGTTCTTCTTTTCACAGATTCTCTTGGATTTTCTTCGTCCTTGTACCATCCTCCAGATATGATACCCATCTGAATTGAAAAGTTCAGGATATGAATCTCCTCAGATAATACTTGGACATTGCCTTAGGAAAACTAGCATGGATACAGATCAGTTTGACGATGTGCTCCACAGGGCAAAACCAACAAGATGATCCAGACTTCAATGGATTTTCTAAGCCACTTTCATATTGAATCCAGGAAAAGAGACAAATGAAGTCCACTTGTACTATGATAAGTCCACAATGTTGAAATCACAAGACTATATGCAATTTCTTTTGCAGCCCTTTGACCAATTAGACAGCACACATATCTGAACACCTCAATATTCAACAGTGGACATACATATGGTTGTTTTATAGTGAATCTTCATTCTGCCAATTCCAGCATGAATGGGTATTTAGTATCCAAAGAGAGCAAAATTGCACAAATTGAAAACTCAAAATCCACGAAGATTACAGAAAACTATGGTCACTTACAAAAATGCAAAGGGTTAATTTGCATAGGGGCGGTGTGGTGTATGGACCATTCCCACAAGCAGCCATCATCTCACATTCAGGTCATGATTCCTGATTCATCGGTTCACAATAAGGGTTATCCAATGGCTATTTATTGTGGTACTGTGTGGAATCTTTGTGTGGAACCATGTGCACTACTGTGAATACTTCACCAATATGTACCACTAAGGTACAACAAGCCCATTTTAAGCCACCATTGGGAATGTTATTGCATTGACCTGTCTACCCATATAATAAGGAAAACAAGATTGAGATTCAAGAGAGTTATGTTGTATAATGTCATGTTAATATTGTCTGTTGATATGATCTTGATATGTTGTCAGCATGGACATATGAAGTTGCATAGCTGCCAGAATCAGTCACCACGATTAATTCCTTCTTCCACTTCCTACATCATGTTTCAGAAACGTCAATTTCTAGTCTAAGATCTGTTGGAATTACCATGTTTTGAGAACATTCAGGAACCCTAAAGCAAACATTGGCCACATGTAAATCACAGTACTGAGTTCAGCTGGGCTTTGAGCTGAGTGCAAACCATAATTCTCTGCACAATACTTTTGCTTTTACTGATTTTCAGGGCCTTGGAAAAAGCTGTAAACATTCAAATTCTGCTCCTTGAGTAGAGACAGCTAGATCCCTAGTTACAGGATTCCAAGACTCCAAAAGGTCAGGTCCAAAAGCCTTATGTTGTTCTACTACTTCTACTATTACTACCATTACTACTCCCTACAACTTTGCTGGACTGCGCAGGGTAAATACAATACAAATGTTTCGGAGCACCAAAAGACGGTTGCATTTAGCGCAAACTCAGGCTCAGGAACTCCCCATTCTAGTAACAAATTGGATATAATGTTTATATCTAACTAAGCAAATCTTAGTACTGAAACTAACAGGGTTCTAGAATACAATTTTTTCCTTCTTAATTTCTGGATTTCAGGACTGTAATTTTTTTGGCCATTTTCTAGCTTGTCTGTTGCCATAGAAGAAGGGAAGCCACACGCCTCTTGACTTTCCTATGAGCTGCTTCTTGCAGTGTGATAGCGCTCCATCCCCTGCATACCAGCTCCATCGCGACATAGCTGCTATGTCCTTATTTCAATTGCGACGATTAATCCCTAGTTCTGACTTTTGGCAACCATCGCGAAGAACAAGAGGAAGAAGATGACGATCTTCGCTTGTCACCCATGCAGCATGCATGTCGAGAGTATACTGCTCTAGTGGATAGTAGTGTAGAGAACATGTGGGAGATGAAGTGTCACGGAGACCTGTCTCTGATGATCTGGATCATCATGTCGGATCACGATGCACGGCTTACAACATGAGCGGTCCCGCACCGTTAGTCATGGCTGCAACCATGGTAGCTGGGCGGGCACTGAAGCTGGTGGCCTTTGCGTAGACAAACCCATCCGTGGACGCAGCTCCAGAATCGGTGAAGTAGGCACCGTTTTCGAACATGTCGCCCACGCTTGCCCAGTTCCAGGATTGCCAACCGTCAATGTTACTCCCGCCATCAGCAATACGCTTAGTCACGTCTTTGAAGTAGGGGTTGTTGGGAGCGAAGTAGTAGTTTCCCTCACTGTTGATAGTGGGGTTCTCGCTCCCTCCAACCGCGTACATCTCCCATTGATAGTAATAGTTGTTCACCACATGGAAGGAGCCAAATCGACATCTGCAGCGTCAACGACAAACAGTTCCATGGTCAGAAGGATGGAACTCACTCCATAAGCTTTCCAGATGCCCTCCAAACTGTGGACCAAGTTTCACTAACATGCAGCCGACCACTTTTAGGACATCTTTCCAGTAGGCTGCTGTGATCACACCAGCTTTCTATTATGTTTTTTCAACTACCTGTGCTCACAGTCATCTCAGAGCTCTACCTGTCAAGCATTTACCATTTGCGAGAGCTGTGAGTCAAACTGTGAGTCACTATACAATGACATCTGTCCTTTTTTTTTTCCGAGAACATGTGCTACCAGAGTTCCTAACATTGACTAACTACATATTTTCACCACTCTTGCAAGCAAGTCTCCAATGGACAGAGACTGTCCCTACTGCAAAAAACAAGGCCCTATGTCAGCGCCTTCCCATTAGGATGCTATGATCACAATTAGACACATCACAGCAGCCTAATGGAAAGAGACCCTTAGAAGAGGCAGTTGAAGCACAACAAAGATTGCCTGTTAGAAGAAGGGTATTATATATACCTGGGCATGCGCTGAACGAGGTTTGGTCCGAAATGATTGAAGGCAACGGTTACCCTCATGTTGACATCGAAGTAGTCGTGGGGATGCGCGCCCAGAAGCATCACTTTGTTGTGGTTGGTGAAGTAGTTGTTGGAGACGGTGATGTCTGTAGAGCCTTCAATGCAGTCAACGAGGCCATCAGCAGCGTTAGCCAGGAAGTTGTGATCCACCCACAGGTCGTGCGACCCGAAGATTGACACCGCGTCTCCGTCTGCCATTCCTCTGTACCCGGTATGCGTCGGTGTGCTTATCACCTGCAGCACACAATATATCCAGCGTCAAACAAACTTTTCTTACTGGATACACCTGAGTAGCTAGAGATCCAACTTCCAAGTGCTATTGGACATGGGAAAAAAGCTCGGATTGCCAAATGTAGCTAGCTGGTCTGCAGGATTAAGGGTTGCAGCTCACCATTGCATTTCCGGTGGATTTGCAGTCGTGGATATGGAGTCCGTGCACAATGACGTTGGAAATGTATTGCAGCGTCAAGCATGCTCCACCCGCGATGTGCACGTTAGCTCCGCGTCCATCCAGTGTTTTCCAGCTGTTGATAATGAGCTCCTCCTTGAGCGTGATCATCATGTCGTTTGCGAAGATTATCCACAGAGGCTGGGTCTGAATCACGCCCCATCGCAGCGTCCCGTATGCGGGGTTCGTGGCGTCATCACTGGTATCTGTCACCACGTAGATTGCACCATCGCGGCCTCCGATGGCGTTCTGGCCGAATCCGATTGCGCAGTCTGCCAGCGATTGACGGTTCTGTTCCCAGTTGGAATCGCATGTCCAGCAGTCGTCGATTGGGTTTCCCGTTCCGCACATCGTTAAGATTCGCCGAGTATAGTTACTCATTCTGCAAGCAAGAAAGATCCAACAACATTTCAACAACCAATTTTTTTATCACCTCCGTCGCTCGCGCACCAAATTCTCAGCTTGTTCAAAATTCAAGTTTGAGGACTATTAGATTATGGAAGACTGAATGCAGAGAGAAGGCATGTACATTTTCTCCTCCAGAGTCCATTCCCACGATCTGCAGCTCATGGGCATTTCAAATGAGGCTGACAGAGTGCCTGAAACCTAAAAATGCTGGATGTCTGTCTTAGAGTATGATGTACTGCGGGAGACATGCATCAACCAAATTGAATGGCACCAAGATCTGAATTGAATGAAAACGATTTTTTCAAGTCTAGGCTTTCTTATATTATGAGCTTTCCGGGCATACCCGTCGTCGGCAGCCTGCAGACCCAGCTTCCTGTTCTCACCCCCATTGGCATGGACAGTGGTAGTTTGTTCAGACGCCCCATCAGATGCCGCTTGATCCAGCGACCGCCCCGCTTCACATTGCAAAGTGCTGAGAGAAAGGAGGACGCACAGTACTAAAGCTAGGCATCCAAGCTGCCGCCATGCTGAGGCTGCCATTGGGTAGAGATGAAAACTGGTTCAATTCTCACTCGTGACGCAGCACACGAATGAATGATCACGAAGCTGCAACTGCGCTTAGCTCTACCAAACTCCAACTGAGCTAAAGCCACTGTGAATGCAGAGCTCTTGTTAATCTTTCTCCTAGCTCGGTACAGCCGAGACTTCAGATCCCCGGCACACAGGGAAAAACACACACACACACACACACACACACACAAACTCTCTCTCTCAAACAATGCTACACAATTTCAGAATTGCTTTTTCCAAAGAAACTGAAGTCACTCGAGTGTGTTACAACTACTACAACCTTTGCAACTCGGAATCAACTGTGCAGCAGCTGCTGCTGCACCTTACATTCACGAAGTACACAATAATGTAAAGTAGCTGCTGCTGCTGCTGCTCGGGTGATTCTGCTCTCAGTTCTTCCTCACCACAACTGCTGCACAACTTTTTCAGAAAGTATGATGATGATGATAATGATGATGATGCTGCAATTCGTTTGCATGGGTTTATATTGGGAGCACCTCGGGTTGCAACAGGTACTGCCTGCACCAGCGGAAGACACAATCTGAGTCTTTTCTGACACGGTTTTGTATGTACCCTTGCTCCCCCTCCCTTGATTCACGTAAATTTTCCTTTCCCTCCACAACATTAATGGCAAATTCAATTATTGTTCTTTGAAAAAATAAAATTCACCGGCGCTCCCTCCCAGTGCCCACCCCACCCACCAACCCACCCATTCACTCACACCCACCACCTCCCTACATGACTTATAGTCATCAATTGGCTCCCTTGTTTCTGATTTAGCAACCCATGTTCACTACACATTGCACAAACAAAGATGGTCAGTCAGATCTGGACTCTGGAGTACCTCAAAAGAGCCTTGGGAACTACTTTCATCCCCACTCTCCCTTCTACCCCAACTGCACTGGTTGTTGTTACCTTATTTAAACCAGTGTCTTAATGAATGAGCCGCTCTTGTCTTTGTTTGGGGCAGACTAATAACTGGGGAAAAGGTGGGCAAGTAGGCTAGTCCCTCTGTTTTGGGCATTTCTTCCCAAGTTTTAAGACAGGTGGCTTTGGTGCTGGCCTTCCTCAAGAGTTGGAACTTGGGAGTGAGAGAGAGAAAGTTAGCTTTAAAACACTTTTTGGGCATGTTTTTGTCTAAACTCTATTTCCCTCCTTCGGATTCTCATGGAAAGCATAGTTTCCAAAACGAAGCGTAGTTTTAACGAAATTAATTAACCTTAATTAGATTGTACTATTGAGGGACACTCTGTAGGAGAGATCATGGCATTCTCATGGAAGAAGAGGGACTGGCCAGCTAACTAGACAGTTAACTGCAGGCTCACTTGCAGTTTTTTTATAACTTTATGCTCTCCCAAACAAAAAGGAATACCCACCTTGTACCATAGACTACAGACAAACTGCATCTAGAAAACAAGAGGGCCCACGTTCCTTACATAACACATGAGTTTTCAACCCTTTAAGACCAACCAGGTTCAAATCCTTTAATAGACCTACTAAGGTGAGTGGGTTAATATCTGTGTTGTGCGTGTAATTGTCAATAATGTGTAAATCATTTACATGTACACATTTGAACATTTTACATTTGTATTGTTGTTGTGTATAATTTTCTTAAAACATTTACACTTACACAAAGTCAGTGCATATATTTGTCAAATATATTTACACAATCTCATCTAAATGTTGTGGGATGTGTAAATGTATATACGGTATACCCCTAATGACCACACTTTCTTGCAAATCCATATTGGTTAGTTGTGGGTGCATGTTTTGATGGGTTTTTTTTGTTTCCCCACCATGGGCCACTTGGCTGGCCATTATGAAATCCCCTCCTCCTCAAATAAAAATCACATAATTGATGTTGTTTTATTCTTACATTATTGTACATGACCACATAAAATATTTATTTGTTTTACACTTGCACTGTAAAACCATATAAATGTATTTATTTTTACACTTACTATATTTTACATGGCATAAAATAGACTTACATGATTTTACACTTACACAGAGTGTAAGTTCTTAACCATTTGCACACACAACATTGATTCATATCCTTGAACAGACTCACTTTGGTTGGTTGGCTTGTTGAATTGGCACATAAACCCAGTTGATTCATGTCTCTCCATGGCCAGACTCAAGTTAGGTTTGCAGAGATGGTTCATTTTTTCTTTGTTTTATCATTTGACATGCTCTATTTGTATTTAAAATAATGCATGTCTGTAGAGGAAGATTGCCTAAATGGCCATTAGGAGGACCCAGTAGAGTGAGCGGACTTGGTTGGGTTGCCATGAGCCAAATGTGTCCAATGGCCATTAATTGGCCCTTGTGAGCAATTCTGCCACATCTTTGGGAACTTTGTACACTGTTCAATAAATCCTCAAGATGTCCTGCTTGTACACGCATTTGCAAGAGCAATTGACACTTCTCAGGATGAAAGGTGCAATCCCTCCAGAGTGAGAGTTAACATGTTTTGTGTAAGAAAGAATTAGGAAAGGGAGGGAAAGGGATGGCAGTGGTGGTTTGAACCACAACCTAAAGTGAACCACCACAAACTATATTTGATTGTACTGAAGTAACTTACAACTTGACACCAACATATCAAATGGGGAACTGCTTAGCACAACATTAGTGGACCAATATGTTCAAGTCTTGAGTCTTAAAAGAGGGTAAGAACTCTGTGGTCTGTCACAATTTGACTGAAGTTAGACACTCTCACCCAAACTCCAATATCTATTGTGTGGGAGGTTACAAATACAGTGTTTGCAGAACATAATTGTCAGCTGTGATTGGTCTCACTCATTGTCCTTCCTCCTTAGGATCTGGGAATTGCACATTAACGCCAAGAGAAAGAGTCTGCACCTTTCTCTGACTCCAGTTCAATAGTTGCCTGAAAAGATGATCCTACGAACCTTACCACTACATTCCAAAGTTCACTCCCCAGTAAACTTTGACAATGTGAATATATACACGTGTCACCATTGAAGTGGAAAAAACCCAAGTTTTAGGAGTCATTGTCTCAATTATAGTTCTATTCCTATCATCAGAACAAAATATGCTTTTTCCTTTGACAGGGAGTAGTCCTATGCTCATGACACATGTGTGAGGTAAATTATGTGGTTTCATCCATTTCTAAATGTAAACATTTATCTTATATATATTGTGAAATGTCCATGTGGTGCATAGTACATAGAGTTATTTGTTTAGTGAAACATAATTTACCACCAAAATTGATGGTTTTGTGAGTTCTCCCCCCCTCTCTTGAATGCTAATGTACTTTTAGGCAAGTTTTTTTTTGTATTTCACCCATTTATGACCAAACTCAGGGTTCTGGTGCTGTGTTTTCTTTACTTTATCGATAACTCTATTATACCGGACTACAATATATAAATATATACCACACAAAATTTTGTATTGGAATGGTTTAAACTTGTAACCTAGTGGTTTATCTCACACATGTGTCAGGAGCATAGGAGTACTGTATTCTGTCATGTAAAATCCCATAGAATGATGTTAGGTATTCAATAGTGGAAAAAGAGGTCAATTGTCTATTCATCACCCACAGAATGTGGTCATGACCAGTGTTGGCCATGGCCAGGTTTTCAGCCTGGGTCTGGGTCCGTGTTCAAGTGCTCAGTTTGAAGGGTCTTGAGGGGGAAGACCTGCCACAAGATTCACCCTCGTGGGTCTAGGTATGACAACGCCAAAGCAAGAAGCTTTTGTTCTAAGGCTGGATACAAGTTCTTTGGGATCAATTGGATCCTGCAGAAGATCTATACCCCTCAATTTTGCCTGGGGTCAAGTCTTAAGTGTGTAGGTCTTCAGTATAACCCTTGATGTAGGGATATGGGACCAGAGTTTAAGGACCTGGCTCCAAGCTCCCACAGCTGCAATTTTTTTTCCTCACTTTACACTCTCTACATGTGAGTTTGTTTTGCTTTCCTGCTTCCGATTACCTTCTTCAGACTTTTCTTTGTTTTTCAGTTTTTTGTATTCGCATTCTATCTGAGTTTTACCATGAAATTTCTTTCCTTCTGACTTTGTTTTTTTTCCCCCTTGCTCCCTACTCGTCCTGAGTTTCATGGTGAAAATTAGAGATCAGCTTATAGAGTTTAATTTGAAGCAAAAAGGGACCAAAGGGATGTGTCCTCTTCAAGAAAATCAAGACTCTAAGAAAATTTGTTTGCCAAAAATATCAATATTTACACTTTAAAAATTGCACCCGGCCTCACTTTGAAACCAGGACTAGCAAGTTTCACAAAGCTCAGAGTTATCAACTTGACAAACCAACAATCTAAATCATCTGACACAACCTTGAAATTTCAATGTGGGTTTTATTTATTTATAAATATTCCTGAGACCCACATTGAGTCATCTGTTTCACAAAAAGCACAAGACCCAGAACTAACAATTACTCCAAAACAATTCCCACTTGCCCAAACACTAGTAATGACATATTGCACAACTATCAAATCATGGTAAACATCCCTTTTACTTAATATTAAAATGGATGAAACATGAAACCTTAAATTGTAGGTCACATTTGTGTTATGAACCATTGCTTTATCATATCTGGCTTATTAACATGAATGTGTGTCACAAATTATGTAAGCTAAATCTTCTTCCACCTGTGTGACTATTGGAAAGATTCAATGTTGGGTTTCACCTCCATATCAAATTCTGGTGCTTTGATCTCATACTTTGCCCTTTTTGAATTCAATATCTCTACAAATAGTGCATAATCTAGAATTATTGTAGTTAGAGCATTAACATGGATTTGAGGAAAGAAAATTTTGAAAATTTTCTGTCCTTGCAGCTCTCTATTAGGATGTACACACCATGTTCATCCTGAATGAACGAAGCCCAAGATTTCTCCTATCTTTCAGTCCTAGAAATGGATGAAATTATTGAAGTTGGCATTGTGGGAAGCTCAATTGACCATCCACAATGGAATCTAAACAAGGTTAAACAGAGATTTGGTAAATTTCAGTGTTGGTACATTCTTGGTTTTTACAAGAATTGTTGGGTCCCAGTTTAAAGTTTTATTAAAAGAATGGAAGACCTTTTAGTTCTGGGTTTAAAGAATATTCTCAAAAACAGAAACATCACCAGTTTTAGGGTCAAGTCAAAATTTCTTAATCCATGATTCTAGGTACAAGAGGACCAACCTTTATAAGAGCTTAAGATTCTGAGTTTAGGCCAAGACCAGTTCTGTCTTATTATTCCTGTGAACAATTTTCAAGTTAATTTCTAAGAGTTTTTGAACTTTTTGACTTTTGGTGTTCCCAAAGTGTACCCAAATATGTTCTCAAGGGCAAGGTAAGGAACATCGCAACATTACATATAGTAAAAGAGGTTGTGGTCGTTTTTCATGAAGTTTTTTTCATCACGTGACTCGTCCATCCATCCATCCGTCCATTTCGTCATCCATTTATTGATGGCATCATACAAGGAAGAAAACCTTGGCAGAAATAAATAACCCCCCTCTTTGCGCATGTGTCACTGTCTAGGAAAGGCATGCCTGGCCCGGTGGGGGGGGGGCACCCCAAGATTTTGATATCAATATCAGCAACAAACCCAACATATATTTTAACAAAAAATTATATATATTCAAATTGCATTCATTTCAAAAACATAGTTTGACACATAAGCAAACTTACTTCACATATGAAAAACAAATAATTGGTTAAACAATGGAAACCAATTAATTTCCAAATAATTTTTTTAAAATGTAGATGTAATTATGAAATTAATGTTTCATCTTGAAAATATGGAAATGCATTGGTATATCATATACCCTATATTAATAACCAAAAAATCATATATCAATCACACATGTATTCATTATTAAACCTTTAATTCAAAAAATTGAAACAACTTATGATATAATTCCAAACATTTGATTGATGAAAGTTAACAACTTTTGATTTGTCGTTTAAACACAATTAATTTTTAACAAAGAATCTTTGCTACAAGTGTCATAAGCTACTTCTTGAAATATTTTGATCATTTATTAAAAATTAGCAATACACTTATATCCCATGGTATAGTTTTTTCTTTTTGGGCCTCCCTTGGTCCATAGTACTTTATAAAGATTGTGCATGACAATCAACAAGAGTCAAGGTTAGACACTGAACAACATTGGGATATATTTGTCATCTCCGGTCTTTTACCATGGTCAGCTATATGTTGCTATCTCATGGGTCACAAGCAGTGTAAACATCAAAATTTTTAGCAGCCAGGGTCCCAATGAATACATGTGGAATGTGGTATATAGAGAGGTTTTGGAAATGTAGTTTGTAGTTCTAATTTTGTAATATGTACCATCAAATACACACACACCTGTGCTTTAGGCACAGGGTTCAAACTAGCATTAGGTACCCCCAAGATTTTGATATCAATATCAAGAACAAATCCAACATATATTTTTCACACAATGCCCGAAGACATACAAGAACGTATGCGTGCACTCATTGCATAGCATGGTAGTGCTTTGACAACTTTGGCGACCCTTTGGCAGCAACCAGAAGCTTAGCAAAATGACATGTGGTATATAGAGAGGTTTTGGAAATGTAGTTTGTAGTTGTATTTTTTGTAATATGTACCGTCAAATACACACACACTTGTGCATTAGGCACGGGGTTCAAACTAGTAATTGTGTAAAGGCCATTTTAATGTTGCCATCAATCAGCGATGCCCTTCTATATTAAAGTTTAACCCTAGAACCGAGAACCTTAGAACTCATAGATAACACCCTAAAACTTAGGAGCCTTAAATCCTATCTAATCCTAAGATCATAACCTTACATATCCTATGATCTGGACCCTTAAAAAAAAACACCCTTAACACCCAGTGGGTGTGGCTCTTGATTGGGTTTGGGACCCATCGATTATCAATTTCGTTCTCAAAGCATTACCCCAATTATCAATATGCTCAATGTTTTTTGGGGTTTCGGATTATAAGGTAGGCTAAATAATGACATTTCTCCTTTCAATGATTAGGCTTAATGTTATTTTTATTCAACTTTTAGTTTATTTTCACAAGCATTTGACAAAAATATCACAGTCCAGATATTCAAATATATGTTTGATTCTTGTTATGAATGAAATCATAAGGTCTGAAGAAAAATTTAAGTAGAATTTGAACAATATAGCATTTTTAAAAAAACAGTAAAACAAATCTGAATCTATCCCAAAAGACATGAACTTCCTAATCTATTTATTCTGCTCCAAATATCCAGGATGTTGGTTAGTTCATGGTTTCGATTCCCAATCCAGATAAAGAGACTTGGATTGATGGATTCAACCTCCTGAAGTTCAATCTTGCACCAATCACGTTTTACCAGTCTTTTTTGTTTTTTTCTCTTTTTTAGTGGCGGTCATCCATAAGAAGATGTAATCAAATTTGACTAAATATGTGATATGAAAGTAAATTTTTTTTAAGCATTGTTTTTAAAGCATAGTTCTACATTGTTGGTTACCTCTGCAAAGAATGTAATATGGAAAATGTGACTTTTTTTCTCTTTTGAAGTTTGGCAATTGAAACATTCAAAAATCACTTTCTTTCATTTCTTACTTTGAAATTTGGAAGGAAAAAAACAAAGCCAATTTTTCACTTTTTTGGTAAAAAATCCACATAAACAAAGAGCTGCACTAACCAATAACCAATAGGTGATAACCCTAATAACCAATAGATGGCCAACTGATATAAGCTATCCAACCACACCAAAAAAAAACAAAAAAGAATCAAAAACCTGATATAAAGTTCTAGTTCACTTATTTAAAGCATCAACTAAGTCTATCACTAATGGCACAACAATTTGATTCTAATGTAGGCTGCTTGAAACAAAAAATTAGAAATAATTCTATTCCAACACTAGAATTGATACATAAAAATGGTTAAACATCCGTTGATTGATTCAAGAATACCACCAAGTTGAAATTGTAGACAAAATGCACATGGCAAGAAAAATTGTGTGAACAAATTAAATCCTTAGATTCTAACTAAATAAGTTAGATAAAGTGAAATACATTCCAAACAGTTATCTACCAAAGAATTCAACAAAAGAAGGTAACAATATGATAACAGTACACATGTACAACTAATATTCTATGTCATATAATAAACTTTGATGATATGTAACAGTAAACCAATACATATGTAAACTTTGCACAACCCAAATTGGTATGAAAGAGCACAATGTCTTGTCGAACACAATGACACACAATACAACATGAAACGAAAAGTTTTTGAAGGGTTTCAATGCACCTACCAATGTTGGGGTGGGGGTGTTGTAAATTTGCACAAAATATGTGTAGCTCATGTGCAGTTGCCCACAGACAACCTCCAAGTTGAATTTACACCTAATTGTTTAGGTGCACCTTCCCAACCACACTCTGGTGTGGGCCTGCTCATTGTCTGGACTATGGAGATTGGTGTTTATAAGCCCTTGTGAATTAGCACTTGGAATAATGGGTTCAAGAAACTTTGCCCTTTGGCCGACCATATTGTGGAATCTTCAAATTCCTTTGCTGGTTTTTTCTGGATACAGTTTTTGATATTAATTGTGTTTTTGGTTTCTTGCTACAGCATTCTATTGTTTGATCTAGGTCCAGGACAGGAATCTTCTTCCTCTGAACTCAAAACCCCCTCACAGATTTGGGTCCATGCAATTGCAAAGGTACCCGAGTACCTACCCATGTTACATGGGTATTTTATTTTTTAATAACCTCCAGTTCCAGGTATTGAAAATCTCAGAATCAAAGAACCATTAGTATGGGTGATTTCAAATCCCTAAAAAAACTGTTGGGTTTTGTAAACCAAAAAGCTACAAAGAACCATCAGTTTTGTGGGAGGAGGTTATTTGACTTGTTCAAAATTTTGAGAATCACAGTTATAGATCAGAACCAGGTTATTTGATGTTTTAATAACTACATTTTTATAACATAAACGGTTTTTTTTTTTTTGTGAGAACCCTGCTTATTAATCGTAAGAACCGTCTTTTACCCAGAGGGGGTTTGTTGCAGTTTCTAGTAACCGCCCAACACTGGTACCTAGTATCTGCAATTATTTGCATTTTGATGTTGTCTCCAAGATATTCCCATGCCCACCCCACTCCAATTTAGCTGGTATTCTAGAGCTGCTTTTCCCTTGTCTCCATCTACCTATCGCACACTGACTTTCTGACAGATGTTCCATAGAAGAGAGATGATTCTTATCTTCTTGTCCACAAACTTTTCTGAGTGAATTGGGTGCTGGAAGTCAAGTGGGCCTCCTAATTCCGAGTTCATCATTCATCGTGAACAGCAACTAGGTAGTGATCTCAATGTACTAACTACCTAGCTCCCCAAGACCAACACTAAAAACTCTCTGGTTTTCTCTACAACAAAAAGACAAGCCTTGGCTCATGACATTGTGAAATAAAACTTTGTGATTTCATCCATTACAATGTAAGAAATGTGTTATTATTGTGGCACATCCTATATATAATTACAACATGTGTGTCCGTGCGTGTGTCCGTCTGACGCGACAGTTCCGCGTT
>Ga0209208_10001693_pt1 | contig 31355 bp, 9 predicted proteins | sample S1TSphfallax_3_FD_187694 | JGI IMG/M metagenome (GOLD analysis project Ga0209208, IMG submission 187694) | Host-associated microbial communities from peat moss isolated from Minnesota, USA - S1T2_Fd - Sphagnum fallax MG (SPAdes) (version 2) | ecosystem: Host-associated > Plants > Peat moss >...
TTTTGAACATTTTTATTTTTTTTTTTTTTTTTTTTTTTCTTTCGACATTGTTGTAATGATAATCATGGCATCTATTTCTAATGTTAAATGAAGCATTGAGAAATGTAATGGAAATAATTTTCATACCTGCAAAATGAAGATAAAATTTCTCTCACATGAAATATTTTATTAGAAAATCATTTCAAAAAAACTATTACCATTGACGATTGAGTTCAAAGAATTTTTTCTTGGAGGTATTCATGAACATCAAATGTTCATAAAGACAAACAATTTTCTTGGAGGTATTCATGAACATCAAATGTTCATAAAGACAAACAATTTTCTTGGAGGTATTCATGAATATTGTATGTTCATGAAGAAACACAAGTTGGCTTGTAAGACTATATTCCTAAACATAGTTAATTTTGATTGCATCATGTAGTACATACAAAAAGTGAAATAGAAGTTTCAAACAACTTATGTGCAACATTTGATGTGTTGATAATAGATAACAATTATATCAAAAGTTTTACAATTTTAAGATGGAGGAAGCCATTACAAGTTTGCATTCAAAACTTTGCATGATTGATGATAAATTTGCAAATGTTGATATTTTAATTTTTAGTGAAAATTTGACCTTTACACTTCTATTGAGTTTGGTCAATTCTTTTTCATATCTTGATGGTTTCAATTAGTATTTGTACTAATGAAATTTTTATGAAATTTATATGTCAATATTTGTTGCAAAATAAATTATAATATAAATAGAAACTACCTTATCATGGTACAAAACAAAAAATATTAATTGTGTAAGTTGTTTTTGGGATGTTTAAAAGGGGAATAGATTGGGGGAAGATCAAGAATAAATAAACCCTAAACCCAGACGCCAAAAAAGTAAAAAGTTTGCTACAATTGCAATATTAAAGGTCATTTTAAGAAATAATGACATAAGAAAAAAAAAAAAAAAAGTTCAAAGGTTTTTCACATGTGATTACAATAAAAAATATTAACCTTTTTATGAAAGTTTTGTCTATTTTTACATTTTGCAAAAATATTCAATTCATTGATTTAAAAATTTCACAACATTTCAACTTTCAAAAGGAAGTATTTTTCAACCTTTGAAAAACTTGATTTTCATCACAAAATATATTTTATAAATAATAATATCCTTGATGTGTGTTAAAATAACAATATTATTTTCAAATTGTCAAATGAAATTTGCAAGTGCATTGAAGATGCATCATGTGTCTCAAAGTTGGCAAAATATGTATTATCAATTAATAGAATAAAAAAGTAGAATTTGAAATTAATAAATGTTGATTGAAATGTTTTAATTGAATCAAAATGGTTATTGAAGTCGTTCAAAACAAAAGGTTATACAAATTCACTAAAGTTATTTAATCTTTGGTATTAAATTATAACACCAAACTAAATAAAATAAAATTATAATATTAACAATTTGGACACATTTCTATGCAAGGCTTAATAATTATATACAGTTATGAATAACCTTGTTCTAAACATGAATTGATCATGATTTATGTGATATTGTGTTAACAACATTTCTTGAATGGGAAAAATATTTTTTATTTTCATTGATGACTTTTTTTTACAACATTTTTTTACATCATGCAAACTAAATTTGATGTGTTTGATATGTTCAAAGATATTAAAGTTTTGATGAAAATTCAAACTAAAAACAAGATCAAAGTAATCAAATGCGATAAAGGTGGAGAATATAACTTTAAAAATTTAATGTGTTTTGCAACAAAAATAACATAGTAAAACAATCAATCATTCTATACATTCTAGAGCAAAATGGAATAAGTAAAAGAAAAAATTAAAAAAATTTTGAAAATGTGATGCATGTTGTAATTTGCAACGCATGAAATTAACCATGTTGCTTTTGGGTGGAAGCAATGACAACTATAACATATGTTCAAAATCAAATTCTTCCAAAATCATTTCAAACATGACACTAAACAAACCTTCCATTAATCATTTGCATGTTTTTTATTGTGTTTCATTTTGTTCATATGGCACAAAAACGAGGACAAAATTGAGTTCCAAAAACGTCAAATGCATATCCATTGCTTATAATGAAATGATTCTAAAATAAAAATCATACAACTTGTAAACTAATATGTTAATCATAATCATGATATTATTTTTTATGAATCAAAATTTTTTAACAAAAAAATATATTCAAATTTAGATTCTCAATCAAAATATATGGTTTTTAAATGAAAAACACAAATGAAGGGAGAAATTTCTTTTCAACATATAGTTTTAAATCAATATCCAAAGAAAGCAAATGGAATAATTCTTTAATAGATGAAAAAAAAATCCAACATTAATCAAATTCTTTTATGAAGGCTTTGGACAAAATGAAAATTCATAACAATGGAAAAAAGGTCATGGATTTGAATTTCAATGTTTTTTTAAATAACAAAACTTCCAAATAGTTATGAGTGCAAACATGCAAACACAACCCACCTAAGATGTAATTAATGGTTAATTTTATATTTTTTAATGGTAACATAACTACAAATCTTTCAATTTGTTTTACTTAATTAAAATATTTAATTATTAAAATGTTAATGTCAGTTTTGAATAATTCAATTAATCAAATCGACTTTTAAAATTATTTGATATGATGTGACATTTAGTCAAATAAAACAAAAAATCGACCATATTTTTGAAAAACTTAAATAGTTAAATAGGACCTTCAAATTTTTTTAAGTCATATTTATAAAATTTTATAATTATTTGACCAACAACAAATTGAATATTAATCAAAATGGTAGTCAAAATGAATAATAAATTGATTCAATAAGTATGTAAATGTGTAGGTAAGTAGGTTTAACTCACTTAAATACTTAGGTCATTAAATTAAATAAGTATTTAAATTGTTAAATTACGTATATAATGAAGTCATTAAGTTAAACAAATACATAAGTAGGTTAGTTAAACAAGTAAATAAACTAAGTAAATAGACTACTTAAATATAGGTACCTATGTTAAGTTGGTATGATAGGTAGGTGAAAAACCTATGCAATATAATTAAGTAAATAGATAGGTTACATTAGGTAGCAAATAACAACCTAATAAATTAAAACCAATGTTGTGCATATATATTGTTTTTAATATATCCAAAGGTAAAGATATGTTAAAAAAATCAAATTATTTACCTAAAGGGTAAGGATATATTAACATTTTTTTCCCATTATGTTAAGGTCTAGATATAAAAAATTTATGATTTCTGGTACATGGGTAGGGTATGATTACCCTCTATCATATATTCATGGTTGGGGTAAAAAATGAATATTAAATTTTCCATGCTAAAATAGTTTTTAAAGGTCCAAATTCAATGGATGTAATGCATAAATCCTCATGTGAAAATGTAAAGATTAATTTTTTAAATGAACTCAACTATCTAATGTTAAACATACACACAAAATGAAAATACTATGAAGCCTTTCTGGATAAGATTTACACTTTATATTCAATATATAATCACCATGTTCAATTAACATGTGAAGTATGATAAAAATTAATGTTATGTTACCTCCTTTGTATGGGATTTCATTGTTGTAAAGGATCCAATAAAAACTCCTACCATAGTTGTTGTTTTTGACATGCAAGGACATTAAAAAGTAAAATCCTTTCAAATAATATAGTATCACATAAAAGCCCATGTGGCCAATAAACACAACACATAATTATATTTTTGTTTTCATGTTACATAAAATCATTTAAAAAATAAATAGATGATGATATTTTTTTCTCCATTGGTTTTGGATGGGAAAAAAAATGTAGAACAAAAGGACAAAAGTCATGTGGGCCCACAAAGGAAATAAAAACATGTAGTTGATTTGATAAAAATGATGAAAAAAATTATGGGTCCACAAAAAGGCCAAAAAAACAATAAATGAACAAAACTTTTGCACTATCCCATGTTTATTCCATTGGTGAATAAAAACAGTGTGTCTATAACTTGATATAAATAATTTATTTATTTTGTAATTATCTAGAATATAAAATGTATTTCTACATTAAGAATTGTAAAAAATATACACATAAAACAACCATTAAGTTATGTGGATCAAACACATTTTGATTTGGTTTGCAAGTTAATAAAAATCTTGTTTGGCTTGAAGTAAATACTTAGAATTTAGTTAAATAAAATAAGTTCATGTCTTGTCATAAGTGGATTTCAAATATTCAATGTAGATTTTCATTTTATGTAAAATGTACAAATTATGGGATTATAATTATAATTATTTATGTCAATGACTAAATTGTCATAAGAGATAATGATATAAATAATTTTAATTTGAAAAATCTTTCGAAAAAAAAGTTTGAAATTGAGAACTTGAGAAAATTACACTCGTTTTTTGACATTAAAATGATCAAATTTTCAAAAAGAATATAATCATTACTAAAGCAATATGTTTTGAACAAGTTATTCAAGTATGGATGATAAGTTGCAAACTTATTTTGATTCCATTACAACAAAATGTGAAGTCCAATGTAAATGAACTTGTGAAGGACATTACTACATGTACAAACAAATCTTATATATTAATTCAGTAAGTCTGTCTGTTTGTCTGTCGAGGTCTTGAAACACAAATCACTTTTAATAAAACTGTCCCCCCGACCTCGAGGGCCCAAAAACTATTCAGGACCTTGAGTTCTTACTTCTTACTTTTACTTTTACGTCCGTTTCCGCGCAGCAACTATCGTCGTCGATGGGGGAGGTATTTTTGGGATTTAGAAGGTGGGTGAGGAGATTTGGGTGCGCTTTTTTTGGGCTAAGGGTTTAGGAGTGTCATGATTTTTATTTTTTTCGTGGAGGGGGGGAGGGGGTGGGGGTGGGGTTCTAGGGGTCTTAATAGGTGGAAGTGAACCGGAATGGGAAATGCGAAGGACCGGGTGGGGGGGATCGATGGGGTGCATTATGCACCGGGTTCACACTAGTGATAAATAATTTGATTTACATGATTATCACAAGGTTAAATCTGAATTATGTAGTTGAAGTGATGAATCAATTCATGTAAACACTATGAAAACCACATTTGGATGTAGTTACGTACATATTCAAACACATCAAGCACACAAGTTTTAACATAGAATCTTTTACGAGGATAAAACTAACTATAAGTACATGTGTACATTAATGTTAATTGGTTTGGCAACATTTCAAACAAGGTATTAATGGGTTGTTTCATGTTTTATTTTAGGAATAATTTTATTAATTGAAGCAACAAAACAAATCAAAAATTTCATAGTTAAACATGGAAGTTGAATACAAATGTGTAACATTGGTTGCATGTGAAATAATTTGGTTACAAATTCACTTTTAAACTTAACACAATTAATGGATGTTGTATTTATCATTTATTGTGATAACATCAGCAACATATTATTTGTTAAAATCAAATTTATCATATTAAAACAAAACACATCAATGATAAACATGTGCATTAACATTTTATAAAAAGAAAAAAATTGTAAGAAAAATTTGTTTTGCTCATGTAATCATTGAAGATTAGGTTGCTAATAATTTTAACCAATGTTGTGAGATTATAACTTTTACCCATATATACCTACCAAGTATGGATAGGGTATATTGTATATCCTAACCTAATTTTTGAAAATAAATATTTCCTAATGAAATGCATATTTTAGGATATTTAAATCTAAAAATATATAACCTATTCAAAACCTTAGATATATTTTCTAAATACCTTTACCCAAAACCAGATATGTTTTGGCATTTGGGTAAAAAGGATTAAAATTTAAAACCCTAACTATGTCACCATATGGATTATCGTTTTTATGTGTTACTAATTGCATCATTATTGTTCCAATGACATTTTTTTTTCGAACTTATGCTATTAATGTAGCTTCGAAGCTTACATTAATTAACAAAAAACTTCATTTGACAATGTAATTATCCATGAATAAGAAGCTAAAACAGTCTTCCATAATTATTTAAGACCAAGGAAAAGGTTGAAAAAACACTTAAATATTTGTTTCATGTTAAAAGTTAGATTTATTTAATTAGAATTATTAGGTTTTGCAACATTGAATAGTCATATTTTCTTATGGAAAAATTTATTGTGTTTATTATGTTTATTTAATGTTTTATTCTTATGATTTGCTTATTGAATTTATTTTGTTGTCGAGGGTATTTGTTATGCATTGTGTTTATTAAAACCTAAAAAACAAGACATGTGTAATGAATTTAAAAAATTCATTTACCTCAAAAATAAGTTTATGCATAAAGGAACAAGCTTTTTATCCTCTTTCATTTTTTCGACGTTTTCATGGACTTATAGACCACAAGCAAGTCTAGGACTGAAACTATGTATGTTTATTACATAGCTATGGAAATATATGTTTTTATTTACACAAATATCCTTTCACCTTTCTATTTTCTATGTGTAATTATTATGCCACATCATTTTCTTTCCATGGGTTTCACACATTTATAAATTATGCCAAAACCTTTCAAGATTAAAATTTCAATTCCCTTCACAATTTTCTTCCATGAAACTTTGTATTTATACAACAACTTGTTTTCATTAATTGAAGGTGTTTCCAAAGGTCTCAGACATCTATTTATATATTATCCAAAAGGAAATTAAACAATTTAAAAAAAAAATATCTTACACATCACATAGTTCACCATGTGATTCAATATGCACATCAATTTGTAGGATGATTTTTCTATTGAATCACCAACTTGGAATCATGCACATTAATTTGTGCAAAGATTTGTTTTGTAAATCATCATTTTCAAGTCATGCACATTAATTTGTGTAAATTTTTTTCTTATGAATCACTATGTTTGAATCATGCACATTGATTGAAACTATGACTAATTGGAGATGACTCACCAAACCATTATTAAATTATAAAACCCAATCACCAAATAAATTACCAAAATTCATTTAATGTAAAGACCATCCTTTTGTTATTGTCATAACAATTATTGTTTTATGCATTGCTGTCATTTTAATAATGATGATATATATTTCTTCATAGCTTATGTCATAGGTTTGAGCATAACCTTTGGCAAGAAATCTTGTACTATATTTACTCAAATATCTATCCACATTGTGTTTGATTTTGTACAACCATTTGCACCTAATTATTATTTTTGTCTTTGGGCAAAATCATCAATTCCCAAATAACATTGGAATTCAATGTTGTCATCTTTTCATCCATGACATTTTCCCATGTGGTTTTTAATCGTTTGAATAAAGCAAGTGTGTTTTACCTCTTGTATGACCTTGATCATGTATGCATAATGATTGGTTACAAATCCATCATACCCAAAAGCCTTTTCACATGGTGTGAATATTCATGTTGTAATACCTTTACCATTTTGGCATAAATTAAATTATTTTTTGTTTTGTTAAAATTTTGAATAACTATTTATCATTTGTTTTGAAATTTTAACAAAATAAAAAAAATCCATTATTAGGGTTTGAAACCTCAAACCTTCAATGCCATGGTTTAAACCGTAGACCTTCAAGGGCAAGGTCTTAACTTTAGAGTAGTCTAGACACATTAGATTGTTCTATAACACTAAATCCATTATGTTGATTATTGCATATAACCATTATTTGTCGAAATTTTTAGAATTAAAAAACAAAGTGCCAAAGTTAAGATATAAAATTTAATTAAATATTCAATAGTCTATTGTTGAAATGGTAAAAGTATATGGTATTCTAATATTGTTGTTAGGATTTTTCAAAGTTTTTTTTGTGTTTCAAACTTTAGGAGTACCAAGTGAATTTTTTAAAAAAATTCATCCATGTTTCTTTTAAAGTCATTAAACTCATCATCCACATGCAAATGTCTAAATGATGTTTGAACACCATTATGACTAATGTTTGAACATTTCAATTTTCTTTTCCATGAAATATTATTTGACTCATTAATGATTTTTTTTTTAAATTCATTAATCAATTATGACTCTCTCTTTACATTTGGTGGAACATTATCATTTCTAACTTTTTAGTCTTTTATTATCGTAACCATGGGTCAGGTTCAACATTAAATAATTATGTAAAACATTGAACAATTATAAATAAATAAATAATGTTGAAATGTCGAAAAATGCAATAAAAGCACATTGGAAATGACAAAGAAATGATAAATGCACCTTGAAAGTGAAAAAAATCTAACATTTTGTAGAAGTTGGTAAAAAAAAATCATGCTCCCCATCAGTCATTAAAAAAATGTCATAATATTGATGAATATCCCAAGATAGATTCAGTCATAATTCATTTGATTAGTGATATTTTTCCTCTAAGAACATTAAAAGTGTAGCTAGTAGGTAAAAATAAGTGAGGGGAGGAAAGTGTGAGCATTGAAACGTAAGTGCTATTGGAAGGCAATTGAATGTTCAAACAAATTTCATTAAAAATTTTCATTTTCATTAACAAAAAATTTAATAATTATTTTTGAAAAAACGAATCCATTTTTTGAAAATAATTAATTATTCATTTTCAATGTGTCGAACCTGACCCAAGGCTACAATATCCTCATTGGTGAATACTAGTTGTTCATTTCATAAAAAAGATCTTAACTCATTTGCAAATTTCAAATGGGAGGGTTGAAACATTTATACCCATTTTGTTCCAAGGAATATTAAAAAAAGATGCATTTTTAATTTTTTAATCTAATTTGGTTTTATTCTCATTAGGGACATGCACATATGTAATTCAACAAAAAAAAATTAGTTGTGAAATAATTAGCTTTCTATTTATGAATTTATTTTCAAATGTCACATAATGAACTGCTATTATAGTTGTTTTGTTCATGATGTAAAACTAAAGTCACCATTACTTTTGCCCAAAAACAATTTGACAAATTTCTTTTCATTTAGCATGACATGTGTTACTTTTGCTTGTTATTTTTCTCAACAATTTCATTTTGTTGTGAGAATTAATTGCATGAATATTTCATTTGAATGTCTTATTCTTTTATGTACTCATTGAATTCATTTGAAAAATACTTTCCCTTTCATTAGACCTTGAACATATTATGTTCATGTCTTTTTCCTTTTCAATTATTGTTTTGAAATTCAAAAATTGAATGAACATTTACTTTATGTTTCATGAAATAAACCCACATTTTTTTCCTCTATTGATTCACAACTCTCATCATTCTTCTTTTTTTTTTCTTTTTTTTTGGTCAATGGTTGACCTTTGAAGCTATGAGACGACAATGATAATATCTAAAGAGAAATATTTCAATGGAAAATTATAACACACAATGTGTGTTCAAAATGGCCTAGTGGAGAAATACCTTAAGTAGTGTATGTTTATTTAATTTCATGTAATAAATTGATCCACCAAACTAGTGAGAAGAGTCCTTTCCATTGATTCTTTTGGGCGAATTTCACCAAATTTTGACCCTAAAATTATGATTTCAACCTACAAATTTTGATGTGGAATGCCCAAAAGACAAGGTGCCACGTTGGCCTCACGAGCATCCTAAACCCTAAACACCTAAAGCATGCTAACTTGTGACAAACCCTAACCCTAAACCATGCTAACTTGTGATAAACCCTAAATGTAACAAACCCTGCTTCTGTTGATGTTTCCAACTCTTGTGTAAGGATCGAGTGATGCTTCTTCAAGCAGAACAAAATCTGTTGTTTTTTAGAGAAGAAAAAAGGGTGCGAGGAAGAAGAAGATGGAGGGAGGGATCGGGGGTAATGTGCAGCAGGAGGAGGATTGGGTGACGATAGGTGTACTCTAGGAAGGAGGAAATAAAATTCAGGGGTTTTTGGTTTGTTTTTTGTAGTGGGTGAGGGGAAGAAACTAGGGTGCGAGAATCACAGATGGAGGGAGGCACGGGAACCACCAGGATGGGAAGCAGGTCGTCAACCAGGCATGGACCGGTTTCTGTTTTTCAAGGAAAAGTGAGGAGATGGCGGAAATCGTGGACGCCATTTGCATCTCCGTCGCCCTCCGCCTCCGGCTCTCGAATTCTTCTGTACAAGTGGCTTCCCCTTGCGCCACCGTCCAATGCCAATGGTATGTCCTTCGTCGTGCTAGGGTTTAAAACCAATGCTCTGTTGTTTAGGGTTCATGGCTACATTCGAGTGGCTTTAGATGCAACTCTCTATCTCTCTCTCTCTAGCGGGGTTTGCTCGATGTTAATCATAGTGGGGTTTGGGTTTAGGGTTTAGTCAAGTGAAGCCAGATGGCGGTTCACTGGCTGCATCAGGCATCCCAAGTACGGGAATAGAAGGACTTCCGTGTGCTTTGGGAAGAATGGGAGTAGCAGAGGTGCTGCCCATAAGGTGGCTACAACTTTTCTGCCTTCATTAGGAGATAGAAGCCTTGAGGGTGAAGAGACTCCCAGTTAGGGTTGTTTGCAGACACTTCGTGATTCATCATATTTTCCTGTTGCAGCAGAGGAGATAAATCTTCTTATAGAGTTTCTGTTGCAAATTGATTTCCAGGAGGTAAGGAGGTCACCGCTGAGGAAACAACACCACCAAAAGCTCTGCGGTTCTTGCCTGTAGGTTCTCAATGTGTCATATTTCTCTATGTGCTTTGGGCTGAGAATATCTGAGCAAGCATGTCTACTCTGAAGCAAATATTTTGTTATGAGAGATTCAGAAGCTTGTATTTTTGCAGAAACTGCTCGCATTTGATGACGAGCTTGTTTTCTTGAGGTTATTTGATCTTGCAGTGCTGTTGTGTGTGATCCAGGTAGCAGTTGTGCAAGCTCAGAGAAAAGAAGAAGAGGAGAAGAAAGCAGCTGTGGAAGCTGAAGCTCTTAACCAAGAAGAGAGTGAGCAACCACAAGCTATGGATACTGTTGATGGTTCCCTGCATGAAGACATCCCATCTAATCCTTCAGAGGTGGAATTTGAGACTTTTTCTATCTATTTGGAAGTGTGCATTTATGTGGCTTCTAACCTGATGGTCAGTTTTGTAATTTTTGTTGCTGACTTTTACCTTAAGTGGTCTTCTTACTTGCAACAGCTTTCTTAACCCCTGGGATGTACCAGTGAGGTTTCTAGTAGATCAATGTGATGGTGATTATCGTAATCATGAGGAGCATGTTGAGTGCACACTGACTGACTTATCATGATAGACTGTGATCTTCTTGTTCATCTCCTATAATGGATGTGACTATGAGTCCTGCAAATGGTTCTCACTGATGCAGTCACATGGGGCTCTGTAGGAGTTGAATGCAGTAAATGACCACAAGGAGTTAGGCACTGAGAGTTTGAATGATGAAAGCATACCGAAGTCCGAAGGAAATGGTCATTTGTTGGATGCTTCAAAGGAGGGACAAGGGGCTGAAATGGTAAGCAATCAAACCAGAGCAGTGCTAATACCTCTGTTTGATTTCAGTTTATACCCAGCATACTGCTGGTAGACATGCAGTTTTTTGGTGGTTTGATCTACAGCACAGTAAAGTTATAAATTGCAAGGGTCATGAGCAGCAGGTTGATTAAAGATTTTGCTCATTGGAGTTGTTCAATAACCATGACACCTGTGGTTGTGTGCATAGGATGAGAATCTGGCCCAGCTAGACCTGGAGAGTGCCCACACAGAATTGGGTGCATCTTAAAGTCCTGAAAGATTTTATGTCTCGGCAACCTCAATTCGTTTTTCTTGGTAGGTATGCACCTACCAAAGATTAACACTTCTGTACACATGCAGACAACTTCACCTCAAAGAACACATTTATTAATGCCCATGTAAGTCTGAACATCAGCCTTCATTCTTTGGTGAATTTTCTTCACCATATTGCCTTACACCATGACTTTAGAATGGAGATGAATTCAAAGTGAAAACCTTGTACAAATGACATTGGATAGCTCCTAGTGATATGAAACTGCAGATCGATATTTTATTCAGATGACTGATTTTAGAATTCCTTTCAGAGGACACAACACAAATGTGATTCATTTTCTCTTTTACATACCAATCAGCAGAACTTGACCATAATTTGGTGAAATCTATTTTGATGAAATAAGCATGGCAGAAGAAATTCATACACAATATAGTTTATGTCTTTTTCATTTTCAACAGAAATTTGATGTTATAGTTGGTAGGTGCAACTTCAGAAGGCATCTTATCACAAATTCAATTTGTGATATATGTGAGTCCAATATTGCTGTCACAAATGTGGCATTACAGATTGGGTTCATTAGACTTTTAGTTGTTGGTTTTAGAGAAGTTTCTTAGTGCTACATGAGTCATGTCTGTGCAGTTGTTCATTCTTCTTTCATTCGTATGGTCTATTGTAAGGTGTAGCCCATATAAAATTAGTTCTTGCAATCTCTTCATCCATGAAACCTCCTTAGTTTCATGTATCTTCCTTGGCCCTTAAAAAACTACCCTTGAAACCTATGAGCTTATAAAGTTGCATCAAACATGGGTCTAAGTGCACCAAGGGCTCACTTTGCAAACTTTAAAAAATAAAAAATCCCAAAGCTTGCTCCATTAAAACTACCATTCAAAGGTACCTATCCACCCAACACTTTGTCTTCCACCCTAATTACATCAATTGTGAGTCTTACACCATATTGGGTATCTTAGTCTTTCCATTTCCCTCCCAACTCTTGGAGCCACTATATCCCATAACACTCCTCTTCTACCTGCCATATCTTTCCTACCATACACCTAATGATTCATATTCAGGCACTTCTTTGCTGAATGTTTATTTTCTTTAGGAAACGAGGTTAGGCTGTTTCAAATTTAGTTCTCTAGAATTTCAACTTATGAGGAAACAAGTATGCAAAGTACACCTCTTTATTTTGTATTTGTAATAATAACCCAATGGTTAGGACAATAAATAATTATTCAGAAGTTGAGAGTTTGATTCTCAACAATTTTGACAACTATCTATAACTAGACTTTTTGCAAAATATTATTATTTCATGTATCTCATTTCAACTAGTTCTTTTGTGAATTATTATTATTTCATGCATCTCATTTCAACTAGACCTTTTGCAAATTATTATCATTTCTCGCATCTCATTTCAATTAGACCTTTTGCGAATTACCACTATTTCACCCATCTCATTTCAACTAAACCTTTTGTGAATTATTATCATTTCACATATCTCATTTCAACTAGACCTTTTGCAAATTATTATTATTATTTCGCATATCTCATTTCAAACTAGTCCTTTTGCAAATTATTATTATTTCACATATCTCATTTCAACTAGACCTTTTGCAAATTATTATTATTTCGCATATCTCATTTCAAACTATTCCTTTTGCAAATTATTATTATTTCACATATCTTATAATGTCATCCCATACCACTCACTACTTTTTTTTCCCCCAATTCTTTAGCATTCCCTTTTCACCATTTCTCTTGCAATTTGTAAACATGTCGAGCTTTCAAATTTGGTTGATTTCAAAATTACAAAATAAAATAACAAATTATGTTGATTTTTCCCCTGCCCTATTAAGAACCGAAAAACCCTGCCCCCTTCTTTCTTGGCATTCGTCTTTGCTCATGGGTGTATGTAAATAATAATAATAATAATAAGCTTGAGGGTCGCTCCAACAAGGGTTTCCGAAACACGACTTTTGTTCGGCTTATTGATTGGGAATGCCATTTGGTCAAATTTATGTCGTTGGTATACAAGCCAATATTGTGGAATATTCAAAATTTTCAACATGAAATCTTCATAATAAATTAATTATTTGAAGAGAGATGTGTTGAAGCTGCTCTTCTTGCACTACAAGTATATCAAAAGCCTTTGAAATTCAGCATTGCTATTATTAAATAATTAGGGAGAGGTCAATAAAGTTTGGGGGGGGGGGAGGGGAGAGGTGGGGGGACCAAAACTATAAGGGTGCACTTGACTCTCTTGAGCCCCAGCCAGAAAACAGCCCATGATCCATGTTGTGGCACATGACAAGGAAGCAAACCCATTTTTGTGTTCTGAAGCTTTGGAGTGTAAGTAGGTGTTATTGTTGTTGTTGTTGTTATTATTGCTGCTTCAAATAAAACAAGCTCCCAACAAAGGGACTTTAGCCAAGAGAAAGAAAAAAGAAAAAAGAGGTTGGTTGGGTAGCAGCTTCCCTGTAGCAGGACTTCAATAGTGTGGCAGACAAGCATCATGCAATGAATGATACAAGCCTCTATATTTGGAGAAATAATGAAATGATGAAAAGCCCAATGTGTTGCACGCCCTTGTAGAAAAATAAGGGCAAAAAAAATAAAAACCTAAAAAAAAAATCCTTCCAACTCCATTTTTGGAGGAGGAAAACAATTGTTTTTTTTAGAGACTTTACTTGATGGGTTTTCACTCGACTTTCTATGAATAATGTCGCCTCTAGGTGCTAATGCACCTTATGCCTTCTTGTGATCACCCCATGATCTATGCATCTATCATCACCTTGTGGTCTTTGACTCTTTAATTCAACCGATTCATTTTTGTGCTTTAAGTTGGGTTAACATTCACGAGTGGGTTCATTCGAGAAATGTCAGGTTAAATTTGACTATATCATGGATGGACACTTAATGTAAAGTTTGGAATTTACGTGCATCCAATGACCATTTCTTGGGCATGTATTAAATAATTATTCAATTTATTTTCATCATTTTAAATTTAATTATTATATATATATACATATTGAAACCACCCTATATTAATGATAATTCATTATTTCAAATTATAAAAATAATATAATTAAATTGATTATTTGAATAAAATGTAATTTATTTAAAACTAATTAACTTGTAATTTTTACCCAACAACCAATATATTGCACCTTATGTTTTTACTCACGTATTTTTTTATTACTAACTATGTCTCAATTATGCCCCTTATTTCATGGATTCTTGCACCCTTGGCCTTACACTTTTGTGGCAACACATTACATGTCATGCAACTTGTTTCGTACCCTACTACACTATATACTATTCACCTATTGTAATGCCTTAGACGTATTGTCAACCATAAAAGAAAAATTGGGGATATTTTTGCATTCTTTCTATGTATGTTAAACCTTGGACCCCATTCACTTATGACTTGTTAGATAAGTCATTCCATGTGCCTTTTCTTCATTTGATTTGTTTTGATTCTCACTTTGAAATTCCCAATAAACAAGTATGGATCTGAAAATGTGGATTTACCTTTTGATTGTTGCCAACAAACAACCCTTTGCATTATCATGCATACTACCACCTTACATGATTGCATTTGTATCATTGGGAAAACGATTGCCTTTGAAATTGATTTACACATCATGGCCATCTTCATTAAACATTTTTGCTTATATACAAAGCATAACAAAGGTGACAAAATTGTGTTCGAGGGGTGCTTAAATTCATATTTTACCATTAACATGATGACATCAAATATCAAATTGATAATATGAACTATAATCCAAACTAGAAAGCAAAAAAAATTAAACTTGTTTGTTCATTATAAAAGGTGCCAAATTGGTATGGGAATTAATTGGTGGGTTAACCTGATTGTGGCACACCACCGAATTAGTTAGTTAGAATCAAATTGGTTTGCTTTTGGCGTTCTAATGTCTAGCTTCATCCAAATGTTTTTACCTTGCATAAACATTGATATTTGTTCAATAGCATATTACTCCAAGTAGTGTGTGTATAAAGTGAAAACATGATGCAAGATTGATGAACCAAGCATCCTTTGTTTATTGGGGGGGGCATATAAACAACTTTCCTTTTGAAAAATAGTGGGGGTACCCACACAACATTGGTTGACACTATTTTCTAACCGTGGGCCATGGTTGTTCCATGATAGTGTGTTTGGTCAGTTAGTTTGTCGAGCGGTCTATTAAACCTCTTGTTCCCACAAACCATGGTTCATGTAGCCTTTTAATGAGTTTTTAATCTTGTTGCTCACTTGGTCCACTAAGTGGATAAAAAGCCCACGGGCTTTTTGTCCACATAGCTGACATGATTCCCACTTGGCCATTAACCAATTCAGTTTGGGTTGTCAGTTGTTAGTGCATTGAATCGGTTAAACACTAGACACTCTTGTACACCCCCACAAAACTTCTAGTCCATTGTGCAAACTGGGGTTTAAGCTTTTTAAAGAATTAACAATTTTTAACAACCTCAACAGAGTTGTGAACAGAAGGAAGGTGTAAACCACATATGTAGGTAGGGTTTAGTGGTCCCTAGTGCCAACTCCCCCCCCCCATATGATGCAAAGAGAAAGAACAAAGGAAAGAAAGCAAGATCCCACCACATACATACATACATACATAAACTCAAAAGTGTCAGTTAGACCATCCAAGGTCCATAAGTGGGCTGTGCATTCTATGAATTGCAAATGATGAATGCTCTTGTTTGCTTTCCAAGGAAGAAAATGCTCATATTTGGAAAAGCATAATTTAACAACTTTTCAAGTTCTGCTTCCTTCATAATTGGAAACTTGATTCAAAAACAGTTATTGTCTGCACAAATTTCTCTCTATCTCTCATTCGCATCTCTCTCTCTCTCTCTCACAAATGAATCCCAAACCAATCAAGGTTTGGGTTTAGGGTTTATGGGTTTGAATTCTCACCCCACTTCATGCCACACTCTTGGTATCTTTGGAACGCTCTCGATGATGAGTCGGGGTGCACCAACTTGGTTTGAGACCGTTTGGAGGTATGGTGTGGAAGCGATCCATTATGGAATCATTTTTTCAATGAAAACTAAATAAAAATTAAAACCAAAAAATTGTATTGGGATTTGGGGGCGTTCTTGGTGTTGTTGGAAAGCCCTTGATGAGTGAATCAGATTTAATAGAATGTATTTCAAAACAATTGAAAACTAAGGTGTGGAAGATATTAATTTTTGAGTCAATTTTCTTGATAGAAATTCAAACAAATTGCCAAAAAATTGGGTTTGAAATTAAATACTGAAAAATTGATTTTCCATAAAAAAGCTTTGAAGTTAAGTCCTCATTGACCTGAATAGTATTGGGATGGGTGGTAACCACAACCTTACATGGGCCAACCTTGGAGCACAAGGGGCCCACCACTAGGGCCATAATAATGAAGGGGAAAAGGGCCATTTCTGCATGATGAGGGTGTTAGGCCAAGGTAAAAAAAAAAGTTACCAGTAGTAAATAAGGTGACCTAGTAACCAAAAAAAGAGCCAGGGAGCAGAACAGAAAGGACGGTCAGGCGGTGTGGCAGGGCGAGGAGGAGACATTATTTGTCTGGCCACCAGGAGACTGGTCGCATTTGAGGAGGCAACGAGGAGGGCTTTGGTTGCTTGTTAAGAAGTTGCAGGCTGTTTGCCAACAGCTGAAATCATGTGGGCGCCCTTTTCTGTCGGTATCGTACGTGAAAAGGTCTCCGGTTGGTTCCAAGGTGATGCCTTTAGCTACCCATTTATTACCCCTTGTTCATTACTATTTATTGTTTTTACTCACTACTAATTATTACTGCTCATTTACCATTATCATTTCGGTTTTTTGTTAATTAAATTTTTTTTTTCTTTTATTTTTTGGTGAACTGGCCATCCTCCACATGAAGACTTTAGCCATATTTGGCTACAGGACACATAGAAAAAGTAGAATTATTTTTAATGGAAACCTTGCTATGTACTACAGTAGCAACATGCCTGAATCTACAGTCTAAATATGGCGATTTCAGCCTCTTTTTCCAATGTCGGGCGGGTATTTGATTGGACACCAAATACCCTTCGGGTAGTTGACTGGATATATATATATATAACAGTCAGAGGTTTTTTAATATAAAAATTGGACCCACCTTATGCCCATCACTATTCAATATTTAAATATCTCAAACCAGACCTGACCCCGACAATTGGCAAAGGGTATCAACCTAAAACCCAAGTATATAACATCCAAAGGAGATTTCAATTAGGGTTAGGGCTTGTTGGTAGTTTAGGGTTAGATGTCATTTTCTTTCCTATTGTGTCTTTGCCATTTGCAATGTCTCTATGTCTTCATTGTTTGAAATGTTGTTTTCTTTGTTTTTTTTTTTTTTTTTTTTTTTTTTTTGGTTTCCTTTAATGTGTCGTTGATCACACACATCGATGCACCCTAAACCTTTCAAGTGTCAAACCAAGTTTTTTGGTGGCCACAAATCAAGGTTTTACAATGCAACGTGCACTTGTTGATAAAGTAGATGAAAGCAAGCCGTTAAATTCCACTATCCAATTGTCTTTTCTTTTACATTTTCACAAATGTGTGTGAGCAATGGGTTTGGCATTTGAGTTTTTGAGTTCTATCATTTCTTAAATGTCAATTTCCTTTGGCCAACTAACCTTTGTGCTTGTTTTTTTATTGTTGAACACCAAGCTTGATTATGTTAGCTAGATTTCACTTTCTTTTGAAAGTGCAAGAACAATTTCCTCATTTTACGATGGCCTAAGCTTATATGTTCAGCTTCCATTGAACAATGAAACCTTAATCTACCTCATTGCTTTCACTATGAAACACATTGGAGAAGCATGGGTGGAGGAGAACTTCTCTCATGTTCTATTTTCTATCACCTGTCCTAAACCCTAAACCTTAATGTCTATCCCTTAAAATTTTCACCTTTACAAATTATTTTTTTCCTTTTCACCTTTTCACAATTCAACATTTGCATTTAATTGGTTGTTCGTTGTTTTGTTTCATTTCAACTTGTGCCTATTATTTAAAGATAAAATAACCTATAGCTTTTTCTTCATCTCCTATTACGAATTCTCATGATTTTAATTCTAATAAAAACATTCCTTAAGTTGTTTTTGTAGGAGGATATGACAATAATTACAATGTTATCAACATATAGTAAAGCTAGTAAGGTGGAGAGTAGATTGTTGCTAATGATCAACCACACATATTTAAAATGTTCTTAAAAAATATGTGAAAACAAAGTGTTGTTTGGAAACCACATGGTTACAATTCAATCACATGGGCTTTTAAAAGGTAAATAATAATCAATTAATGGATTTGTTTCAAAATCAAATCATGAGGTGTTGAAGTGATGTTAAAATCTAAAAATTTAACCTTGTGCACTCATGTTGAAAAGGCCTTATTGCTTGCCATAAATCAAATGGCGTAGTAACCATAAAAAAAACATGTTGAGCAAGACCATGACACCTTATTGAAAAAAAATTCAAAATGGTGTAAATGATTTCCCCAAAAGCTCCATTGAATCATGAGTTCAACAAATTATGGGCAAATGTTTTTGAAAATGTCATCTCTCAATTTTTCTCTTCTAAAATATATATTTTTTAAATGATGCAACACATATTGGATTGTTGAAAAAATTAATGGTGTTTGTGGTTAAAGGGTTATTGCTTATGAAGACTATTAAATCCATATGGTTGCAGAAGGTTGGTGTATAAATTGTGTTTAAAGGTTGTGTTCCTATATAATAGGAAGGTTTTTGTGGAGAAAGTTATACCTGCATTGGTTAATTACCTATTGGCCACATGTACATTTTATATATGGATGTCAAGATGGGCACACAATGTCTTTGTTGCCATTATTAACTTTTCAATGTGCCATTGCATTATGTTATAATAGACAAATTGTAACACTATATAATCAATGTATGCCCTTTCTAAGGATGTAAATTGTTGTTTTGTAACCAATGGTGATTAGTTGTGTTTTGAACCAATGTTATGCTCATTGGTTGTTCACAAATGCTTTATAGTTTATGATTTCAACTTGTTGGGAAATTTGCAAAAAAAATTCATTTCTTTGTGTTTTAATAGCCTAGTTGAAGAAGACATTTTGGATCATGAGTTGTAACAATTCATGATTCACATGAAGCAACAAGTATTGGAGGCATTTTTACCCTTTTTCTGTTTATGGGCATTTGACAAGGAAAAAAGGCACAACATGTTAGCATTCATGTTTGATGCAAGGTTTAAAACATGCACTTGGTTAAGGTTTTTTTCCATTATGAAAATGTTGCCATTGTTGTTGTTGAATATGATCAAAAATTGTTATTGCCTTTATTAATGGAAGCACACAAGTTGTTGATGCCTACCATGTCTACATAATTTGACAAACTTCAATCACAATTACATTTTTAAAAATTCTTTAAGATAACACAAATTGGTGGAAACACTTACAAAAACATCATGTCAAGAGAGCTTGTTAGAATTTTTTCTTATCTTATTGATGTAAAAAGATGCAAAATGTGCTTTATTCTGGTAGTTAAAAAATAACATAAGTTTCCAATTGTTATTATATTAGCATGACAAATGTTTGGCATCTTGGCCAACCAAATCAAAATGTAACACATTTTTTCCATTATTAGAATCAACATTGCCATGTGTAGATCAAATCACATGTTTTAAAGTTTCATTATGTAGAATGTTTTGCTTTGTGTTGTGTATTCATTTGTGTGCAATTGATTTGGTTTTCTATTGTGTCTGTGTTTGCTATGTGGCTTCTAGCTATATGTCTTTTGTTTGTGTCTTATGTCGTGGACTTATTGCATGGCTTGAAGACAAAACTAATAGTTTAAAATGAGCCAAAACAATTGCCATTTTTTGCCACTTCCTTTTTCTTGCATACCAAAATTAATGTGTGTTTGTGTCGTGTTTTTTATGGCAACTAGTTAATTCAAAATGAACCACAATTTGTGCAATTTTCTACCCTTTTTTTCTTGCAAGTTTTATTGGATAGATGGGTGGTTGGTGTTTGTGTTGTGTCTTCTATGGCCAAACTAACTAGTTCTAAATGAATAATAGCTAATGCCACTTTTTGGTCTTTTTTTCTTGCAAGCTTTACTTAACAAATTGGATGTTGAATGTTGGTGTTATGTTTTATGGCCGTTTGTGTTTTGTATTCTATGAATGTGCAAGTGACTTGAGAGCAATTTTTTTTCTATTAGTCTTCAATCCTATGTGCATGTGTTTTTTATGTGTAAAAATTACAAATGTGCTTTGTTGTGAAAATAATGTGTTGTATGTCTTTTTAGTCATATGTGGTTTGTTGATCTTTTGCTTTGTGTGTTTTTTGGGTATTATTATTTTTGTAGTGTTTTGTGTTTGCAATCATCTGTGGGTCATCTTCTATTTTCATTGTGTGTTTTGTTTGTTTATTGTGTGAGATGAATGTGCCACTTGGCTTATTTGTGGTTGGTGTTTTATGCCTTTAGATTATTGTTGTCAAGTTCAAGAATGTGAGTCAAAGGGTGTAGAAGATAGAACATCATGGAACAAAAAGGCAGTTGCTAAAAACCCACAAATTTGACAAAAGATATTCATTCTAATGCTTCAATATTCGAGGTAGTTTTTAAAATTTAGATGTAGTTATATAACAAAAGTTACAAAAACATCCATGTAACCTATGACAACTTTATGACTTGGAGTTTGAAAATTAGGGTTTTCTTTTTCTTCAAGCATTTGAGTCAAGGTAGTTGTTAAATAAGGTAATTCTTATACTATTTGAGTATTTGGTAAAAAATCATATAATGGACTAGAAATATCATTAATAAAAACCCCTATCCTTGCCTCATACTTGCCCAACCCTAGGTGTGAAAATTTCAAACCCAGGCGGTTCTATAAAAAAACCTAAAATAAAAACCCTGAACTAATGTGGTTCTTAAATTACTTTTTTACAACCTACATCTGACCACTATTTTAAAAATCAAATATTGACCTCACACTAGTGTTTCCCCCCAAAAAGAAACCCTTTTGTCAAAGTCCCAATTTATTATTATTTTTATTATTTGGAGTCATTAAGTGGTGAAATTTCACCACAAGAAAACGTTGCATGATTATCAAGTGGTTTTTAATCCAGATTTTAAATTTTTGAGGTTTTGAATGAATGGTTATTGTGATTGAAAAGGTTGATTATTTATGGTTAGACAACATATGTTAAGAACTCTAAAGCAGTTATTAAACACTTATGATTTTTTCCCAGTTGACGACCCGAAAAGAAAAGCTAGTGCAAAGGAGTTTTTTTCAAGAATGGTCCAAAGTCACCAGATTTGGAGGAAACAGAGAATGCCAAATTTAGACAATGGGTTTTGAAATGTCCCCAAAATATAACACAATTCCTAAATTTTTGTAGGTTCTCCTTCGTAGCCAAATTTGGCTATGTCCTCTTGTGGATGATTGCCATACTACTACTACTACCTCACAAAAAAATTGTAATTAAAAAAACCATGTAGATATAATCACCTGAATACTAATTTTTGAACATATGTGATTCCTTACTTACACCTAGCAATTTTTTGAAAAATATATGAAATCAGTTGCCTTCAACGTCTATCAAGTTTTTCTCAAATACCATAATTTCACAAAATAGCAAAATCTCTCATAAGGATAGGACTTAGTTTGAGATCCTAAGAGCAATCCCCAGCAGTGCTCAGTATGTCGCTCTGAATATTAAAAAATTTTGATGAAGAAGAAGAAGAGTCAAAACATGGCCGTTTGGTTGAGCAAAATGGTTTTGGGCCCAGCAGATCAGATGTGCACAGTTTGCTGAGGCTGGCAAAAGAAGGTACGACAAAGCTGCTGCCCACCTGCTACAAAAGAGTGTAATAAATTGGACCTGACTGATCCTCCCTGTTTTCTGAGTGGCGTTTCAGAATAGCTTCTTGGTCCAGATGGTTTTTTTTTGCTGCACCCAGCTATTTGCAGTCTCAGTTTCACGTGTAATGGGCAGGGTAACGGGGTTGCAAAAAAAAACAGTAGATAACTAAAACTTGGATGTGAGAAATATTTTTGCAGGGGTGTCACATAATGAGCTGCTGGTGATTCTCTGAGACCTTCAAATTAACACTAGTGATTTTTTATTATAAGTAAATAGCAATAATATTTATAGGAGAATTTTAAATTCACACCTTTTTTGGTTAAATTCACACCCTTTCTTCGCACGTTCAATTATATGCAGATTAAATTTGAGTGTGTCTGCCCCACCCCCCTGATGTGTAGATGAAAAGTTATTAATAAAATTATGATATATTTGGAAAAAAATGTATAATATAAATTCCTAGATGAAAAGTTATTAATAAAATTATGATATATTTTGAAAAAATTGTATAATATAAATTCCTAAGTCAAATGAACATCAGGGGGGTGGGGCAGACACTCAAATTTAATCTGCATATAATTGGACATGCGAAGAAAGGGTGTGAATTTAACCAAAAAAGGTGTGAATTAAAAAATTTCCTATTTATAATGAATAAAAATGCTATTAATAATGGTAACAATTGTAGTATTCATGTAATACCCATTGACAATTATAGTCTTTTTTTTACCCCACAATTAATTGCCAACAAAAACTACCAAAGAAACAAAGAACAAAAAGGGAAGCAGCCGCAACAACAACAACAAACACCCGAATCATTATTTGAGCAGAAGAGCTTCAAAACCCTAGACAAAGAGATGGATGAATGAGAAGGAGTCATCAGCTTCCTACACGGATCACTGTAATTTACATAATATTGGAACTATATGAACTGGTGATGATATTGAAAGTAAGTTATCTTTATAATTCATTTCTATGAAGTTAGTTGCATCTTAAAGATAACTTACTTAAATTTCACCGCACTTCATGTAGCAGACTCACCAAACACTGCCAAGCAGAATGCACATGATGAGAGTATAGCAAAACACTACTGGGCAACATATTCCTCTCGCATCTGTTTTTTCTGTCTCTTCCAGCTTTTGCTTGCAGTCCGACATATCATGTTGCAATCTTTTTTCCTCTCTCAGCCACTAGGTACATACATATATATATATATATATTATATGCATATAGTTGTCATGTGTTTTGACAGGTTTATAAGTAAAGCCTAAGTCCATTTTTTGATTTTTTTTTTTGTATAATTCTAATATTCTGTATCTAATGCAACTACACTTGTCTTTTGCAATGCAATTATATTTTTTAGTTGTATGAAACAAAAATAAAATAAAAATTGCATTATTAAACAAAAATATTGCGGTTAGACAAGTAGTTTTTTTTTAATTCCATTTTTCTTCTATTGCCCTGTGATGACTTGATGAGGCAACATTATCCCTCACTTGTTCCCCCCAACCATTCCAAAAAATGCATTCACATCATCGGTTGCTCCCAACTGGTACCATACCAGCATTCTCCTCTCCTCAGTTGGGAACAACGGATCCAATTATATGCATTTCTCTGCTGATAATGCAAGTTTTTGGAGCTGGAGTCCTCCCTCCTCCTCCTCCTTCTCTCTTCGACCCTGACATCATGACAAAGTGCTTGAGCAGCAGCAGCAACTCCACCGGTGCTCAGTATGTGAGAGAGAGAGCCTGCAAATGAAAATTGGATGTCAAAACATGCCAGTTTGGCTCAGCACTTGTTTTTGCACGGTCTTGCCTGAGGCTTTGTAAGAGAGGCACAGCAACAAAAGCTGAACACTTTGCCAGAGAAAAGTGTAATAAATATGATCTGACTACTATTCCCTGTTTCTGATTGGCCAATCATCTGGATTGCTCGAGGTGGTTTTCTATGAATTGTCTCTTATCCATTGAAGTCCCAGTTTCAGTTTTATGGGCCGGGGTGGATTGGAAATAAAAGTAAAGAACTAAACTTGGATGTGAGAAATGTTTCACAGATTCACATACTAAGCACCAATGGAGCTGTTCAAAAACTAAATTTCTGATTAATTATAAACTGAAATGCATTTGCACTTCCAGTTAACACGAGAATCATCCACCAAGTTGACAATGTCATCCATAGGCCTCCTCCTTCCACAGACGGAGGGACCCCGAGCTCCTATTGGCTCATTTTGCATTATTCCAAGGGTTGTTTTTAATCGCCGTCTGCTTGTATTAGGGTCTGGGTTCTTAATTCCTATGTGGTGTAGACGGAAGACATTAAATCGGCATTGGGCTTCCTTTTTCTCCTAACTGCCCAATTGCCCGTTCAAAGTGTGTGTCTGGAGGTGCCCACAAACATTTGGGTGCTGCCCCTTCCACACTTTGGGTCTGATATGCACATTTTGAGCATTAGGTGTTTGATCACAGATCCAAAATGTGGGTAACATCGAGCCAAAGTGTGTCTGGGCATCATCCTCAAAAAAGATGGATCAGGTCAAGGGTAGACAAGGGAAAAAGAAGAAGAAGAAGAAGAAGCAGGCAATGCTGATGAAGCACTTTAAACCCTAAACCTAAACCCTAAACCCTGGGCTTCTGGTGAAGTCTGGCCAAGCCTGGGTACCAATGTATTCTTTAGACCTAATTCAGTGGTAAGTAAAAGAAGTACACTTTCAGACTGTTTCTTTCTTTCTTTCTTTCTTAACCTTTTGTGATGCCAGTTGTTTGCATGGCTGTGAAAAGAGTGCCAAATAGGATAAAGACAAACTTTTGGGTGAAGTTGGGACTGGTGTAAAACCACATGGTTCAGAGCCACAAAAAGCAAGCCAGTGTGAAACCCAAACCCCCTCTCCCCAATGAGCATCAGATTTGTTCTGTAGCTTAGGTAGTAGGAGATTCAGGTTCTAGTTGATCTTATACTGCAACTGCACATGGAGGTCAAGTTGGATTCTGTGAGGCTACTAGGTACAATTAGTAGGGTTTAGGGTTTAAGGTTTAGGGTTGGCTTACAATGTTTTCTTTTTCTTCTTCTTCTTCTTTTTTTCAAAAAAAAAACCCTTGTCTGTATGTTGTATACAGTATACAGACAAGGGTTATAAAATCAGTGTATTAATATAAAGAGGATGTTGAATAGGATTGTGTGTACCAACAACGGGTGCAGAAAAAATGTTATGGCTAATGATATTGGCTGGATTGCATAGTTGGAATTTTGTGTTTTGTCTTGCTTATCATCTTTGAGTGAACGAAGAGTTCAAATTGTGTTATAATAATTACGTTTTGGTACGTTTTGTGAGAATTTGAGACGACCAATGGAAATGGTAGAAAGATACCATTATCTTCAATGTTCAGCAGAATATGGATTGTGTGTAAGCCTGAAGAGTTTGTTTGTTTGTTTGTTTGTTTTTGTTTGTTTCCTTTCCTCCAAGATCAATGGAATTGCTGGATTTGATGCTTTGAATTTGTTTTCTAAGTTATCTTGAGTGAGCTAACAATAAAAAAAGAAAAACCCCATATAATAATTTTTTAGAAAAAGGCAGGGAGAGGAAGCTATTCACAAGAAGTGCAAGACAAATAGAAGCCTAAGAATGAATACAAGTCAATGATGAAAGAACATAACAATCAGGACATCACTAATACACTAATAAAATAAAAAATCATGAATTAAAATTTAAAAAAAAAGGCATCATCTGTCACAAATCGGCTAACAATTAGGACACCACTAATAGACTAATAAAATAAAAGACCATGAATTTTTTTAGTGAAAAAAAAGGCATCGTCTATCACAAATGGGCTAGCAATCAAGACAACACTAATAAAATAGAAGACCATGAACTTAAACAAAAAGGAAAAAAAAAGGCATTATCTGTCACAAATCGGCTAGCAATGGAGGGTGCTATTTATTATGGTTGAATGTGTAAATAGTTAGTTAGAGATACACATGGGTTTCGTAGCACATTACTTGTGCACTTTGTGGATCCCTTTTTCTTTGTTCCTTTCAGGATTATTGTTGCTGGGTTGGTCGGCTTTGAAGGGTTTGGACACAACATGCTTGGTGCCTTTTGCCTGCACACACACACACACACACAAACACACCCTGCCTCTGTCATTGAACACTGGGATGGATCATGCATTGTTTGCTCCTTTTTATCCATATCCATAAACCCCCCTAAAACCCTAACCCTATCAACTGCACAGACATGCTAAACACACAACACCCCCAATGAACTTTTCTGGGTGTCAGTCCTGCACTGCTACTAAGTATATGGTTCTACCTCCAGGGTTGGACTGATGGCAGGAACTCTTCTTTTTTAAAAAATAAAAATAAAAATAATTAATTAGATAAATAAATAAATAATAATTAATTAATTAATTAGATAAAAAATTAATTAATAATTTAAAATGAAAAGTCTCTGGCAGTTCTGTCCCACCCACTTAACCTGGACTGGATTGCTGTTTGTTGTCATTTATAATTTTAGTGTTCTGTTTTGCTTCTGCCATTGCTTAGCACATCCTCACATAGAGTGTTACTGTAGTAGGACAGGGGGCAGTTCCAGCACATGTCTGTGAATTAATTACTTAATTAATTAATTAAATTTGAAGATTCCATTTTCAAAAATGAAATATTCCTGAATATTTCGAACTATTTTTGATTTTTTTTAAAAAAAATTGAAATATATATATATATAATTAATTTGCACAAAAGCTACCAATTTGGTAGGCTAAATAATTGTTTACCCATCCCCACTGTAAACATATGCTCATTTTTATCTATAAATTTATGGGTGGGGAAAAAATCATCAAAACCTTGCAAAACTTTATTAATAAACACACCGCTGTTTTGGAAAATATACAAAGGTATTAGGAAAGAAAAAAAAGGCAAAGGGGGAGAAATTAAAGGGTAAAAATTTCTGTATCTTGTGCATACAAACTTACAAGGCCAAACTCAGTTTTATATAAGAGTTATCTGTAAAGTCAGGCGATTAGGGGACAAGAACGGCCAGTTTTGACATAATAGGGCATCAAACATGTGTAACTGGGAATGAAAATTTTAAAGAAGGAAATAACTGGGACCCAAAGTCTATTATTTAAAGGTTATGTTCCATCCAAAGTATCATGTACATGTTATTATATCGTTTATATGTCTTTGTTGCTGGTGGAGATGCTCTTACAGGCCACACAAGAGCTTGGAAAAACAAAGTTTGAGTTTGAAGTTTGAACCAATTTTGTTATCATTTTTCTGACAATTCCATTCATGACAACTTGCTCAAATTCAACAATGAAATTGAACCTAGTAGATGACCAATAAATCGTGGCCGACAGTTGCCTTATTGCTACACAAGCTTGCTACACCCACCCACCTTCGGGTTCAAATGCCAATAAAAAGCTTTACTATTATGCAAACATGCCTTCATGGCTTCTACAACTAAAGTGTTGATCTTTTTTACCCTTCGCTACATCAACAACTGGTCAAGTGTTGGATTTGGAGTATCAAACTAGAGGGGTTTACACTAAGTTATTTTGTTAGCTTCCTTGTTTAATACATATCTATTTCTATTTATTAGAAAAAAAATTTAAAAATATATTCTAATCTATATTTTATTATTTATTAGAAAAAAATTAGTGTATTTGGAGGCCACCTAATTTCTATGAATATTATTCCTTGAAAACAAAAGGGCTCTTATTATGCCTATTATTCACGAGTTGGCGCACCTTACACCTACAAATAGGTATAACTTCCCTCGCACTCCTGAAAAGTAGGCATAAGATCCCTCCTACTCCTATTGCATTGTGCTCTACATCATCTCTTACGATAAAGCTTGTTTTGAGTTGTATTGTGAGGGTGAGTCCCACAATTTGGAGACATTCGATCCACCTTGTGAAGACTCAACTTGGCTACGGACCTATCCTAGGCCTCTTACTTTAGGAGTGCCCCCAACTTGGGGCTTTACCCTACACAAAAGTCCTTGTATACGAGTTGTGTGACCTTCATTTTGGGCCAATAACATATGGGCTTCGAAAAATGAAAGTCACCATTGGAATCAATATCCTCAATATGTATCTTCAATAGAATATCATTTGTTAATTGGTGCATTTCAAGCTTGTTCGTAGATTTATTTTTATATTTTATTTGGGATACTCAATCCTATTTAATTCTAATCTTAAGGAGTGATAGATCGACTTAAAATCTTGCCTAGATTTTGTAGGAGGGATATTCATGAATATAAGGTACCCTTCAAATAAATACATTTACGAAAATACATCTATCGAATGGTTTCCGTGCATCCATCGCCTTTTGTCAGATACTATGGCAAATTTATGTGGTTCCGTCTCATTTGAAAGAGTTTTGAGCACATATTTTGTTGTTGTCGGTCCCCATAAATAAAGTAGAATTATATATGTACTATAGCCTAGGGCCAGTTTCATCATTAAATAATTTTAAAGATAGTGAAAACAAATTTTCATGAAAATATGAAGCTAAAGGTGTTGAGAACCATCATAATTATTGCATGTTACAATTTGAATATTTTTACTCCTCATATGAGGATATCATAGTTTGATCATTAAAAAAAATTACAAAAAACATTTATAAACATTTTTTTTTGGAAAATAATAATAATTATTATTATTCATTTTGTCCGTAGTGGAAATTGACCCTAGGCTATGGTAATGTACAAAAGAATTATCAAGGAAAATTCATAAAAAAACCCTAGTTAAAATTATGTGCCTCAATTGTCTTGGCCTTCAAACACATTCACTAGAGATTGCAATATATGCTGGGATCATTTTTATTTTATTTATAAAAAAACATTTGTGGAAAAATTTGGCATCTTGGCCACAAAAGTAAATAAAAATCCATTGCAAATGGTACAAAGGATTTTTTTGGGGGAAAAAGAGCCAAGGTAGCCATATTTTGAGGAAAAGAAAGTCTAAGGTTTCCATGTTTAGACAACACTTTCCTAGAGGTAGCCAAAACAAAAAAGGATTCCCAAAAAATTCTACTTTTTTGTAGCCAAATTTGGCTCATTTCCTCTTGTGGATGATTACAAGTCCACCTAAGTTCACAAAATTGGGAAAAATGAAGGAGTAAAAATGCTATAAAATCATAAAAAGTATTTGCTTGGCAAACTTAAGGGGAGTATTTATTAGAGCATCTCCACCCACTGCATTAAAATTACATGTACACACTAATTTGGATGAAGTTATGGCCTTTTGTGAAACTCAATTTGGACAAGAGGTTCAGTTAAAGGAAATAATTGCTTTCAATTGGCTGGCCAATCATACCCTACTACAAGTGCAAAGAGGGGTACATGGATGATGAGAGGAAATTGGAGAAACACCCCTTTTTTGGGGGGAGAAGTTTCATCATTCTTCAACGAAGAAATTGGGGACATTTTTGGACTTTTTTCTCTATTGTAAATTCACCAAAAAAAAAAAATTCGGGTTAAAAATTGTGAAAATTTCAATTACAAAAGAATGAAAAAAAAAAAAAACATTGCTTTACTTGGCCCAAGTACATTAAACCTCCTACCATCACAATATTATTTTGATCAAGGTGGGCATAACTTCAAAGTTCTTATAGAGCTTGCCTAAACATTGCTAAATTCCAAAGGTGAAAATCATTTGAAATTCAATCACTTTTGTTCCGTTCTTTTGAAAATACTAAAACGACAAATGTGGACACCACCACATCAAGGGATTTCTACCAATACCAAACCAAAGTCGAGGCCTTCATGGTTTGTTAGGGTTATGACATGGTCACATCCAAACAAATAAACACCTACATTAGTATATATATATATATATATTGCTATTGTCACTTGACTCCCAATTTCTCCTCAATTGTTATGGACAAGACAACTACATCACAAATTCTTTGCACGGTAGGGGTGGGGATGCATTATGAAGAGTTGAACTTTGAAGTGGTTAGCATTATATTGTGGATTTTGTTACATGGTCTCAAACAATTTATATTCTCAATCTTCGGACTTTCCCACATCACCAAACCATAAAAATTCTACCAAAATCAATCAAAGACGACTTCCTAGAGTGAGTTCTTGGAGAGTTGTTGGTGGGTCTTTGGACTTGTACTCATCTTTAAAACAAATGAATGAGTACACTAAATCATGTGGCTAGTGGTTCTAGTGCCAATGAAAACAAATACTATACTATACTATGCTCTCACAATTATGACCAGTTGTTGAAGCTAGACCATGAATGTATCTCACAACCATGAATGTTTTCACTTGCAAATTTCTTTTAAAATGTGCCAAGAACATGTGCATGTTGCATGAAACATTTGTAGCCAGCTTCATTTTGAAGTGTTCCCCAATCCCCACTTCAGAGTGTGCTTGCCTACCTGCCCACTTGTTCTTTTGTTGTTTGCCAACCACAATCCTTTGTTCCCTTATTATTTTAAGGGGGAAGGGGGGTGGAGGGGGGGGGACGGGGGGTGGTCAAAGTTGGACTCCTTCATATGCTCTAGCATGTAAGCATTGCAACTTGTTCAAACTTGATTTATGATGTCTTAAGAACTACATTGTTGGTGCATGATGCATATTTTGTAGGGTTTTTTTTTGGCCAACTCCCCATCTTATTTGGGGTTGAAGCATGAAGTTTTGGACATTATTATTTGTGCACCAACAAGTTTAGGGTTTGAGGTCCAAAGTCTTTCATCGTGCCAATGTCATGAGAGTAACATGACTCAATTCACAAAGGTTTTTGTTTTAACACGACAAGAGTTTACGAAAAATCACTTGGGATATTCTACAAGTTTGAGATATAACAATGCTAATTGTGCTAATGATGTTGATTTCAATGGGGGTTTTTTTTTCCCCTTATATCGCGAAGCT
>Ga0209208_10001694_pt1 | contig 31341 bp, 27 predicted proteins | sample S1TSphfallax_3_FD_187694 | JGI IMG/M metagenome (GOLD analysis project Ga0209208, IMG submission 187694) | Host-associated microbial communities from peat moss isolated from Minnesota, USA - S1T2_Fd - Sphagnum fallax MG (SPAdes) (version 2) | ecosystem: Host-associated > Plants > Peat moss >...
TGGCGCGCGCCGCCCCCGCCATCTTCGCCGGATTCAAAATCGACCCCGGCACCGGACTCTTCAAATGCGCCGACACATCCCCATGGCAGCGCTCACAAGTAATCCCATAAGCGCTAAAAACCCCTGGCTGATAGCGGTTCAGCGAATCCGCCACCGGCAGCGTTTTCCCCGCATGGCAGAACAAACACTCGCTGGTCACCGGCCGCGAAAAATCCGGCCGCCGCTCCATCTCATATCCCGGCGCAACATCCCAAACCTTCTTCACCGTGTAATAAGCCAGCGGAGACTGAAACAAATGGTCGCCCATCTGCACCAGATAACCCAGCGCATGGTTACCCGAGCCAATCACAAACGCCGGCGACTCCCGCGCCGATTCATCCGTGCGCGACAAGCTCTGCGTCATGCCCGCGCCATTCGAATGAATCACGAATTTCGTTCCGGAAAACGCATGCACAAACTGCCCATCCGGCGGCGCAACCGAAGCGCTCACCGGCGTCAGCGCGCGCGCCATCCCGGTCTTGGCATAAGCCGCGTCTTCCTTCGCATGGCAAGTGACACAGCGCGGGTCGGCGTGTAAACTGGCAACCAGCAGCAGTGCAAGCATCACTTTCATATCGAATTCATTCTCTCGTGTTCTTCTTAGCCGCCGCCAATCTAAGCGGCCAATTCACTGACATCACCGCCCAAAGCGGCATCCATTTTCAGCACGTCGCCTCGCACACATCCAAGAAATATCTGCCGGAAACCATGGGCGCCGGCGTTGCCCTCTTCGATTTCGATAACGACGGCCGCCTGGACATCTTCCTGGTCAACGGAACCGTATTGCAGGACCCCATGCCCAAAGGCGCAATCCCGCAAAAGACCAGCGAAAAGCAATGGAACCGTCTCTATCACCAGAAACCAGACGGCACGTTTGAAGACGTCACCGTAAAAGCCGGCCTGCAAGGCACCGGCTATGGCATGGGCGTTGCCGTCGGCGATTTCGATAACGACGGCTACGAAGATCTCTACGTCACCGCGCTCGGCGGCAATAAGCTTTATCACAACAACGGCAACGGCACCTTCACCGATGTCACCGAGCAATCCGGCATTGGCGGCAGCGGCTGGTCCACCAGCGCCGCCTGGGTTGATCTCGATAACGACGGCCGCCTGGATCTAATCGTCCTGCGCTACATGCAATGGGACTTCGACGACATCTATTGCGGCGAGCACACCGAAGGCGGCCGCGCCTATTGCCATCCCGACACCTTCAAGCCCATCGCCCCGCTGGTCTTTCACAACGACGGCAACGGCCATTTCACCGAAGTCGCCGAAAAGCTGCATCTGCAAAAGCCCGGCAAAGGCCTCGGCATCGCCATCGCCGATTACGACCGCGACGGCCGCATCGATTTCTTCGTCGCCAACGATTCCATGCCCGAATTTCTCTATCACAACAAGGGCGATGGCACTTTTGAAGAATGCGGCCTGCTCTCGCAAGTCGCCGTCGACGAAGACGGCAAAACCTTCGCCGGCATGGGCGTCGATTTCAGCGACTTCAACAACGACGGCTACCCCGACCTCATCGTCGACGACCTGTCAAACGAAACCTACGCCCTCTTTGAAAACAACAAAGACGGCAGCTTCAACTACACAACCCGAACATCCGGTCTGGGCCGCATGACCCAGCCTTATTCCGGCTGGGGAGTCAAGCTCTTCGACTACGATAACGACGGCTGGAAAGACCTCATAGTGGCGCAAGGCCATGACCTCGACACCATCGAAAAAACCAATCCCCACCTGCATTACCGCCAGCCCCTGCTGCTGGCGCGCAACACCGGCCACGGCTTTGTCCAAGTTCCCGGCTTCGACCAGGCCTGGGTAGCGCGCGGCCTCGCCATCGGCGACCTGGACAATGACGGCCTTCTGGACGCCGTCATCACCACCAACGACGGCCCCGCCTATGTTCTGCGCAACACAACACCGAGCGCCAAACACTGGCTGACGCTGAACCTCATCGGCCACAAAAGCAACCGCGACGCCATCGGCGCAGTGGTCAAGCTGGTCTCCAAATCCGCCACCCAATTCGCCACCATCTCCACCGCCGGCAGCTATCTCTCCTCCAGCGACAAGCGCGCTCACTTCGGCCTCGGCCCCGACACCCTGGCCGACCGCATCGAAATTCAATGGCCCAGCGGAGCCAAACAGGTGCTCACCCAGGTGAAGGCCAACCAAATCCTCACCGTCCAGGAACCCGAAAACTAACTAATTGCTGGCCCATTAACCGGTGAATGACATCCAAAAGCTGATCGGTCTGGATCGGCTTAGCCACGTAAGTGTCCATGCCCGCCTGCAAACACTTTTCCTTGTCGCCTTTCATGGCGCAAGCGGTGGCCGCGATAATCGGCAAATGCGCGCCGCTGATTTTTTCTTGCGCCCGAATCGCGATTGTCGCTTCCCATCCATCCATTTCGGGCATTTGAACATCCATAATCACCAGGTCAATCGCTTCGCGGCTAATTACGTCCAAGGCTTCGCGGCCATTCCAGGCGACGAACACCTGGTGGCCTTGCCGCTCCAGCACGCGCAGGATAATCTTCTGGTTCACGGCATTATCTTCAGCCACCAGAATGCGCAGCCCGGAAGCGGAGGCAGGTTGAGCCCTGGCTGTCAGCCCGCACGCGGAATCGGTTCTTGGCCGGAGAGGAGTCCCACTCACGGCTTTGGCAATGGCTCGCGCCAACTCGTGCCGCCGGAATGGCTTGGTCACAAAGCCGTCAAAGCCCAATCGCCCATGCAGCGAAGCCTGCTCGGCGCTGGCCGCCACCGCCAGCATCTTGGTGCCGCTCAGCTCCGGATCAAGCGCAATTCTTTCGGCCACCGGCGTTCCATCCGCCAGCGCTGATTCCGCCGCAAACAGGAAAACCGAATAGGGCGAGCCCATCGCCGTTGCGCCGCGCAGCAATTCCAGGCACTGCTCGGAATTCGACGCCATGACAGGATTCATCCCCAGACCCGCCGCCAGCCTGGAAAGAATTCCAATGCCGCGCGAATGATCGTCCAGCAGCAGCACGCGCAGCCCGCTCAGCAGGGCGATTTCCAGTTGCTGGCCGGGCTTTCGAACCGTTCCGCCGCCGCGTGAAACCAGTTCCGCGGTGAAGTGAAACTGGCTGCCTTTGCCGGGTTCGCTCACAACCCAGATCCGGCCATTCATCATGCGCACCAGCCGGCTGCAAATGCTGAGGCCCAAACCGGTGCCGCCAAATTTGCGCGTGGTGGAAACGTCGGACTGCACAAACGGCTCAAAAATATTCTTCTGCGCCGCCGGCGCAATGCCAATTCCGGTGTCCGTCACGGTGAAATGAAGCAGGCTGAATTCCTCCTGGCGCGCCGCGCGGCTGGCATCAAGGGAAACCTCCAGCGCCACTTCGCCCGCGTCAGTGAATTTCAGCGCGTTACCGATCAGGTTCAAAATCACCTGGCGCAGCCGCGTGGGATCGCCCTTCACTATCTCTGGCACATCGGCCCGCACTTCGCAATTCAGCTCCAGGTTTTTTTCCGCCGCGCGATAAGCCAGCATGCGTGTGGCTTCTTCCACGCAATCGCGAATATTGAACTCCACCGGCTCAAACTCCAGCTTGCCCGCCTCAATTTTTGAGAAGTCCAGAATGTCGTTAATCAGCGCCAGCAGCGAATCGGCCGAAGCGCGCACCACTTCCAGGCACTCGCGCTGATCCTCGCTCAGCGCGCTGTGCAAAATCAGGTCGCTCATGCCGATGATCCCGTTCATGGGAGTGCGGATTTCGTGGCTCATGTTGGCCAGAAATTCGCCCTTGCTGCGGTTGGCCGTTTCGGCTGCTTCTTTCAGCGTCTCGGCCTCTTCCAACTGCTGCTGGATGACGCGCGTCTGAATCTTCACGCGCCGCCGCAGCGCAAACACCCACGTCAGCACGGCAGCGCTGGCCATCAGGGTAAAAGTGAGCGCCGAAAGCACCCGCCGCATGGTCCAAGGCGATGGATTTTTCAGCACCACCAGATCGTCCGCCGAACGCCCCACGATGCGGAACGACTTTGACAGCCGGAACTTTCTGGTTTCTTCCGTCTCATCAATCACGCAGATGCCGGACACCCGGACCAGCGCGCCTTCACGCAAGTCGGCTAAGCTGGCCTCGTTTCCCTGCAAGGGCAAGGTGGCGGAAAAGGCGATTCCGTTGGCCCGCATCAGCAGCTTGTACTGGCGCTCTGATTTCTCGGTGTTCATCAGCACGCCGTCCATCTGGACCAGGTCCGCGTCGAAATTGCCGCTCAGCGCCTGCTGCGGCGTTAACTTCCGGGCGGCGGGCACAGGTCCGTCCGCCACTTTGCGGATCACCGCATCCTGCAACTGGTACGTGTATTCACTCGCCGCCGGAAACCCGACCACATCCACCACATCGCCCACTTGAAAGCTGGTTTCCCCATCGGCCTGCACTTCCACGCTCAGGTCGCCGTCCCTCACAAATAATGATTTGGACGGCCAAAAGGCGATGACCGATCCTTGTATGCGCACCCGGTGTACCGGCTCTTCCCCCGGCGTGTAGCGGATCATTTCGGCCACCGGCCTCACCGGCAACTGAAAAGGGTCTTTCGGCGCGGCTTCCAAAACCTGCACCTGTTCCAGGCTGGGCGTGTACATCACCACGCCAATCAGTTGGCGGCGATGGTTCCATTGCGAACCCATAGAGCCGCTAACCCGGATTTTGGAATCCACCAGCCGCCGGCCTTCTTCTTCGCTGCCCTGCGTCACCATCACTTCCAGGCGGAAGTCTCCCGCGCTGATCACCAGCGTCAGAATTCCTTCTTTTAGCCGTGCTGCCCTCACCGTGCCTTCCACGGAAACCCACTGTGCGTCTTGCGTCCCGCCCGATAGTTGATCCAGGCTGACGCGCCGCGCCGGCCGCACGGGCCGCTCGCCGACAATGCGCACCTGGGACGCACCGATTACCTCGGAAAAGTGCCCCGCTTCGGTCACTCCTTCGATGTCGAGAACCGTGCCCGGCTGAATGGCCTGGAACTGGGCCATGCCAATGGCGCTCATGCCCACATAAACGCCGCTTACGCCGTCGTCCACAAACAGCGCGTCAAACCACGGCAGCGGCACCAGCGCGGTCGCCCGCAGATGCACCGGATAGCCCTTGCGGGCGTCCTGCACGCGCATGTCATGCACGGCCCTGGCAGTGGTGAGGGTGGGCAGAGCAGTCGACGCTGCGATTTGAAACGTCAGGTATGAAAACAACGCCGGTAAGCGCAACAGTTTTTCCACGACTCTGGGACTATCCCTAATCCTATCGGTTATCGAGGCAAACTGCCACAACTTTTGTACCGGTAATACTTGCAATTGGCGATTTCTGAACCCCTCTTGTGCGAGGCCCGCCATCTGCCGCCAGCCCTCAACAAATTCGCCATACTGCTGAAAACAAGTAATTTAACGAGCCTTGGCGAGGCCAAACTTTAACGCGCGTGTAACCCTCAATGGCTACCATGTGGGCATCAAAGGGTTTTTTTATGAAGTCTATATCTGTTTTCTTTCTAGCTCTCACTCTCTCTTTAGGTCCTTTAATGGCCCAAACTTCCGCCGGCGTGGGGGCCATCAGCGGTGTTGTGACCGATCCAACGGGCGCAAACGTTCCGGGCGCCAAAGTAACCATCGATAACCAGTCCATCGGCTTCCACCGCGAACTGACCACCACCGGCGGCGGCGTCTTCAGCGCGCCCGCTCTGGAGCCGCACGACGGCTATTCCGTCACCATCAACGCCACCGGCTTTGCCGCTTTTGAAGACCGCGAAATCACCGTTCACGTGGGCCAGAACGTCAGCATTCCGGCGAAACTCTCCATTCAGAGCGCAGCCACCACCGTCACGGTGGAAAGCCAGTCGCCCATTGTCGACGATCTGAAGACCGATGTTTCGCAAACCATCGATCAAAGCCAGATCAACAACAACCCCATTAACGGGCGGCGCGTCGACCAGTTCGTTCTGCTCACTCCGGGCGTGGTTCCCGACGGCACCTTTGGCGACATCAGCTTCCGCGGCGTTCCGGGCGGCAACGCGTTCTTGATCGACGGCAACGACACCACCGACCAGTACTACAACGAGAACGCCGGCCGCACGCGCATCGCCACGCAGATCTCGCAAGACGCGGTGCAGGAATTCCAGGTGCTCACCGACGCCTATTCCGCTGAATACGGCAACGCCATGGGCGGCGTGGTCAACACCGTCACGCGCAGCGGCAGCAACGATTTTCACGCCTCCGGCTTCTGGTTTTTCCGCAACCGGACTTTGGATGCGCGCGACCCGTTTGCCTCCATTAACCCGCCGGAAGTCCGCAATCAGTTCGGCGGCGATCTTTCCGGTCCCATCATCAAGAACAAGCTCTTTTTCTTCCTGAACACCGAAGAGCAGTTGCGCGAGTTTCCGCTGGTCAGCAGCATCATCAACCCGTCGGTCATTTCCGGCAGCGGCGCAAACGCAAAATGGGTCGGCTGCGGCGCGGCGCAATACGCTCCGCACCAGGCCACGGCCGCGCAGTGCGCCGCCATCAACGCGCTGCTGCCGTCGTTCTTCGCCACTTTGCCGCGCACCGCCGACGAGCAAACCGCCTTCGGCAAAATCGATTACCACTTGAATGACCGCAATACGCTGAGCTTTGACCTGAACTACGTCCACTTCAATTCACCCAACGGCATCCAAACCGGCGCTGTTGTCACCAGCGGCGGCGCTTTCAACAGCAACGGCAACGACGATGTCAACGTCCGCAACGGCCGCGCCGAGTGGGTTTTCGTGCCCAACGGCAGCACCGTCAACGAAGCCCGCTTCGGCTGGTTTAAAGACCGCCAGGCCGACTCCGTCAACAACTCGCTGATCAACCCCAACATCAGCACCATTTCGCTCAGCGTGGCCGGCCAATCCATCGGCTTTGCCGACTATCTTCCGCGCATCGACCCCAGCGAAAACCGCTACGAAATGGCCGACAACCTCAGCTACACCGTCGGCAAGCACAGCTTCAAGTTCGGCGTCGATTACATGCAAACAGAGGATTACTACAACGAACTGGTCAACGGCAACGGGTCGTACAGCTTTGCCAGCGCCAACGCCTTCGCACTCGCCTACGGCCAGGGCGGAACCGAATATTCCAGCTTCACCCAGGAATTCGGCAATCGCGTCATCGACACCACTTTGCCGACGCTGGGCGTCTATGCCCAGGATCAGTACCGCATCCGCCCGAATCTGACGCTCTACTACGGCCTGCGCTACGAAAAGAACTTCATCCCGCAGCCGCCTTCGCAATTCGTGAACTCAGCCTACCCGCAAACCGGCATCATTCCGCAAGACAACAAAGACTTCGCGCCGCGCGTGGGCCTCGCCTGGAGCCTGAACCAAAACCGCACCGTGATTCGCTCCGGCTACGGCATTTACTACTCCCGCTACGACACGGCGCTGATTCAAACGCTGTTCAGCTCGAACAACAACTACACGCAGTCCTACACGCTGAGCCCCGGCTCGCCGCTGCCCGGCGTCACGTATCCCAGCTTCCCGAACCTGCTCACCAGCGCCTCTGGCCTGACGGCTTCCGGCGCGGCGAACATTGAATTCGCCCAGCCCGGCCTGCGCACTCCGTACACCGAGCAAGCCGATTTCGGCATTCAGCAGGAGATCGACAAAGACACCAGCCTGACGGTCAGCTACATGTGGTCGCGCGGCGCGGAATTTTTCTCCGTGCGCGACGCCAACCTGCCCAACACGCCGTCCACTTACGACACCTACACGGTTCTGAGCGGCCTGGGCGGGTCTCCGGTCGGCACCTTCACCACGCCCGTCTATCTCAGCTCCCAGCGCCTCAATCCGGCGTTCAACCATATCTACGAAGTGGATAATGGCGGCAACAGCTATTACAGCGGCCTTTCCGTGCAGGTACAGCGCCGCATCAGCCACGGCTTTCAGGCCTCGCTCGCCTACACCTGGTCGCACGCCATCGACACCGACCTGGGCGGCGTCAGCAGCAACGAATTCTTCAGCAGCCCCAGCGCCACCATTCTGAACGGGAACTACCAGGGCGTCAAAGGCACGTCCAGCCTGGATCAGCGCCAGCGCCTGGTGATCAACTGGGTTTGGAGCCCGACTTTCTCGCACGGCACCAGCGCGTTTGACCGGCTGTTTCTGAACGGCTGGAAAATATCCGCCATCACCACCATCGCCACGCCGCTGCCCTACACCGAAACGGTCACCGTGCTTTCGAATCCTACCGGCATCGAGAACACTGGCTACCTGTCCGGCTTCAACGGCACCAGCGCCGTGCCATGGCTGGGCATCGACACCGGACGCCTTCCTGACGACACCACGCGCGTGGACGCGCGCCTGTCCAAGACGCTGACGTTTGCCGAGCGCGTGCGCGCCACGCTGTTGTTTGAGGTGTTCAACCTCACCAACTCGGTGACATACACGGGCGTGAACACCACCGGCTACGACGCGACTTGGACCGGCGCAGCCGTTACTGGCCACGGCACCATTTACCCGGTGGCGGGAGTCGGCATCGGGAATGCTTCCGGCGGGTTCCCCGATGGCACAAACGCGCGCCGGGCGCAGGCGGGTTTGCGGCTGGATTTCTAGAGCATCTGGCTTCACGCAGTCAAGTGGGCGCGGCACGCCAGCAAGCGTGCCGCGCCTTGGATTTTGCCCGGATTTGGGGCGAAAGTGGGGCAAAACAGGGGCGAAATTGGGGCGAAAAAGCTGTGTTTCAATTTTGCTAAGTTATTGAATCCATTGATTTATCTCAGTTTCAAATCGTAATTTCGTGTTTTTTTCGGAGTTTCTGAAGTTTGGCGTGACAGCGGCGCTTCGGTCTTTGGAATTTGCATCTTATGAGGGTATGGTGAATGGGGGCATTCCGCGGGAGGTTCGGAAAAGCTCGGAAGTGATTCAATGCATTCGGGTTATGAAATTTTGCGCAGCCGTGAACGATAAATGCCCCATCGTTACGACAAGCTTTCTACCAGCCAAATTCCCTCGAAGTCCACAAAATATCCTTGCACCTCCAAGCCAGGTATGGCTTGCTGCAACCACGCCGAGGCATTTCTCAGCTCGGCCTCATGGTGCTGGGCTTCGGCCAGGGAGTTTCCGCCAAAGCTTTCCAGCCCGCCGTACGCGCCGCAATCGGAATGCAGCATCAATATCGCGCGTTTGGTTCCATGCAGCCGAATGGATTTCCGAATCTGGTCCAGCACAAATTCACGGTCACTTTCCCGCTCGGGAGAGGCCAGAGCCTTCGCGCCGCCCGCAATTTTAATCGGATCGGAGTTGAGCACTCCCAAGCGCTTCAAATACTTGCTGAACCCCAGTTGGAAGCGGTTGTCGAAGCACCACACAATGGCGGCGTCGCAATGATATTTCGCGCGCGGGGCGTCAAAATGGAAGACCTTCTTCATGCTCTCCATTGTCCAAAACGCCTTAGGATAAAAGACAGTGGCAACCGCATCCCAGAATGGGTCAAGCCGCCCGCTGTCGGCGCTGCTTTCGCAGGTGCTGGTGGCGTTCGCGGTCGAACTGGATAACGAATTTGAATGGCGCATGCTGGGGTCCGGCCATCCAGGCGCTCGTCTGTCATTGAAGGTCTGGCTGGACCTGATGCGCCACCTGAATGGCGGCGGCGTATCGGTGGGCAGCCTGGCCAAGCTGTCGCCGCTGCCAGCGGCGTCAACCAAACTGATGCTCGGCTGCCTGGAGCGCTGGCGCTTCATTCGTTTTCAGGGCGGGGAAGAGGCGAAGAAGCGCGATGGCTGGGGCAGCGGCCGCGGCATTCGCGCGGACTGCATCATTCTCCTGACCGCCCTGGGCAGCAGAGCGGTCGAAATTTGGCCGCCCTTGCTGGCTGAAATCGAGAACCGCTGGCTGGCGCGATTCGGCGAAACTGTCTCCCAGATCAAGCGGCTGCTGGCAGCCATCACGGAACAGCCCGGCGCCGAATTGCCCGTGCTTCTGTCGCACGCCTTGCTCATCTTCGAGCGTGAGTTCAATGCCGAATCAGCCACGCCGCTGTCCCTTTGCGCCAGCACTCTGCGCGTGCTGGGCGACGCCGGGGTGCGTCTGGCAGACATTCCCCGTGTCACCGGTTCGTCACCGGAAACCAGCGGCCTCGGCTGGCAGCTCAAGCCATATGTGCGCGTGGAGCGCGACCCGGGGCGCACGCGCGGAACCTTCGTCTTTCTCACCGCCAAAGGCATCAAGGCGCAGCATCACTACTGGCATCTGGTTTGCGAGATTGAGAAACGCTGGGAGCGCTTCGGGCCGCTTCGGGCCTTGCTGCTGGCGCTATTCGATTATTGCGGCGGACTGGCGATGAAGCAAACATTGGAACCGCCGCCGGGCGTGGCGCGCGCCGGAGCGTTGACGCCCGCGCTGGGAAGGCGCAGCGTCGGCCCAGCCGCCCGCCAGCGCATGCGCGACCTGGCGGCGCAAACGGAGGAATTCCTGCGCGATCCAGCCGGCGCGCTTCCGCACTATCCTTTGTGGGACATGAACCGCGGCTTTGGGCCTTAGCGGCTAAAAAGTGCGCACCAGCATGACGGCGGAAATGGTGAATCCCACCCCCATCACAAACCGGCGAACCGCTGTGCGCCCAATTTTGCGCGCAATTCCAGCGGCGCCATAACCGCCAATCATGGCCGCAATCGCCATTGGCAAGACGTACGGCCAGTAAACCATCCCCGCTGAAATAAAAATCAGCGCCGCCACGCCGTTGATGCAAAGCGAATAGAAGCTGGTCAGCGCGGTCATCTGCAAAATGTCCGTCATGCCCAGCGCGCTCAGCGCGGACAGCATCATAATGCTGGAACCGGCCCCAAAATAGCCGCCATAAACCGCCACCAGAAACAGCAGAACCGCCGCGCCCGGCATCCAGATGCCGGTGCTGACTGGCCGGCTGCTGCGCTCCCGCAGCTTCGCCTGAATCGGCGCTTGCACGGTGAACAAGACTGTGGCAAACAAGATCAGAAACGGCACCAGATGATCAAACAGCGAAGGGGGCGTGACGCGCAGCAGCAGCGCACCCGTGCCGCCGCCCGCCAGGCACGCAATCGCCAGCATTTTCATCTTGGCGCCCGTTTGCGCCAGTTCACGGCGGAATCCCCAGATGCTGCCCAGCGTGCCTGGCCAAATGGCCACCGTGCTGGTGGCGTTGGCGCTGATCGATGGCAAACCCAGCCACAGCAGGGTAGGGAAGGACACAAGCGTTCCACCCCCCGCCACGGAATTAATCGCGCCAGCCAGAAATGCCGCGGCGCAGGCGGCCGATACGTGTAAAACGTCCATCGGAGGCATCGCACCATTATCGACAGCCGCGTTTTCAGCAGAATGCCGAATCTGTCCGCAACGCTGCTTGCGACAATAAACAACAACAGGAGATCCCAGCCATGTCAGAACCACAACGCCCGTCTCTTGACGAACGCTTAGAAGCACTTGTCCAAACCGCCGAACTCCAGCATCACGACATAGCCGAGCTAGGCAAACGAGTCGACCAACTAACCGAAACCAGCAAACGCCACGAACGCGAGAACCAGCGCTTCCGCCGCGCCATGCGTGCTGCCCTGGAAGCCAGGATCAGCGAAGACGGCGAAAACACTTGAGGCCAGCGTTCAGCCACAAAAGCCCCTGCCCGTGTTATCCTGAATCAGTTATGCCAGCAATCCCGAATGTAAAGAGATTTCGGCCTTATTGCCCCACCTGCAAGGAAGAATTCACCTTGATGGCGGTTCTGCCCAATGGCGTCGATGTGGATGCGTATCTGAAAGATGCCGTCGCCCGTCACGATCATAAGGCGTTTGAAGAAGCCAAGAACAAGATGAACAAAGTCCGCGTCGGTCAGCAGAAGCAGAAAAAGGCCAAGTAAGGTTTTTCGTTTTTCACGCAAACCCGCAGTTCTTCTTTACGCCCAATGTTGGCTTCAAGACGGATTGCGGGTTTGTGCTATCCGCACCGCGCGCATGGCGGCGAAGGCCACATCTTTATCGCGATCCGCCGCATATTGCTGCATGATCTGAATGGAATCTGGCGTGTTCACCGTGCTCAGCGCATTCAGGATGCCAATTTTCCTATCTTTCAAATCGTCGGCCAGAATTTTCGCCAGCGCTGTCCGGGTGTCTTTGCTGCGCACTACTTCCTTTAAATAACCGGCCGAAACTCCCGCGCGCGCCTTCAGGCTAAACCCTTCCACCAGATAGCGCAGCGGCCCCAGGTCTTCGGTGCTGTTATCGCCTTCCATGACCATGGCGAAAGCGGCGGCCGAATGCACCCGCCAATCGGCATTCGGCTCGTCGAACGCCGCCTTCATCTGGGGAAAGTCGTCGGGTTCCCGAATTCGCGCTAGTCCTTCCAGCGCATCGGCGCGCAATTCGGGATCGCTCTGCTGCAGATTTTGCTGGAACAAAGGCCGGTCGGCGGGCAGCGCCATCATCGCGAGCGCTTCCAAAGCGGCGCGCTGTATTTTCAGATTGCGCGCATTTTTATAAGCCGAACGAATATCGTCCGCCGAGGAGGTGCTGCGCAGAACACCCAGCGTTTCGAGCGCCGTCGCTTGCACCCGGTCGTCCAAATCGCGCGCCAGAAACGTCACGCTGGGGCCAGCGGAGGTGTCGCGAATTTTCTGCAAAGCCACCAGGCACTCAAAAATCACGTCGCTGTTTTTGGAACGCAAGCCCTGCTCCAGCGCCGGAACCGTGCTGGCGTCACGCAAAATACCGGCCGCCAGCGCCGCGTTGGAGCGCACGTCCATATCGCTGCCTTTGGCAATCTTGTCCGACAGCGCCGGCCCAATATCGGGCCGTACTTTCACGTCCGGGTCCACCACCGTGTCGTTGCGCTCAGAAAAAAACGCCTTGACCGTCCGGGCACCCTTTGTGAAATAGCCGGTAATGCCGCTGCCCGACACATACCCAGGCACGTAGGCATTCACAATGCCGTCGATGGCGCGGTTTTCAATCTCGCTGTCAGTGTCGCGCAAGGCGGACAGCAGCGGGTCAATGCTGCGCTGGGTGTCAATTTTCACGATGGCTTTGACCGCTTCGGCGCGAATAGCGCGGTCGTCGTTGGTCAGATAAGCTGCCAGCGCTGGCAGGGATTGTTCATCGCGCTTGCCCAGATCGCGAATGGCCTGGAGAACCTGTTTCTCAGTCTGAGCGAAGGCCAAAAAAGAACAGAAGAATAGAAGAATAGAACGCTGCATGGGACGCAGGTCCCAGCTTACCGAACTACTTCTAGCACTGTCTTGTGGGGAATCAGCCCGGCTTCGAAACCCAGATCCAGCAATTTCTGGGCGGCGCGCGGAATCAGTTCGCCGCCATCCACCGTGAAATGATTCACGTACATGCCGACGAATTTGTCGGCCATGGCCGGGTCCAGGTCGCGCGCGAACTGCATGGCGTAATTCAGCGCTTCTTCGCGATGGTCGAGCGAATACTGAATGCTCTCGCGCATGACACGCGATGTTTCCAGTTTCACCCCCTCGTCCAGATTGCGCCGCAAGGCATTCCCGCCCAGCGGCAGCGGCAGCCCATACGTGGCCTTGAACCACTTTCCCAGGTCGATCACGTTGTGCAATCCGACATGGTTATAGGTCAACTGGCCTTCATGAATAATCAGTCCGCCATCGACGAAGCCATCCTGCACCGCGCCGATAATCTGGTCAAACGGAATCACCACCGGCTCAAAATCCGGCTGAAAGAGTTTGAGCGTCAAAAACGCCGTGGTCATGGTGCCAGGAATGGCAATCTTCTTGCCTTTCAGGTCCTCCGGCGCCATGTGCTTGGTGGTGACCACCATCGGCCCGTAACCGTCGCCCACGCTGGAGCCGCTGGACAGAATGACATACTTGTCAGCCACATACGCATAAGCGTGATAGGAAATGGCGGTCAGTTCGTAAATTCCCTGGGTGGCTTTTTTGTTCAGAGTTTCAATATCCTCTAAAACGTGCCGAAATGCCAGATTCTGCGAACGGACTTTTTTGGTGGCCAGTCCGTAAAACATAAAAGCGTCATCTGAATCAGGACTGTGGGCGCAGACAATTTCGGTAACCGGGGAGGAACTCATAGGGCGTGGCGAGACTTAGGACACCCCAAGTGTAACAACATCTAGCTAGCTGGCCCGCAGTGCGAGCAGTTCGGGCTCCAATTCCGCCAAGTCCGCTTCCAGCGCAGCCAGCGATTGCCAGCAGACGTCCTCGTCACCTCTCTTGGCCGCAAATTCCAGTTCCTGGGCGTGCGATCGGGCGCGCATGGCGTGAAGGCTGCTGAGGGACCCCTTTATGGTATGGGCCAGGCGGCACAGCAGATCAAACTTGCCCGACATTAGCGCTTCCCGCATTTCCGGTTCCTGCCGCTGCCGCTCGCCCAGAAAAAGGTCGATAATCTCCACCATCAGCTCGGTGTCGAAGCCCACTTGTTCCTTGAATTTCTCGGGATCAAGCACTTCCAGGGCTTCCTCCGCTGCCCCATTCTGGCCTGAACTGGACACGGCTTGCGCAAGCTTCAGGACGGTGTCGGTCAGTGAGGCGGGATCAATCGGTTCCGGAATCAAGGCATCGATGCCGCTTCCTTCGGCGCCATTTTCCCCGGAAACTTCTGGAATGCCATGAATATGAGCCAGGCCAATCACCGGCATATGAACGGTTGCGCGCTGAGCTTGCTCCATTTGGCGCAATTGGGCGCTGAATTCGCGCAGTTCCCGAACATGGAATTCCGAAGCCAGCAGAACGGCGTCGAACCGCTCCACCGTAAGAGCGTCCGCCGCCTCCGCCAATCCCGATGCCGGCAGAACCGAATGGTTTGCCCGCGCTAAGAGTGCTGCAATCTGTTCGGACTGCGCCGGACTGCGGTGCACAAGGAGAAATCGCAACGAATTCATAGTAAACGCCTTTTTGACAAAATCCAAACTCAAAACTAACTTTTGACGCCAGCGGGATTCGCCTCATGGCCGTCCGTCTAATCTGAAATCGGCTATTTCTTCTCGCAACTTTAGCAGGAGTGGCCGCACTTCAAATTCATATGATGTACAATTCTGGTTTAGTGGGGGTGTGACTTCCCTAGTCCTGACACAGGCACAGCCATCTCGCTTCAGAGCCACTGGTCTCGGCTGGCTTCTTCCTCAGAAGCCGCAGCCTCTTTTGTGCTCAATTCGGTTTTCCCGGACGATTGCCGCCTGTGTGAAAAACCCCTAACCACCTTCTCGCGCGTTCCCGTCTGTCATTCCTGCCTTCAGTCTCCCCAGCCGCTTCAGCTTGAGTATTTTTGCCGCATCTGCCGGACTCCTTTTGTGGATTCCTATCCGCTGGACGAGCACGACCTATGTACTGTCTGCCGCAAGAGCCAGGCGAATTTCGACTGCGCCTATTCTTACGGCAGCTATGACGGCCCCCTCCAGCAGCTCATTCAGCTCTTCAAATATTCAAAAGTGGAAAGCCTGGCCGGTCCGTTGTCGCGGCTTTTGCTCCAAAGCCTTCCGTTCGGCGAAAATTTCGACGTCATCATGCCGCTGCCCATGCACTGGCGCAAACGCTGGGAGCGCGGCTTCAACCAAGCGGAGCTTCTGGCCGAGCCGGTGGCCCGACGCTATGGCCTGAAGCTCTCTCATCATCTGCGCCGCACCCGCTACACCCAGGCGCAGGCCGGCCTGAACGAAAAACAGCGCCAGGAAAACTTAAAGGGATCTTTTGTGGTGAAGCGGCCCGCCGAACTCTCCGGCAAAAGGGTGCTGCTGATTGATGACGTTTTTACCACCGGCGCCACTTTGCGTGCCGCCGCTGGGGCCCTGAAAGCCAGCGGCGCGGCGCGCGTGACCGCGCTCACGCTGGCCAGAGTGGATAATCGGGCCTTTGCGCCTGGCCGCCGCCGCCAGGGTGCCGACATGAGTTTTGCTTCAACGTCCGCGGGAGCCAAATAATAAATGGGAGAGCGTATCCAATGGCAACAACAGACCGTCTGCACCGCCCGGTGCTTGTCTTAAACGCGAGTTACGAGCCGATCAATATTTGCGCGGCCCGGCGCGCGCTCGTGCTGGTTTTGAAGGGCGTCGCCTCCGCGGAGGAGATTGCTCCGTCGCAGATTCATTCCGCCAAGCGCTGCCTGAGTGTGCCTTCGGTGATCCGGCTGCTGGAATACCGCCGCATCCCGCACCAGACACGCGCCCTTTCGCGCAAGAATATTTTGATGCGCGACCGCTACACCTGCCAGTATTGCCACAAGAGCCTGCCAGCCGGCGAAATGACACTGGACCACGTGATTCCGCGCTCGCGTTCGGGCGAGACAACGTGGGAAAATCTGGTGGCCTGCTGCCACCGCTGCAACAACCGCAAAGGCAACCGCACGCCGGAAGAAGCCGGCATGAAGCTCTCCCGCCCGCCCAGGCCGTTCAGTCTTCACACGAGCCGCCATCTGATGCGTTTGCTGGGCCGCAGCGACGACCAGTGGCGCAAGTATCTTTTTTATAGTGATTAGGTTTGCTACACTCTCCGACTCGACTTCACGCCCGAATGCAAAGCCGCGATACCGCCAGTCAGCAAATCAAATCTGGCGGCTTCAAATCCAGCCGACAGCATCATATCCCGCAACACTTCCGCCTTCGGAAACTTTCTCACTGATTCCGGCAGATACGCATAAGCCTCGCGCGAGCCGGAAACCAGCGACCCCACCGCAGGCAAGACAACTCCCGAATAGAATCCATACGCAGTCCGCATCAACACGCCCGGAGGATGAGAAAACTCCAGAATCGCCAGCGTTCCGCCGGGTTTCAGCACGCGCCGAAACTCCCTCAGCGCAGCGTCATAATTCACCAGATTGCGAAATCCAAAAGCCACCGAGATCGCGTCCAGAGAATCGTTGGCCAAAGGCAACTCCATGGCATCGCCTTCCATTAACGGCGCGCGAAATCCGCGTTCTTGCGCTTTTTTTCCCGCGGTAACCAGCATAGGATGGCAAAAATCAGCGCCAATGACGCGCGACTTCGCCTTGTGCTGCAAATCCAGCAGCACATCTCCCGTGCCGCAGCACAAATCCAGAATGCGCGCATCCGGCTCAGCCAAAACGTCGCGCAGCCGCTTCAACAAAGCCTTTCGCCAGCTCCGGTCAATATTGAAGGACAGCAAATGATTCAGCAGGTCGTACTTCGGCGCGATCTCGGAGAACATCTGCCGCACCCAGCGCGAGGCCTGTTTTTCATCCGAAGTTCCCGGCGGCGTGGTCCCGGTGCTAGCCATGAAAAGTATCCGTGATAGCCGTGCGAATCAACTCGGGCGCAATGCCGGAAACCACTTTCACGCTGCCAATTTCCGTCGGCAGGACAAAATGCACCTTGCCCTGCATGGTCTTTTTGTCACTGGCCAGACGAGCCAGCAGATGGTCCGGATTCAAATCCTTCACCTCCGGCAGCGGCCCGTATGCCCGAACCGCATCGGCAATCCGCAGGCCCGACGCGCTGTCCAGATGACCGGTCAGTTCCGCCAACCGAGTAGCCGCCAGCATGCCCCACGCCACCGCTTCGCCATGCAGCATGCGCACATATTCCGTTTCCGCCTCCAGCGCATGGCCGACGGTGTGGCCGAAATTCAAAATGCGCCGCAGATCGCCTTCGCGCTCATCGGCCGTCACCACTTCCGCCTTGATGCGAACCGCCCCGGCAATCAATTCATCGACAACATCCGGGTGCAGCGCCAGAACCTCCCGCCAGCGCGTGGCAAGAAGATCAAACAAGGCGCGGTCGCGAATCACGCCGCACTTCAGAACCTCAAACAAACCCGCGCGATACTCGCGTTCAGGCAGCGTCACCAGGACTTCCGGATCAATCAGCACCGCCAGCGGCTGGTGAAAACTGCCCACGAGATTTTTTCCGATGGCCAGGTTCACACCCGTTTTGCCGCCCGTGGCCGCGTCCACCTGCGCCAGCAAAGTGGTCGGAATTTGCAGCACCGGAATGCCGCGCATGAAAACGGCAGCCAGAAACCCGCTGATATCGGTGACAATGCCGCCGCCAAATCCAATCACCAGGCTGGTGCGGTCCGCGCCCTGCTCCATCATCTGTTCGGCCAGCGCTTCCACATGGGACAGGCGCTTGTTCTTTTCGCCGCCCGCAAAAAACAAGGCGGCGTGATCGTGGCCCGATAATTGCGTCTCCAAAGCGGCACCATGCAGCCGCCAGACATCTTCCGTCGTCACCACAAAAATCTTGCCCGTGCGCGCCGGAATAGACTGGCGAACGCGCTGCAAGACACCCCGTTCCACCACATTTTCATAGGTGCGCTGGGCGGTCCGCACCTCAAATCTTGCCATGTGATCCCGTTGTACCATTAGACGTTATCGAAAGCGCTTTAAGGCATTCCTGCGCGGGCTTCTTACTGCTGACTGCGGCCGCTTCCACTACGCTGGTCTCCACAAGTCCCTGGGCCGTCCTCTGGACCACTCCGTGCATCATTGTCGCTTCCATGCTGATTGCCTGGGGCGCGGAATCGGCGCAATTTTTCGTGGCGCAGGGCTTTGCGCTGGCCATTCTGGCGTGGATGCAGACGCTGCCCGAGTTTGCCATTGAAGCCGTGCTGGCCTGGAAACAGCAGACGCCGTTATTGCTGGCAAACCTCACCGGCGCCTTGCGGCTGCTGACCGGATTGGCGTGGCCCATGATTTACCTCACCGCCGCCGTCATGCACCAGCGCCGCGAAAAAACGCCGCTCTACAAAATTCGTCTGCATCGCCATCACAGCGTGGAAGTCATGGGCCTTATTCTGCCGCTGCTGTATGCGCTCGTGATCTGGTGGAAAGGCTCGCTCAGCATCTATGACGCCGGCGTTCTCATCGCTTTCTATGCGGTTTACCTGCTGGTGCTGACCAAATTGCCGCCGGAGGAGAGCGAAGGAATCGAAGACCTGGAAGCTATTCCGCGCGCCATCGTGACGGCCAAACCGGTCTGGCGCAATCTGGCTATCGCCGGGCTTTTCCTCGCGGGCGGGGCGCTCATTTACTTCACCGCGGAACCATTCCTGGGCAGCATGGTGGCACTGGCCACGGCTTTCGGCATTCCCAGTTTTGTCATCATCCAATGGCTGGCGCCGGTGATATCGGAATTTCCCGAACTGGCCTCCACCTTCTACTTCGCGCGCCAGGATGAAAAAGCGCCCGTCGCGCTGATGAACATTGTTTCGAGCAACGTCAACCAGTGGACGCTGCTGGTGGCCATGCTGCCCATTGTCTTGTCGCTCAGCCACGGGCACCCGACCGCGCTGGTCTTCAATCCCGAACAGAAGGCCGAACTGATTCTGACCATCTCGCAAAGCCTGACCGGCCTGGTGTTCCTGCTGAACATGGAATTTAGCTGGTGGGAAGCGATCACGATGCTGCTGCTGTTTCTGGCGCAGTTTATTCTGCCGCATACGCCCATCGCCCTTGTTTTTGGCGTTTGGAGCGTGGCGGGCCTGCTGCATTTCCTGATTCGCCGCCCGCCGCACAGCGCCATCGCCAGCTTCCTCGAAACCTGGCGGGCGCACGTTTCAAGCTAATGCCGACCCACTAACGAGCGCCTACATGTTTCACACTAATTCGGGGACAGTCAGCCCGTTACACGGGTTTTCAAAACCAGTGTAACGGGCTGACTGTCCCCGAATTAGTGTGTTCGAATTAGTGTGTTCGAATTAGTGTGTTCGAATTAGTGTGTTCGAATTAGTGTGTTCGAATTAGTGTGTTCGAATTAGTGTGTTCGAATTAGTGTGTTCGAATTAGTGTGTTCGAATTAGTGTGTTCGAATTAGTGTGTTCGAATTAGTGTGTTCGAATTAGTGTGTTCGAATTAGTGTGGTTTTATTAGTGTGTTTGTGTTATATGGGGCGGGATAGGACGCAGGCATTCACGCCGCCAATCCCCATTGACAATTTCCCTGCCAGCTTGTTCGGGAACGCGCACTCTTCGCGAAACACAAACGACCCATGCAGGTTCCGAATCTCCGGATTCAACTCTTCCGCCGTCATCGGCGTCGGAAACAGCTTGCCCTGCATGTAGCCCAGGTATTGCGCGGTTAATTCCCAGCCGCCGCCTGCGCTCATGCCATGCCCGAAAATGCCTTTGCGTGCCGTCACCAGAACAGACTCGGAAAAAATCGACCGCAAATTCGAAACCTCGGCAAAATCCCCAGGAGTCGCCGTGGCATGCAAGTCCCAGGTGCCTAAATCATCCGGCTGCGCGCCTGCGCTCTCCAGCGCCTGATGGACCGCCAGCCGCGGACCGCTTTCCGACGGCGTCACAATATGATGCGCATCGGAACTGACGCCCACCGCCACAGGCTCCATCCCCAGCGGCTTAAACCCCTTGGCCTTCAGATATTCCAGGTCGCCCACAATCCAAACCACCGATCCGCCCGCCACATGCGTTCCCTGCAAGTTTCCCAGCGGATTCGAAACTTGGCCGTCTGCCGACAGCACGCGCCCGCTATAAAACGCGCCCACCGTCAGCGGATGCGGCGGCGGATCAGTCGCGCCCACCACCACCACCTTCGCTTCGCCCGCCTGAATCGCGTTCATCGCCAGATGCAAAGCCACGCCAAACGTGGAACATGCCGCCGACGGCGCAAACGCCAGCCCATGCGTGCGCGCCAGAATGGAAATCTGCGCGGCCGGCGTATTGTGCAAATTCCAAATGACATTCGCCGAAATAAACCAAGGCGGCTCGGGCGAATTCCACTTCTCGCGCAGCTTCAGCCGGCGCTTCTCTTTTTCGCGAATGGCATTCAGCTTGCCGACTTCAATGCCGCCCTCAATCTTCAGGCTCTCAATCTCGGCCAGTTCGGCCAGATAGGTTTCCAGCTCCTGCTCACGGCCCGCCCAGAACGAATTCCAAACCTCCTGCGCGTGATGATGCTTCACCGACGCCTCATAAAGCGTGTTCAAATTGCCCAGGCCCGTGCCGACATAGACATGCGCCAGCTTGCCCAGCGACTGCATCTCCTGCTCCAGCCCCGGATTCTGCCCCAAAGCCTGAATAAACGCGCCCACTGCGAACAGCGAAGGCCAATCCATCTTGTCCTTTAAAGTCCGGTAATGGCGCGGCGCAAAGCGCTCATCAATCCACGGCTTGTAGTCGTCAAAATTGAACTCCGGCTGGCCGACCAGAAAATTGTCCCGGCCAAAGCCGTTGAACGGCGTCAGCCAGGTGTCGCAGCATTTTAAGTTCTTCTGAAAAGCCTCAATATTAGGAGATTTCGGCGCGACAATGCCCCATCCAAAAACGCCAATTCGCTTGGCTGCTTCACTCATTTCCTTACCGTCCCCTTACCGCCCCGATGACCCAAAACCGCCCGCGCCCCTCGCCGATTCCGCCAAGTCGCTCTCCGCCCATTCCACCGTTTCATACTTGGACACCACCATCTGCGCAATGCGGTCGCCGGCCTTCACCTGATACGGTTCCTGCCCCAAATTGAGCAGAATCACGCGCACTTCGCCGCGATAACCCGGATCAATGGTCGCCGGCGAATTCGGCAAAGTGATGGCGTGCTTCAAAGCCAGCCCGCTTCTGGGCCGCAGTTGCACCTCATACCCGCTGGGAATTTCCAGCGCCAAACCGGTGGGAAGCGCTTGCGGAATGCCCGGCGTCAAAATCGCGTCTTCCAGGCTGCGAACATCCAATCCAGCGTCTTCGGCCGGGCCGTGCGCATACTCAGGAAGGGTGGCCAGCGCGTTCAATTTCTTAATTCGAATCTGCATGCAACAATCCGCTATCATAGCGGCTTCATGTCCGCATCCAAGCGCGTATTCACAGTTGCGCCCATGCCGCCGGAAAAGATTGCGTACGCGCTGGCCCGTTACAGCCGCTCTCCCGATTCCATTCGCGATTCCGTGGAATGGGTGAAAACGCACGACTCTTCGAAGTTCCTGGAGAGCTTCTATTTCCAGTACGGCCACGCCTCCATCGCCGACCTGGGCCACGTCACGGTCTGTTTTGAAGGCATCTCCGAACTGGCCGCCACCGAAATTGAAGACGAACAGCTTTGGGACGGCCAGGCGCGCAGCTCCCGCTATCAGGATTTTTCCGCTTCCGGCGTGGTCACGCCGCCCGAATTAACCGCCGACGAAGCCATTGTTTATCAGGACGCCGCCGATGCGCTGCTGAAAGCTTATGGCCAAGTGCGCGAAAAGATGGTGCCGTATTTGGAGGCGCAATATCCGCGTCCCGCCGAGATGAAGCCCGACGCTTATAGGCGCAATCTGGCCGCTCGCGCTTTCGACGTGGCGCGCTACCTGCTGCCCTTCGGAATTCCCACCGGAGTCGGCCAAGTCACCAGCATTCGAACTTTGGAAAAGCAGATGCGGCGGCTGAAGGCGTCGGATTTTCAGGAGTTGCGCGAACTGGCCGGGGAGCTGGCTCATGCGTGTTCCGCCGTGCCGGATTGCGCGTGGACGGATGAGCCGGCCGAAGCGCTGGCACCCACCCTCGCCCGCCATGCCGAACCAGACGAATATTCGGTTCGATTGCGTGCCGACCTCACCGAATGGGCCGCGCATCATCTTCACACCGAAGACATTTCCGCACCCGACGTCGATCTTCACCAACCCGCCGATCACCTGGCCGACATCTGCGCCACGCTGCTCTACCCCGTTACCCAGTCCAGCTACCGAGCGCTTTATCAGCAAACCCAATCCTGGCCGCTGAGCAAGCGCAAAGAACTGTTCGACGTGGCATTGGGCACCCGCACCCGGCGCGACGAACTGCCCCGCGCCTTTCGCTCCGCGCCTTTCGTCTTCGACATCGTCATGGATATCGGCGCGTACCGCGACCTGCATCGTCATCGCCGCTGCCAGCAAATCCGCCAGCATTACACGAACAAGCTCGGCTACGAAACGCCTGTCGCCGTTGGCCAGTGCGGCGCGGAAGCCATTTATTCCGAAGCTCTGAAAAGCGTGGACCAAGCCATTGGCAAACTGCCTCACCCCGCCGCGCAATATCTGCTGCCCTTCGCCGCCCGCTCGCGCTTTTTGTTCAAGATGGATTTCGCTGAGCTGGAGTACATCGCGCGCCTGCGCAGCGGCGTCAAGGGGCATTTTTCCTACCGCAAAGTGGCGTGGGAAATGAAGCAGGCTCTGGAGCGTTTAGATCCCACTCTCGGCACAATGGTGGACGCCACGCCGCCGTGGGTGGAAGACTTGCTGACGCGCTGAAACAATACCCATTCAGCCGCATCCAAGAAGCCTATGACGACGACAACAATAAACGCGTCCGCCTCTGGAACTTTTTCCATTGGCAAAGATCTGCCCGTCCATCGCCTGGGTTTCGGCGCCATGCGCATCACCGGCGAGGGCGTTTGGGGAGATCCCAAAGACCTGAATGCCGCCCGCAAAGTCCTGCAGCACGCGGTGGAACTGGGCGTAAATTTTATCGACACCGCCGATTCTTACGGCCCCGAGGTCAGCGAACGTCTGATCGGCGAGGCCCTGGCACCGTATGCCCCCGGAGTTGTCATCGCAACCAAAGGCGGATTGACCCGCCAAGGCCCGAATAAATGGCTGCCGGTGGGCCGTCCGGAGTATTTAACCCAGCAGGTGGAAATGAGCCTGCGGCATTTGAAAGTGGAGCGCATTGATTTGTGGCAGTTGCACCGCATTGATCCGAAAGTGCCGGTGGAAGAATCGCTCGGGGCCATCAAGAAATTGCAGGAGCAAGGCAAAATCCGCCATGTGGGTTTGAGCGAAGTGAAGCCGCACGATATCGACCGCGCCCGCAAGGTCCTGAACATTGTCAGCGTCCAGAACCGCTACAACATTGGCGACCGCGAGCACGAAGACGTGGTGGATTACTGCACCCAGCACAGCATCGCCTTCATCCCCTGGTTTCCCGTGGCGGCCGGAAAACTGGCGCAGCCGGGAGGAAAGCTGGACGCTGTCGCCAAAGATCACAGCGCGACGTTGGCGCAATTGTCGCTGGCGTGGCTGCTGCGCCGGTCGCCCGTCATCCTGCCCATTCCAGGCACCACTTCCATCAAGCACCTGGAAGAAAATGTGGCCTCTGCCCAGGTGACGCTAAGCGACAGCGAATGGGAACAGATTGAGCACGCTGCCCGCTAAAGTTCCAGCAAGGCCCTGCGTTACAGTATTTCCTAGTGATTGTCAAACGGGGCCTTGGTCTGATTTGTCGTTGTTCGATGCTGCTGGCGCTTTTCATCCCTGCGGCCCAGCCTCAAAGCAGGCTTCTCTCCGCCATCAATAACGATCAGACAATCGTTGTCAGCGACAACACTCCGCGCGTCATTTCGAGCGGCGCGGCAATAGACCAGGGCGCGGTGCCGCGCAGCCAAATAGTGCCTCGCTTATTTCTGCATTTCACCATGACCGCCGCCCAGCGCGCGGATCTGGCGCAATTTTTGCAGGCCGTCCAGGATCGCCGCTCGCCGCAATACCATCAGTTCCTCACGCCGGAACAATATGCGGATCGCTTCGGCCTCGGCAGCGCCGATATCGAAAAAATCAGCCGGTGGCTCGAAAACAGCGGCTTCCACAGCCTGCAAGTGGCGCGCAGCCGATCCTGGATCAGCTTTTCAGGCACCGCCGCGCAGGCCGAATCGACATTTCATACTGCCATCCATCGATATTCGATTCATGGCGAAGAGCATTGGTCCAACGCCACCGACCCGCGCGTCCCGAAGGCCATGCAAGGCCTGGTGGATAGCATTCGCGGCCTGCACAACATCCCTTTGCGGCCCAACCTCATCCATCTGCATCCGAATTTCACATCGAGCCTCAGCGGCAGCCACTTCCTGGCCCCTTACGACTGGGCCACCATCTACGATGTCCAGCCGCTTTATACTGCCGGGCTGGACGGCACCGGCGTCAGCATTGCGATTCTCGGCCAGAGCGACGTGAACCTGGCCAACATTCAGACCTTTCGTTCTTTAGCCGGCCTTTCCGCCAATGTCCCCACGGTGATTGTGCCGCCGGGTGATGCCGATCCCGGCTATCAATCCGCCAGCGGCGACGAAACGGAATCCAATTTGGATCTGGAATGGGCCGGAGGCATCGCGAAAAACGCCACTATCCTGTTCGTCACCGCCAGCGCCATTACTGGAAACGGCGTGGAAGACTCCATGACTTACGCGGTTGACAACAATATCGCGCCGATTGTCAGCGTGTCCTATGGCCTCTGCGAACCGCAGGAAACACTCAGCGACTTCAATGCGCAGACCAGCCTCTTTGAGCAGGCGAACGCGCAGGGAATGACGATTATTGCGTCCTCCGGCGATTCAGGGGCGACGGCCTGCGACCAGGGAGTGACCGAAATGGCCGCCACGCTGGGACTGGCCGTGAATTTCCCAGCTTCTTCGCCTTATGTGACCGGAATCGGCGGAACCACCTTCAACGACAGCGGCGGGTACTACTGGAACAGCTCCAATAACGCGAGCGGCGGCTCGGCAGTGTCTTACATCCCCGAGGTCGTATGGAACGACGCCTTTCAATACGCCAGCGGCGGCGGCGCCAGCATTCTGGTGACGACGAAGCCCACTTGGCAAACCGGCACTGGCGTTCCCAACGATGGAGTGCGCGACGTTCCTGACCTGGCGTTCTCCGCGTCGCCAGACCACGACGGCTACTTGATTTGTGAAACCGGATACTGCACGAATGGCTTCCGTAATTCTTCGAACAGCCTGGACGTGATCGGCGGCACATCGGCTGGCGCGCCTTCCTTCGCCGGCTTGCTGGCGCTGGTCATTCAGCAGAAAGGCGCAGGCACAAGGCTCGGCAATATCAATCAAAATCTGTATTCGCTGGCGCAGATTTCGCCCGACGCCTTTCACGACATCACCTCCGGCAACAATGAGCAGGCTTGCGCCACCGGCACGCCGAATTGCCCGTCTGGAACATCGCAGATTGGGTACGTAGCAGGCACTGGCTACGACCAGACAACCGGACTGGGCTCACTTGACGGCTACAATTTTGCGCAGCAGTGGTATGGAGATTTTCAGATTTCCGCCAGCCCAACGACCGTGACCCTTCAGCCCGGCTCTTCCACCACCGCTGTAGTCAGCCTGACGGCAATTGATAACTTCAGCGGAAATGTCTCCTTTACATGCTCGGTGTCCAGCAATTTGGTCGGAGTTACCTGCGCGGTTCCCGCGACGACCCTGAATTCTTCAGGAACCACCTCTGTGACCATCACTGCTTCCAGCAGCGCCCGGTCGACGCCAAGATTGAAGCCGCCCAGCTTTCCGCCAGTTTCCCGCTGGCTGCCATGGATATTGCTTTTTGTCCTCGTTCCGGCCATCAGCGCGCGCAAGCCGGCGGCTTTTTACGCCCGGCCCGCTTTTACCGTCAGTTCCGTCCTGCTGGTTGCCATTGCCTTTGGCGTCGTGAGCTGCGGCGGCGGCGGTTCCAGCGTGACCTCAACCGTCGGAACCTCCAGCGGAGGAACAACCGCAACACCACAGCCCTTGACGCTGTCTTGCAGCCTGCCGAACGCGGTGGTGGGCTTCGCCTATAGTGGCGCCTGCGCAGCCAGCGGAGGCACCGCTCCGTTTACTTATTCGATTACCACTGACACCGATCTCACGACAATAGAAGGCTTCAGCATAAATTCATCGACGGGCGCAATCACCGGAACTCCGAAATATGCGGGAACATTCTCATTTGTCGTCCATGTCACTGACAGCGGCTCGCCCGCACAGACTGCCCTTGTGCCGGAAGACAGTTTTATAGTTTCGCCGCCGACCCTCACCTTGTCGTGTGCGCTGCCGGCTGCGGTGACGGGAGCGGCATACCAGAACGGATGCACGGTCTCCGGAGGGTTGTCCCCTCTCACATACTCGATTAGCGCGGGTGCATTGCCAGCCGGTCTTTCGCTGAATACCTCCGACGGGAAACTTTTCGGCACAGCTACCACTCCAGGCACCAGTTCATTCACCTTGACGGTCACGGACAGTTCTTCACCCGCTCAGAGTGTTAGTCAAGCGGTCAGCTTTGTTGTGTACCCGGGACCTTTGGTAATGAATTGTTTCCTTAACGTCTCGGGTGTAATTGCCGGCATCGGCTATAACGAAAGCTGTGGCGCAACGGGAGGCACCCCGCCCTATTTATACTCGGTGAGTTCAGGCTCTTTGCCGCCGGGATTGAGTCTCAATCCAGCCACTGGTTCCGTAACAGGAATTCCAACTGTTGCGGGCACGTATAATTTCACAATGAAGGTGGTTGACAGCGGTTCGCCCGCGCTAACCACAACTCAAGCCATCGCCGGCTTAATAATTGCGCCGTCTCGGCCATTTGCTCTTTCATGTCTCCCGCCCACTGGCGGTGTGGTGGGATCTGCCTACTCGGCTTCTGTATGCCTTGCGGGCGGTGGAACCCAGCCCTATGCTTACAGCGTAACCTCGGGTTCCCTTCCACCGGGCCTTGCCTTAAATTCTTTGACTGGAAATGTGGCTGGTACCCCAACAACAGCCGGAACGTATGCGTTCACACTGCAGGCAACAGACAGTTCAACGCCGCCAGCAAGCGCCACTCAGCAGGTTACCAACCTTGTGATAATTCCCCACGGATCCGAAACCGGCACCGTGACAATAACCGCCACCAGCGGCGGGATTACGAACACCACCACAATTACCGTGAACGTCCCTTAGCTCAGATTCAAAGTCTTGCTGACCGTGCCGCGTTCCTTCTGAATCTTTTCCTGCAGCAGCATCAGCGCATAAATCAATTGCTCCGGCCGCGGCGGGCAGCCCGGCACAAACACATCCACCGGAATCACCTGGTTTACCGGCACCAGCGCATAGTTGCTGAACACGCCCGTCGAGGTCGCGCAAGCGCCCATCGAAATCACCCACTTGGGCTCCGGCATCTGGCGGTAAAGATGCCGAATCACCGGGGCCATCTTGTTCGACACGCGCCCGGCGATAATCATCAAATCCGATTGCCTGGGCGAGCCGCGAAACACTTCCGCCCCAAAACGCGCCGCGTCATAGCGCGACGCCATCATCGACATCATTTCAATGGCGCAGCACGCCAGCCCGAACGTCATGGGCCAGAGCGAATTCTTGCGCGCCCAATTCAGCGCGCTGTCCAAAGTGGTGGTGATAATGCTGTCGCCCACGTCCACAGCGGGACCGTCATCGACGCGCGCAAACAAGTTAGCCGGCTGGCTGAGTTCAAATTTTTCGGAGTCGCCCACAACCGGATTATCCCACGCTTTGCTTAAGCCAGCGCGGATTCGGCCTCAGCCATGGAATCGTAGGCCTGCAGGAAAGATTTTACATGCGTTAAGTCAAACAGGGTCTGCAAACGCTCGTTCGCGCCGACCAGCGCGTATTTGCGCTTGCCGCTTTCACACGACACGTGCAGCCCCACGAAACTGCCCAGCGCGGCGGAATCAATATACGGCACCTCGGACACATCCACAAAGAGCAGGCGCGGCGCAGGGCGCTGGCGCGTGATTTCCTGAAAGTCAAAAAAATTGTGGATGGTCAGCGGGCCAATCAGTTTCAGGATTTTGACGTCGGCTCGCGGGTCCGGGACCACTTCGATGGTGAGGGCTTGGGTGGGGTTATGTTCCACGGTTACTAATGATATCTCGCAGCCGCTACAGTTCAATTACAGCAGATGAGTTTCGGCTTCGGCGATGGAATCATAAATGACCAGAAACGTTCGGACGTAGGCCAGGTCAAAAAGGTTCTTGAGGCGTTCGTTCGCGCCGGTGAGCGCGTATTTCCGGCCAGTGCCCTCGCAGGCCACGTGAATGGCGACGAAAACTCCCAACGCGGCGGAATCGATATACGGCACCGCGCTCAAATCGACAATGAGCACCTGCGGCAGCAGATCTTTTTCCGTCAGTTCCTGAAAGCGCGAAAAATTATGGAGGGTGACCGGGCCAGCCAGCCTGATGATTTTCACGCCCGGCCGCGCTTGCGGCATTTCCTCAATGGCAAGGGGTTGAGCGGGGCTGGTATCCACGCTGCATATGTTAGCATCGGGCGATGATAGTGCGGTCTTGGCCAGGAGTCGGCGATTGCTGGCGTTCCTAACGAAGTTGACCACGCTACCAGCAGCTTTTCTGATTGGCTGGATCAGCGCTTTCCAAGACTTCCTCGTCATGGCCGGCCGTTCCTTCGGCAACCTGTTTCAGCGGCCGCATTACTGGGATGATGTTGCCATCCAAATGGACATCATCGGGTTCGGCAGCCTGCCCATTGTCATTCTGACCGGCTTTTTCAGCGGCGCCATCATTGCCCTGCAGATGGCGCGCGCGCTGAACACTTACGGCGCCAGCAGCGAAGTGGGCGCCATTGTCGCGCTGACGCTGGTGCGCGAATTGGGTCCGGTGCTGACCGCGCTGATGGTGGCCGGGCGCAACGCTTCGGGCATCGCCAGCGAACTGGGCTCGATGAAAGTGACTGAGCAGATAGACGCCATGCGCGCTCTGGGAACCGATCCGTTACAAAAACTGGTGACTCCGCGTCTGATTGCCGGGGCTGTTATGCTGCCGGCGCTGACTGTGATTGCCGACGCGATTGGACTGGTGGGCGCTTACCTGGTGGCCGTGCCGCTGCTGCGCATCATCACCGCCGGCGAATACTGGTCCACGTCCTGGCGGGCTTTGGTGGTGAACGACCTGGCGCAAGGGCTGATTAAGCCGCTGATCTTCGGCATCATCATTTCGCTGGTGGGCTGTTTCTACGGCCTGAAAACCACGGGCGGGACGCAGGGCGTGGGCAAGGCGACCACGGAAGCGGTTGTGTCGGCCTCCATCTGGATTTTTGTGGTGACGTTCCTGATCGACAAGATTTTCGTCAACTTGTGAGCCATGGCAGAGGAACCGGTTCTGGCACTCGAAAATGTCAACCTGCGCTTCGGCGAGAAGTGGGCGCTGAAGAACGTTTCACTGAAGCTGAATCCGGGCGAAACGCGCATCATTTTCGGGGAGGCCGGCAGCGGCAAAACTTCGCTGCTGAAAGCGGTGGTGGGCTTGATTAGCGTGGACGACGGCAAAATTGAGCTGTTCGGCAAAAACGTGGGCGCGTCCAAAGAGCGCGAGCTGTTTGCCTTGCGCAGCCGTTCGGGCTTTCTGTTTCAGGAAGGCGGCCTGTTTGATTCGCTGACAGTGGGCGAAAATGTCGAGTACCCGCTGGTGAATCAGGTGGCGGCCAATGGCCGCCCCGCGCCGAGTGACAATCCGGAGGAGAAGGTGCGCGAGGCGCTGCGCTTCGTGGAACTGGAGCACACCATCGATAAATTTCCGGCCGAATTATCGGGCGGCATGCGCCGGCGGGTGGGCATTGCGCGCGCCACCGTGACGGAGCCGCCGCTGGTTCTTTACGATTCGCCCACGGCCGGGCTGGACCCCATCACGGCAAACACGATTATGGCGCTGGTGGCCAAGGAGCGCGACGTCCGCAACAGCGCTTCGCTGATTGTGACTCACCGTTACCAGGACGGCGAGATTATGGCCGATTTTCAGTACGACGCGGAGGCGCAGGAACTGGTGACGATGGACACCTGCAAAGACGAGCGGAAACGCCGGCGCACCAAGTTCATGGTGATGAAGGGCGGCGAGATTGTGTTCTTTGGAACGCGCGAGGAGCTGGAAAAATCAAGCGATTCCTATGTGAAACGGTTTGTCAGGAAAGGGGACATGTGAGCCCGCGAGAGGAAAGGTATGCCTAGCAAAGAGAGAGTCGGGTTCGCTCAGTTGAAGGTGGGGATTCTGGGCATTGTCGCCCTCAGCTGCATTACGCTGTTGATTTTTCTGCTGACCGGCGACAGCGCCTGGTTTCAGAAAGTGATTCCGCTGCACGTTTACACATCGGACTCCGACGGAATCACGCCCGGCGCCGCCGTCCGCATTAATGGCATCGAGGCGGGCAAGGTGACAAAGGTTCAGTTGTCGGGCGAGCTGGATCCGCAGCGCATCATCCGCGTGGATTTTGAAGTGAACCAGGACATGCAGAAGCAGATACCGGCCGATTCCGACGTGGCCATTTCGTCGGACAATCTGCTGGGCAGCAGCAAATATCTGGCCATCACCAAAGGAAAGGCGTCGTCGTTCGTCCAGGCCGACGCCAACATGAAGGCGAGGCCGACGCAGCAGTTCGACCAGCTGATTCAGCAGGGTTATGGCGTGCTGGATTCTTTGCAGGCGATTTTGGGCAAAGTGCAGGACATTGTCGGCCAGGTGGAGGACGGCAAAGGAACCATTGGCAAGCTGCTGGTGGATGAGACCCTTTACAACAGCCTGCAGGCCACGGTGAACCAGGTGCAATTGCTGAGCACCACTTTGAACTCAAAGAACGGCACCATCGGGCACCTGATTAACGACAACGCCTGTACGACCAGTTAGACGGC
>Ga0209208_10001696_pt1 | contig 31327 bp, 27 predicted proteins | sample S1TSphfallax_3_FD_187694 | JGI IMG/M metagenome (GOLD analysis project Ga0209208, IMG submission 187694) | Host-associated microbial communities from peat moss isolated from Minnesota, USA - S1T2_Fd - Sphagnum fallax MG (SPAdes) (version 2) | ecosystem: Host-associated > Plants > Peat moss >...
ATTGTAAACATCTAACACACTGACATTACAGTTTTTACATCTCTGCATCAGGAACTATCGAGTATTAAGTCTTGAATGCTAAAAAGGAAAAATCTATCTATTCCACAGAGCAACATTGGCTCAATCTTTCCGGTACATTGAATATAGAGAGAGATGACTTTGACACTTACAAGGAGGAATGCAATTAGTGATCGTGAGGATACACCACTCATGATATTGTTTGGCTTGCAAAAATACTTTCAACTTCCCACATGGAAGGTCGTTCCACAAATGTTGAAAGCTCCATCCTGTAAAAAGATCCATTCCAGTCCAAGCCAATCTTGGAACCTACAACCCTGATACCTGCACTAGAACATGACACTCCTACCTCAGATGTAAAATCTGTAATCCCTGCAGTACTCCTCAAGGATCTCACAAGAATCCATGTGCTATTTCCAGGCTTTTGAGAAGGACTTGGAACTACACTTGCTCAAAAATTGGACTTAGATCTCTTATGCCATTTCCAACCAAGCTCCAACATTGCAATAAGTCTAACCTCACAAGAATCAAATGATAAGAGTATGTACACAATGAATCTTTTAGAATCTTGTCCCCTAACTAGGATTTTGAACAGATCTCAATCATAGACAAATTTGCATGAACACACATCATATAATTGTTAGGTGAAATAAAAACTTATGACAAAATCAAATCTATGAAAGGCCTTGAAAGAAGTCCACAAAACAACTTTATAGAGTTATGATTCTTAGTCTTGTTGAATATATATATATATATAAACCATCATATGCAAAGGAAAAATCTCATGAACCAAATCCACTAAACAAAATATTGTAATTATAAGCACTGATTTTTAAGGTATTGATTTTTTTTTTGGAAAACTTTTGTTGTTTTTGGAACCCAAAAATTGGAAAGTTTTTTGGAATTTTTTTTATTTTACTGTGAAAATTTGGCTATTTTTTCTATTTTTCTATTTTAAAGAAAAACTCCCCCATCAAGGGGGCATGTTTAGAATAGTTTTGGGTAGGTAAATCTTTTGTCTTGATATACCCATGGGTATATAATAAGTAAATATATACTCTACTAGCTAGTAAATCAAACTTGTCGTATCTTTATTTTACTCAGCTAGTATATAGTTGAAATTTACCCTCACCCAAAGGAGAGTAATTATTTTGAAGGGATAAACAAAGGATATATGTCAAAACCATTTTATAATATATATTCATTTTCATGTTATAAGAATGCTTTCAATTTATTTTTGTTAAGGTTTTCTATGGGATGTTAAGAATTTTACATGTAGTGCTAGTTGCACAATTAAGTGTCTTTCTTCACTTTGAAATGTGCGATAATTGCATACTTCACTGTACATATTTCACTGATATATTTCACTAGTATCATGTTTCACTTGATGCAATGTCAAAATAAATAAAGGACCTTCACATGTTCAAAAGCCCAATTTTTTTTTTTTTCATATTCCTACTATGCCTAGCTTTAGTTGTAAACGAGTTCTTGAACCAAATCCATTAAACCAAACCTCACATTTTTCACCACTCATTTCACTACTTCAAGTAGTGAGGTCCCTAAGTCTTAGGGACCATATTAAACCCAAGAAATTAGTGTTAGATTTAGTCTAAGCATGGAGTTTTTATAATATTTAGAAAAAAATTTAAAAGAAATTTGGGAATTTTACCATGGTACGAGTGTAGGTGCTGGTTCACCCAAGGCAATGGACTGCTTATTGTCAATAGTAGGACTTTAGCCAAATCTGGCTACAGATAAGAGAGAAAAGTAGAAACTTTTTGAAAGCCAAACACAAGAACATGGCAAATATGGCAATTTTAACTTCTTTTCCCTTAAAATATGACAGCTTTGCGCCATTTTTTTTCCAAAAACATCCTTTATAGGAGTTACAACCCACCTTCTTTTTGGTCACCAGGTGGGAAAATTTCACCACAAAAATAAACCACAGGTTAGAAGACCTATTAAGCTACATAGTTGGACAATAAGGTATATCACTACAACAGCACCAAATGGCTTCAAGATCCACTTGGGAATTCATTAGAACAAACATGATACAATTAGTTATTGAACCAAGTTCCTAAACAATATATGTGAAATAAATAAACAAAAGGCACACAAACACATAGGGAGATGGGAATGGTTTTCATGTTATTTCAATCTGTGGTTTTGTCCATGGCCCCCATTGGGCTTCTCGATGGAGAACTCTCCCATCAGAGAAACTGACAATTAACCAAGTCCAACAAATCATGGATGATTTCATATCAAGTGTCTGATTTTATTCTCATTCATTCACTCCTTTTCACTCATTGTGACAAAACAATTATAGTGGTAATTTGGTGACTTAAGAGACATTTTCTGATTTTTCTGATAGAGTGCAAACTCAATTGGTGAATTCTACAAAATCCAAAATTTACCCCAACATTGACAAAAAATTCAACTAATGCCAGAAATGCTAACAAACACATGAAACAAGTAAAGAACTTTCACCTCAAATGGGCTGTGTAGAAATTTTAAAACAGCTATAATCAAAATCTGGATAGACTGAACACCAGACAAAGCATGTGAAGAAGAAACCTCCATTCTTCCCAAATACTCAACTCAACATCTTCCTAGAACAATTGCACATGATCATTTACCAATCCAAATACCTGGCAGATTTCCCTCTCATATCAAAAGAAATCAGTAGAAGAAACCTAATACCTTGCCTCCGACATTTTTCCTCCTAGCTTCGTCATGATCCATGATTCCCGCAGATGTAGTCAAAACAATGTATCCAAACTGTAAAGAGAGAGAAAATTGTCAGATCTTTAAAGAAATTATATTCAGATAAATGAACCCAAAGGCAGTCCATATTTCAATAGCTAGCAGTAGCAGCAATCTTCTCAAAGGATGATATGGTGAGAGAACATTTATAACAAAGAGATAAAGACAACGCCACAGTTGAGGAATGTTCAAGTGTCATATATCTATGAGATTGCAGATAAATCTCCACAATAACACCTTGAAGCTAACATGACAAAGAGTGCAGTCATAACATTGTGAGAGTTCCCCACAAGGCATCAGACCATCACCTTCATCACAAATGGCAGTGATGAGCTGCCATGACTAACCACTCAAAAGATCTATCATGAAAGATTCACAAATCAAAAACACTAGTTCAGTGTAGATAAGAGTATAATAATTCACCCAAAACTTGGGCAAACCATTATACAAAATCTGTGTCCTGAGTTTGTGTCACATTTTGGGTGGATTATTATATTTTGAGAAGATTCTTTCACAATGTTGGCTTGCACTCAATAGACATACCTAATTAAAAAAAAGTCAGTAGTATCCTAATTCAAGCTGCAGACATTCGTGAATGATGATTGAACGATGACTAACATCCAAAACAGCTGACTGAGTTGCATAGGATGCTAAGAAATCTCTTCAAAAGTATTGAGAACTTTCTCCACGCCCACAATTCAACTCAACACCAAGTTAGAATTGAGAGATGACCCAACAATAAGGTTCTGTTGGACACACAAGATCCTAGGATCACAGAATCAAAGCTTCCTTATCATCCTATATTTGACTCAATATACTATAGATCAACAATTTCATATCAACCATTAATGAGTAGTCATTTCCAAGCAGGTGCATGCATGCAAAAAGGATCCCAAGTCAGTATTGGCTATTAAGGAAACTGCCTCATTTCCATCATAAATGTGCTCACTACTATGCATATAACATAGCAAAACTGGAGATCTGAACAATAAGTAGGGCTTAGGAGAGCAAACCTGGCGAGAAGGTAGCAGTCGGGCAGTCCAGTCTTCAAGCTCTGCAACTCCAATGTTGTAACGGGGACTGATGACACCGCACTTGTTGAGCCTCCCATTGAGCTCTACCACAATCTTCCCAGCTCGGTGGTCATCAACTAGCTCAAACTCCCCAATATAACCTGGTAGAAATATCAACATCACAACCAGGTCAGACTTTGCTAAGCTCACTTGTTAGCCATTCCCTTTCACAAAAGTCCAGCACAAAGTTTCCAGCCCAATCCATATATACTTCCATTTCCCTGAAATGACTCTGCTTAGGTGCACCAGAACCTAAAGTATAGCCGACTAAAGATTAGTTCATCATGGATGATGTCCAAAACTATGGCCCCTCTCTTCATTGAAAGAGGCAGAAAACCAAATTCCAACAACACTTTCCATTCAATCATCCAATTAGCACTTGTCTGCAGGCCAAACATTCAATCTAGATGAAGATTAACTTGCAGCCAGCAAGAGCTCAAGGCAACTTGATGTGTTGCCCAGTTGCTATCCAAATCACACAATAATTTCCTTCATGATGAATAAAGAAGTGGAGCTTCTCCATAATTAAAATTGATGGCAACATGAATAGAATGGAGAGCTGACCTGATCATAAAGTTATAGAGATTTCACATCTGACAACAAATCAGTAAGTAGGAAAGGTGCAAACCCAATCCTAAAAATAAAGAAAACACTCACCACCAACAGTCATGTGTGTTCAGTGACCTTCAACAGCAACACAGATGGTGGTGACCAACTACCATAACACCACTATTGACTTCATTGGCTCCCAGCAGTGGGGCGAAAGTCCAATGTCACACTTGAACCAATGTACTGAGTTTGTGTCACAAGAGCAGCATAATGGGAAGAAACTCAGTCATGATTGCTGAGTAGTCAACAAAACACAAGGAAGAAGAGAGGAGCACAAAAGGATAGGAAAAAATTTGGAAAAAAGGAAAGAGTAAGAGGAGAGAAACACTGAAAATTTTAAGGTCATGACCTTTTGAAGAGGAGAAAGTGGGCATTGAAAAGCTTGAAACTCAGATAAAAGAAATCCTTGAAACAATTGTTTAAAGATCCCAAAGCACCCAAAAAAAAATCTTCAATCTGAAAGCAAACCTCAGCTTTATCTTGGTTGAAGATTGGAAGTGTAACTTCTCACATCAGAAGACTTGTAGCAAGTCACTGAGAAAGCTTTGGCAGAACTAGATTCCTGAGAGATTCAAGCACAAGAAGAAGACTTCAACTGCTCCCCAAGAGTCAGTCTTTGAATCAAGAGTTGAGAATTCAAAAGACTGCAACAGAAAGGGGCACAAGATTTGGCAGCATTAGAACCTGAGAGATTCATGCACAACAAGAAGATTTGAATGATTCCCAGGCAGAAGTCTTCAAAAATCCAATTATTCTGAGGGAGAGGAAACATCAACTCTCTGCAACTTTGGGGCAACCCAAATGTCATTGATCATCAGCAGAATAGCTTTGTAGAAGAAACTTGAAAAAGATTCTGAACTTCCAGCAGAAAAGTAGAACTGGCTGCATTTGCAAAACCTAACCTTCATGACATCCTTATGGCATGGAGGGATCCCGAGAGATTCAAGAACAAAAAGACATCAACTACTTGCCAGGAGTCTTCAAACAATACAACTATTCTGAGAGGAAAAAATCAGCTTTCTGCAACTTTGCAACCCAAAGATCATTGATCACCACCAGAGTAGCTTTCTAGAAGGGGCTTGAAAAAGATTCCAAACTTCCAGCAGAGAAGTAGAATTGAAGCTGCATCTGCAAAACCTAATAAGCTTCATGGTGCTCTTATGGAACTGAGATATCAATCCCAAGCGATTGAAGAACACAAAGGCTTCAACTACTCCCCAGGTTTCTTTAAGAACTTCACTGACTATTCTGAGAGGAAAACATCAGCTTTCTGCAACTCTCTCAAGTGCCGCCAAAAGTCACAGATCGTGAGCTAGAATAGCATTGTATAAAGGAGCTTGAAAAAATTCGGAAGTTCAGAAACCCTAAAAACCCTAAACCCACTTTGCTTCAAACTCATGAGCAGCATCAGAAGAACTATGAAGAGCATTTTGCTTCTGATGATGATGATGATTGTAGAGCTCTGAGAGAGACAGAGACAGAGACAGAGACCGAGTGAGATTCTTAGATATGGAAAAAGTACCGTGCTTCTGCATGACGCTCAAGAACTTGATGATGACTTTGGAAGAGGGCTTGAGAAGCACCTGCCGTTTGCCCCGCTTCTCGGCATTGAACATGTTCTTCAGCGCATCGTTGAGCACACTGATTCTCACCATCGCGCTCTTCCTGCCGCCACATCAATCACGCACATTATTCTTCTTCTCATCTTTCCCTTGCTGTTTTCAAGCATCGTCTTCACGAGAAACGGCCAACAACAAGAGAAGAATGGAAAAAATGATAGAAGAATTTGCTGTCGCCAAACCTCGACTCCAGGCTAGGAAGCACGAGTGCAACATCCTACATCTTCCGAAACAAAGAACAAAAAAAACAAAGCTCGAACCCTAAGAGAGGATCGAAAGGCGATGATGAGGGGAGAAGGGAGACGAACCGGCGGAGCCGTGGAAGACGCAGGCGAGTACGAATAGTGCAGCAGAGAAGCGGATCCGAGAAGCAGCACCAGCAGCCGCAGCGACGACGCAGGCGAGAAAGGGAAGAAGTCAAGCAACCGCAGCCTTCTTCTTCTTCGTCTTCGACGCGTTCCGTGACCTAAGCCCCGAGGTTCGGCGCTTGTTCGGTCTCTGGTTGTTCTCGTTACAGTGCGTGCTTCTCTCCGCGTGTTTTGCAGCTCCTTCTCAACAGCACGTTGCCATCCTGAAGCTTTTCTTCATAGCCGTCTACAGTTTGCAGAATTGTTGTTATTGTTGTTGTTGTTGTCTTTGTCCTTCTTTTGTTGCGGATCCGATCTGTGATCCACGAGCTTGGCAACGGTGGTAACCTGCTGTAGTTGGCATCTGGAATGCACGCTTGCAACAAGAGCGGAGGTTCAACATCGAGTGTGTATATGATGGCAAGAAGCTTGCACAAGAGCGCGGTGAATTGAGATCTTTCTGGACGAGGAAGGAGAAGAGGAGAAGCTTTTCGGTCAGGATCTTTCTCCTTGAAGGTGAGTAATCCTTTGTAGCATGAATGCAGTTTTATGAATTCCATATGCAGTCGTGATTCATTGATTGATGAAGCCGCCAATTCTTGGATCCTTGAGAATCACTCGACAAACATCGATCCTCATGGATTTTCGGTCAGAAAACCTAAGCGCCAGGTGATGCAACTCCTTGGGATGAGACGCACCGACAAAGATCAATGGTTTTATTTTCCTTGAAAAGGACGCAACACGAAGTGGTCAAGAGCAGTGTAAACTCTAGGCATAGTCCCTTCCTGGAAAGATCACAACAGATTTCTTACCGACGTCTTGTCGATTCTGCAAGCACAGAACAGATGTTTTTATTTGCTCGAGGTGTTGTTGATTCCTGCAAAGATCACAACAGATTTCTTACCTTGCTTGAGGCCCTGTTGATTCCTGCAAGCACAAAACAGATTTCTTCCCTTGCTTGAGGTGTTGCTGATTCCTGCAAGCATAAAACAGATTCTTACTTGATTGAGGTCTTGTTGATTCCTGCAAGAGTAGAACACATTTCTTACTTGCTCAAGTGTTGTTGATTGCTGCAAAGATCACAAGAGATTTTTTTTCCTTACTCAAGGTGTTATTGATTCCTGCAAGAATAGAACAAATATCTTACTTGCTCCAGGTGTTGTTGATTCCAGCAAGAGCGGAACAGACTTCTTGCTTGCTTGAGGTGTTGTTGATTCCTGCAAGAGCAGAACAGATTTCTTGCTTGCTCCAGGTGTTATTGATTCCTGCATGCACAGAACAGATTTCTTACTTGCTTGAGGTCTTGTTGATTCCTGGAAGCATAAAACAGATTTCTTATTTGCTCAAGATCTTGTTGATTCCTTCAAGAAAATAACTGTTTTCTTACTTGCTCAAGGTGTTGTCAATTCCTGCAAGCACAGAACAGATTTCATACATGTTTGAGGTGTTGTGGTTGATCTCTGCAAGAGCAGAATGGATTTCTGAACAATAGCTTTGCCTGTACAAATATCAGGTGACTTTGTTTTGCAGGTTGTTGCAGTGGGTGTTGTCAGTGGTGTAAACTTCTTCTAGGTGCAAGTTGCGGAGAATAAAAAACAAGTGGAAGAATGGGGACGCCTGCTTTTCCAAATCTTGGTCAACACTGCTCAGTGTCAGATTGCCAACAAATTGATTTTCTTCCCTTCTCCTGTGATGCCTGCAACAAGGTGATCTACTTCACCCCCCTTGCATCATTTCATGGACAAAATGGTGTACATTCCACACACAAAAGTTCGCATGTCAATTTCCACATTCCCAGGCATTCTACAGCTTCTTTGCCTGTTTTGAAAAACAGATACCATGATCCAGCATTTGATTGGACTTTGACTCTATCTGCAAAACATTGTTGCAAATGCACAGGTGTTCTGCTTGGAGCACCGGACATATGCAAATCATAAGTGTACAAAGGCAAATGAGCAGGATGTAACTGTTCTGGTCTGCCCTATATGCTCACAGTCCGTGCGGTCAGTGCCAAATGAGGATCCCAATGTCACATGGGAGCGTCATGTGCAGACAAATTGCAATCCCAGCAACTATGCCAAAGCTAATAAGAAGCCTCGGTATGCATTCTCAAACCAAACTGGTGTCTGACATTCAGATCTTACATAGGTTTCTGCAAGATGAAAAACAAAGATTCAGCTCCAACATACTCTGATGGCTATAAAAATTAACACAAACAACAGTTGTGTTGCTGTCATTGCTTTTGAAAGTGAGATGTATTTTTGGGTGGCAATGCCAGACCTTTGACATGTTTCTAAGCACATCAGGCAGTTATCTTGCTCAATTGAAAGCAAGTCAATGTTGTGGGAGAAAGAAGCATGAAGGCAAGTTAACCCTTGTGAGCCACCTTTTCAAGTGGTTGTCACTGGTTCAAGCTTTAAAGCCCATCAGGCAATGCTAGGTACCCATGAAGCCAACCCAGCAGCCTGTAATGGAGGTCACTGTGTTAACCGGTTAGTTTTCAAGTAAGAAACTTCAAGGATTACTAGTTGTCATGGGAAGACTTGAGTCACAACATTGACCCATTCATGGCTGGTAGAATGTTTCCATGTCCACACAAAGAGGCAGTGGATCTTTAATGATGAAGAAGCAGGCTTTCACAAGCTTACTCTCACCAACCTTATCCTCCAAAGCATTTTGCAGCCTGAATGAGCATAGAATTGAGTTCTTTTGTTAGCTATGCCTCTTTTGTTAGCTGACATCACAATGAAGGCTTGCTGGTGCTTCTGGAAATGTGGCAGAATATTAGGACATGCTCATTTTGGTTGAATTGTTTGTTCTAAGTTTTGAGAAGATTATTGTATACTTATTATTTACACCCATTGTTGGCATCTGATGAAGTCAGTGAAGAGTAATGACTGCTAGTCACTGCCATTCAGGATGAAGGTGATGGTGTGATGCTTGCTGAATGACTCTGGCAACATTATGACCACATTCATCTTTGTCATGTTTGTTCTGGTTTGACTAGAACTAACCCAGAATTTTATAGGTTACCTTAATTATCTTTGTGGAGTTTCATCTGCAATCACAGTGACATATTTTCAGCAGACATGGTGGCAATCTTCTTCTTCCAGGCTAAAGAGGTACTGACATGAATTGGTATGCAGGTGCCCTGTTCCTGGTTGTAAGGAAATTCTTGTCTTCTCCAACAAGGTGCTATGCAACAGTTGTAAGCGAGAGGTGTGCCTGAAACATCGTTTTGGGCCAGATCACAACTGTGATGCCTATAGAAAACTCACTGAAAATAATAGGAGCCTTTCATCTTTTGGTAGCAAATTTCTGAATGGTTTCAAGGAGAGAACATCATTTGGATCTGGGGCACAATCAAAAAATGTATCGAAAGGGTCATCATCCATGCAACTGGGAGCATTTAGCGGGGTGCTAACAGGGTTGCAATCAGCAGCATCCTCTGTCCGGACATCCATGGAAACAGGCATGAGCAGATTGAGCGAGAGCACAAGTGACTTCTTTAACAAAGTCCAACAAAATTCAGGCACAGAGACATACCATCCTCCACAGCAGTCGAGAGTCCAGACATCACCAATGGAAGAGTGCCCACAGTGCCAGGCAAAGTTTGCTACAGTGGCACAGTTGATACAGCATGTGGAGAGTTTTCATGCAAGTGAGCCATCTGGGGAAGTACTGGATGTGTGCCCTAAGTGTGGAAAGGGGTTCCAAAATCCAATCATATTGGTGAACCATGTGGAGAGGGATCATGGTGGCAAATCTTAGCCTCAACTTGTTTGGATCTAGGGTTTTAGGTTTTCAGGAAATTCTCCACTGATTTGTTGAGATTTCATTTGGATCATTGTTAGGATTTCAGGTACAGGATTGAGGAGGATATGTAATTCTGGGTTGTAGGAATTGCTGGATGACAGGTCATACAGCTACTTTTCCGCCAAGCATTTAGATTGCTTGCCTACTACTTCATCCCCCAGGTACTTTTTGAACACAGTTTTTAGCATCAACTTAATTTATGTTCATTTATTGAACATGGCTGAAGCTCCTACCTTCACCCACTACAATAAGGCTTAGAGAATTCTAAGTGTTTCTAGCTTCTCATTATTTGTGGATCTATTGAGTGCAAGGCTAATCAGATGCATCAACCAAATGGTGTTGCACCATTTACAAAACTCTGTTATCTTTCAGTTTGCTTGAGGGTTCATTTTTTACGTCATAATGTCCCTCAGTACAAGAATTAAATGATTTGATTAGTTGATATTGACGTGAGAAAGCCTTTTGCAACTGTACAAGTGTTTTCTTTTAAGATGAAGTTGTTATCGCTATATAGTATATATAGTTTAATTGCCATAGACAATCTTTAACTATATAACAGAGGTTTTGGGTGGCTAGTTTTGTCCAAGTCTAATGAGCAGATACCTTTCAAGACTATATCTTCCCTAATGGCACCATGTTAGTTCAACAAATGTATAAGAGCCATCATAATTGTACATTTGTTTTCATTGGATTGCATACGACTGAAAAAAATCCAAATGCTCAAACCGTTTCCAATTAGTACATGTAGAGGGTAAGAATATGAAACCAATGACAATCACAGAATTTGATGATTTGCTTGAAGGTTTGATTGTTGCATAAGATTGGGCAGATGATAGCAATATAGCATAATATATCTTTTAACCGAGGTCAATTAGTCAAAACTGGATTCATAAACTAATATATTGTAGGACATCACATCTCATTTAGAAGCTAGTTGTTAGTATACTTCATCATCATGAAAACTTCATCCTTGTCTTTACATTTATGGGTTCTTTAAGCCACAAGCTGATAGCCCAAGTAGTTGGGACTTTGTACTCAAGCTCACATTGCGGCAGTCCTGAGTTCAGCTCTCCACTGAGCCATGTTAAATGCTAAAACCAACCGAATAAACCCCACCCCAGAAAGGAAATAATAACAATTGCTTGGGACTGCATGGGATTGCATTGTTCAACCACTCCTCATTCCATGTTTGTGGGATTTACTATCTTACACACCGACTATACTTGTTTCACAGTTATAACCAAATCTGCCAATACAGACCCACACCCATTCACTGCAAATCTGACATAAACTACATGTAAAGAAAAAATGTACCACCTTCTCCACTTTCATGATATTAAAAATTTGCAAAAAATGTATCACGCCACAACCCCAAGTATACTAAAATACTTGTTGGGAATAGTGGGATTAACATCTTTACATCTTTCATAATCAAACAATGTCACAAACTGATAATTGTCTTCTTGACTCCTGACAAATTATGCTAGCTTGTACCTACAATTGCCCTTCTCAAGATTACACAATCCTTTTCAAAAAGGTAACAGGCTGAACAGAAGATCCCTTGGATCAGAAATGTCTGTTTTAACGTCCTTGGTCAAAATGGGGCATCAGGTACGTAAAGGGATTCATCTTGTTTTAAGCTGAAGCCTCTAAATGGTAGGCTTTCAAGAATTGCAGATTCCTATGTTGTTTTGGCCTGCAGTATTATCCAATGTAGTTTCTACTTGTTTCTGGAGCTGCATGTTAGGGTTTGGGATGACTAAACCTCGGACCTGTTTATATGAGCTGTTGTGATATGGTCAGTACCTTCTTGGATTTACCTCAATGAGTTTTGGTGGCAAGTTGTTGTGCATCTGAAGATTCCTATACAAGTCTTTGTTAAAAGAATTATTTGCTGGCAATTGCAGGATTCTTGCACTTCTCGGTGAGTTGCATAGTCTTCGGAACATTCCTCTGATGTCAAGTAGCTCTGGACTCTAGTAAAACTTATGCAAACACAGCCGTTGCACTGTGCTGGACATGTCTTTGAATGTTGATGTGACGATCCTTGTTAAGACTTTCCACAATCCATTTTCTGCAAGAAAACACAAAATCACCAGCAGAAACATCCCTCATTGATCACCATCACAGGGAAAATGGATGGGAGGAGAAATCTGATGAACATGCAAAAAGCATCAAAGAAAGATTGGAGTAAGACAGTTTATCCACTCAGTGAGATGTGAAAAATGAACTTCACCTTGAGAAGTGCTGTGTTTCGTCCGAGTTATCATATGTATGCAAGCAGCTGCTGATAGAAGGCCAACTATAGCCAAGGTGAAGATGGTGCTGTTTTCCAAACCGAGAAACAATTCCCCCTGCATTGGCAGTAGCATCAACGAGTGAAAGATTGGTATTTCTTCCCCCAGGAATGTCATCTTGGTCCAACATCACATACTCCAGGCCAGAAGCAAGAGGAGGAAGAGATCAGTAAAAATGGGACATTAGAAGCATCAAGGCTATGAGGATCTTGAGCCCAACATTTCCAGTAAAGGGACTCAGCTCAGGAAATACGATAGGTTCTGACCTTGAAGAGGACTAATACTTTATACAGCTAAGGGCAACAATGGACCTCAGAAAGGCAATGAATTAACTGTGCTCAAAGTGTAGAGAAACAATCACCATAGTCTCACCCTGACAATTATGAAGAGTATAGCACCATGGACAGGCACTCGAAACAAGCTTAGCACAGCAGCACGCCGGTCATTAGGAATATATCTGCAAAATGGAAAAAAGATTCCTAAGCTTCCTGGGCAGTTTCAAAACCAGATGAGAGAATTGTGAAACTCTTGTGGCTAATTTTTGCAATAAGTTAATTTCCTTTCCATCAGCTGCTACAGTATTTCAGTTGGCTAAGGTTTGAAAATATAATTCAAAGGTCCAATGCAGATGTTCAATGGTGATGATTCATCAAATTGGTTCTTTGATAAATCAACATTGCATTCCTCTCACAAGGTCAAAGTCATGGTTGCTTACATACTGCGAAGGTGAGCCAGAGAAGGCCAAATAATCCCAACACAAATGTGAAACAGACAGAAGCAAGCAAGGAGCACTCCAATCTCCTGCAATGGTCACACACGAACACACAAGGTCCATGAGTCAGCTAACCTGTGCATTGATTGACTCCTGGTCATACTATCATGAGCCCCATACATTCGTCCCTTTTATGCCCAGTTAAATTAGTGTTTATAGGATGCTCTTGCACCAGGATCCATCAAGATAGGCAATTGGGTCCAGTGCTTAGCATTTTCTCTAGGAAGCACTCAAATCCATGCCCAAAACCCTCTAGTAATTTGCCCATAGTAAATATGTATCAACTACTATGACTGCAATTATTGACTTACTGTGCAGTCTATATTGGGCTCTTCTCACCTTGGACATCTTTACTGAGTCATACAGCCATCTCCAAATCTACCCTCACAGACTACTTGCAGGTCTGGATTCCTCTATCTCCATTGAGCCCCTGCTTTCCTAGAAGTGATGAGCAATGCACCTGGTAATCATAAGCTGGCAAGAACAAAGAGCCAGCAGCCACCAGGAAGATGTATGGGAGAAAGGCCCCAGGGGGGGTATTTAAGGGCCCGCACTGGAGCAAAGCAGCAATAGAGCTGCCTAGCATCCTTGAAGCCATCAGGCATGTGTAGATTAAGCCACTCTGCACCTCTCGTCCATCTGCCTACAACATTGGGTAACAGTCAAAATAGCAATTGAAGATCTTGGGCATCCACACTTAGCAGTCTTCTACATAAAACGACAGTTGAGCTTCTGTTGGCTTCTTGGGAGAAACCTTTGCAGCACATTTGAGACTCTCCTACAAGACATATCCCCTGGGTTTAAGACAAAATGGTGCAAGAAACAGCAGTGACATCCAGTGATGAAGTCATAAAACTAACCACAAGAGTGGGTATCCACAATAACCAGAAGATACCAACTGCAAGGTCAAAGCATGCTTGTGCCCATCCCAGCAAAGCCACACTTTTCTCTGCACATGCCCACAATTCCAACACACCTCCAAATCCGTTACTTCCTATGTCACTGTAACAAGAACATCTCCTGACACATGGAACAAATCTTCCAGCCTTTCTGAAAGCACAAGGACTGCCCACAAACCCTGCTCCCATATTTAATGAAATTTTACCTTGGAGAGCTTGAAAAGCATTTGAAATGGGTCTTGAGAGACTGATATGACGAACCCCTACATTCTCCACCCATGTGCTTTTTATTATAAGAAAACACACTGCGGAAACTACAGCAGCTGCAAAAGAGGGTGCTCGTGCACCAACTCCCTCCCGTTCAACCAAAAAGTTGGCCAGAGCTCCACTGCCTATAGCTACAATCCCCATGCCCAAAGACATCATCCAAAATGTCTCATTGAGCCACTCATGTCTAAATCCCATCTGCAATCATTTTTGCCAGCCAAAGCATCCAGTAACACTGTCAGATAATCATACTGTCAAATGGGAGGATGTAAGAAACAATGAGAAGATACAAGTCTTTCTTGTCAAGCTGCTTGGTGAGATTAGACATGAAGAGAATCTGGAAGATTGCACAACATTCACTGCTCATGATGGTATAGATTGCAAATCTGTATCAAGTTAGATCAGCACAAGGGTACAGGTAAAAGGTGCAAAATGCAATAGCATTACACAGCAGCTAGAAAATGAATAGATGAACAACATGACTGTTGCATACATAACTGCAAAAGAAAGACCAAAGAGAGAAAAGAAAATCATACCTTCTCATGCTCTGTTGTCATCCATGCCTCAAAAGCTGAAAAATAAAGGGCAGCTGAGAGCCCAAGACAGACATGGGCAAAACATAGCACCTTGAAGTTATTCATCTGCTTGGCAAAGAATGCTAAAACTTGGAGGAAGCAATACAACATACACATCCTCTTGCGACCTCTGCACACCAGACATAAAAAATTCCATGCTCAAAACAAATTATTCAGAGCAAGCCAGTGGACATTCTTCAGAGTGATCTGGGATCAGTGAATCCATTCACATCCATTTCAGCTCTTGAAAAGAAAAGGATCACTATGGATTCTTGTTCACATAGTCCATCATCTCAAACCATTTCTACGTGCATGCGTAGATTTATGACCCACATACATAGTGTCAGCCGAGGCTCCAAGGAAAGTCCCCAGCGATAAGGAAGTGGCATGTCCGACTGCCAACAACAATGCTATGTCCCGTCTCTTCAGAGCGTAGCTCTGATACAGCGCTTCACCATACACTTGTTGCAATCCATCTGCCACTGCCCTTTCACCCAACTCGCCCAAGCTATCAGTCTCTCTGGATTTTCACCAATGCTCTCTGAAAATGATGGCAGAGAGGACAGAACAAAAGAATCCAGTTAAGAAAGACAAACCAAAAAAATACCCTTCCTCCCTCCCTCCCGTGGATTCCCTATTATACTTACTTGAGGCAAGCAAGAAAACAGTCAGAAATGCACGCTGAAACACGATGAAGGCGGAGGAGTAGGTAACACGTCGTGGTGCTGCAATGGTCGCAGCAGTTTTCTCCATAGCTACTCCTCCTCCTCCTCCTCCTCCTCCTCCTACTTTCCGGATCACAAAGGCTCTGCTGCTGTACAGGACCAACGCACAAGCCAACACTTGGAAAGCATACAACCATCGCATCATCCCCTCCCACGCCATCTCCTCCATCTCTAACCGTCTTCTTCACTCCCAAGCCCCTCCCCCTCTCACAACCACCTGCAACACCACCACTACTACTACTTCTTTGTGATCGCTTGTTCAAACCCTAACCCTAAATCTCCATCGCCATTTTCTCCATGCGCGCGACGCTCACAAAACCCTCTCTCGTGCACTACTCTTCCTTTATCTGTCTCTTTGCACGGGGCCAAATAACCGACCGCCGGTTGGCGATGAACTTTGTGTACACTTGTGATATGACTCGGCTAACCATCCTTCGGCCGGCCAAGATCCTTACGACTGACCGGAAGTCGTCCAACCCGAACTTTGAGAACCTGACGCCAACTCAGACGCTCACCATTTTCTCTCTGCTCTAAATTCAGGCGCAAATCTCTTCTACGTAAGCATTGAGCTTGCAGAGATTCTCTTGGTAAAAAAATTATCTTTTTATGTACCTAGTGCTTGAATAGAGTTCCTGATCTTTGTCAAATCCTTTGCATTATTGCTATGAATGATCCCAAGCCAACATTCACCTGGTTTTCCAGATTTTTCTCTTCACTAGTGTGTGTGTGTGCGCGCGCGCGCGCTTTGGCAGACTAGATTTGCTCTTGTAGTGGTGGCGGTGGTGGTGATATATATCTCGGGCCTTTCAGCAACGATTGTAAATCACTGCGACAATAACAAATCCGGAAACGACGACGGCGGCGGCGGCAACAACATTTGTCTATTCTCGCAAATTTGACAGGTTCAACACTGATCCACAATTTCATGCAACAGAATTTTACATATTTGCATTATTACAGTTCAGTGTGCCAAATTCTTTCTCTCGTGTCCGATTATTTGTATTGATCTTAATAAGAACATAAAAAAGTCAGAGATCGTTTGTTTACAAAGAATTAGAAAGTCTGCAACAAAACATATTGAGAGAGAGAGAGTTACGAGACAGAAACAGAGAAATAGACGCAGAGAGACAGAACTGAAGCATGCAACCAAAATTTTGGTTTCTGATTTTCCTGAACTTTTCACAAAGAATTGGAAGGCAGCAAAAAGACATTGAGATGGAGATACGCGAGAGAGAGAGAGAGAGAGAAGAAACAAAGAGACAGACACAGAGACACATGCAGAGTTGAGACGCAGAGACAGAGACAGAGTTTGAGAATGCAACTAGAATTGGATTTTGATTGATGCTAGCATCCCTTGATACAACAAGAATGTCAAGAAGAAGTAGTAATCCTAGCAGCAAGAATGAACAAGGTAACAATATCTTATTGAAAGAAAACAGGAGTGTATATGCATCTGTACTACTCTCGAAACTCTGCAACTCTGATTGTTCTCTCATTAATGTGAATTCTTGTGGAATGCGATCTATCTATCTATTTGTCAAGTATAGAATGTTAATGCAATTTTCAGAGGACCCAGCGAGATCAAAGAATTTGTATAAGAACAGTGGCATTGCAGTGCAGCTAGAGATGATGAAGCTTAGAATTGTGATACTGCCAGAGAAGGAAAGAAGATTAGAGAAGAAGAAGAAGCTTGGAGAGAGCATGATGAGGGGGTGCAGCATATTTTGAAAGAGATTTGAATTCTGATGTAGCCAGAGAAGGAAAGGAGCTTAGAGAAGAACTGTAGAGAGAAGATAAGAAGATGCGCTGAATTTTGAGAGAGATTTCAGTTGCTTTGCAGCCAGAGAAGAAGAAGTTTAGAGAAGGAGCTTTAGAGAGAGGGCATGAAGAAGAGGAGGAAGAGGACACAATCAAGATGTTTGAGCATTCAGGTTTGCTACAGAATTTCAGAAAGCAATGTGACCAGCCCTGCTGCTCGATTACTTGCTTGCTCGCTTGCTTCTCTCTTTGAATTTGCAAATCAGAAGAGAAGTTTGGAGAAGTTTGAAAATCTCACAAGGATTTTCAACGAGCAATGTGACATCAATCCAGGTGAAGAAGAAGCAGCAGCAGCAGCAGCTGGGGCATTTTGTTGCACTGGTGTACGAGTACACTACTACTCGTAGAAGTTGAGAAGCTCATCGATATTGAGTTGGCGCACAGCGGGATCGTCGTTGTTCAGGAGCCAGAGAATGTGTTCCAAGAGAATAGCATCGCAATCCAAGGAGATGATGCGGCATGAGGGTTGTTTACTCCTCCTCCTCCTGCCGCCTCTGTTTTCTCTTCCATTCTCATCATTATTGTTCTCCTTCTCATCACTGGACAACAATCCACTACTGTCTGCTGCTGCTGCTGCTCCTCCTGTTACAGACTTAGAAGGAGGAGTCCTGGTCTTCTCCAACAACCGCTGCAGCAAAGTATGCTCAAGCATTTGCGGTTCCACCTTGAAGACTTGTCGCTCCTTGCCCACAAGCAACGTTACCAAGCTCTTCGGCTTCTTCGCAAAACGTACACACGACACCGCCGCGTTGTTGGATTCACACAAGGTACTTCTACTACAACAACTACTACTACTACCTACAACATTACCCGCCATCTCCGAAGACGATTCCTCATCTTGTCTTGCTCTCTTATTATGCAACAGAAGTGGTGGTCGAAGATCGTCAATGTCCTGCTCGTTGTTGCTGCTGCTACTACCTTTGATTCCCCGCCTGCTCTCATCCCAGCATCGTAAGATCACTCGCTGCATTACCTTTCCCTTCATACTCACAGCTTCTCTACTCTCATGGGGGGCAAGGAATTTCCTTTCTTCTTCTACAGCACAAAAGATTAGAGAACAGCGACAGCAACAGCAATATGTAGTCGACAAAACGGCAGAGACAAACAAAAGTCGAGAAAGAGTTGCCAAAGTGATCACTTTTTTCTCCGAACTCATTCATTCCTGGCTGCTGCTGCTTTTGCTGCTGTAGCGAGAATGGAAGGCGCCGCATTGTCATGTGCGCGCCACCGTGATCCCCATCGTCGTCGCTCACGAGTGAGCAGACAAGTGTGTTCGGAAGAGCCGTTGCAGCAACGGCTAGTGCACAGAGACGCACACGGGAGCCCATCCCCTATTTTACGGCGCTGTCTATCCGCAGCAGCAGCAAGGACGCTGCTTCCAACAGTACTACTAGGCTACTACTCTCGACCGAGTGTGCGCCTCGCACGTCGCTCGCACGCAACGTTAGTGCTTTGCAACAGCGGGATTTTGACGTACACGCCGTTGGCGCAAAACACCATCTTCATTTTTCTGCAATTCAGATTTTGGGCTTGATTTCTGTCTACTTTTTTTCTCTTCTGACAAATATTGGGGGAAGTCTGCAGCTTGCATCCGCCACACATCATCTCTAAACACAAAATCCTTCACTCCACTGCAGAATCCTTGAATACTGACTTTGTTCCCAGAACTTCATCAGCATCATCATCATCATCGAAGTGTCCTCTGCATTTCCAAACACAGAATCCTTCACAGACTTTGTTCACAGAACTTTATTGTCAACTTCAAAGTGTCACCACGCATCACCTCAAGACACAGAATCCTTCACTGACTTTGCTCACAGATCTTAATCATCATCATCATCATCATCATCAAAGTGTGGCTTGATTATTGTTCAACAAAGAATGATTGATTGAATTGATTCCAACCACAAACAAATTGTTTCTGCTACTGCACACATTATGCATAAAACTTCGAACAAGAGTAGACATGTATGAGATTGTAGCTACTGTTTTGAACTGATGTATTTGACATGAATAAATACTAACTCTTGAGTGCAACCGATGAAGTAAATAGAGAGAGAGAGAGAGAGAGAGAGAGAGAGAGATATTCATTCTGTCATTTCTTTTCTGGTTCTATTAATTGCTGGACAGTTCAAAAGCTGCATAGCAAACTCTTAGTATGGTTCTTTCTTCTTCATACAGCTTTTTCTACTTCATGGGTATCAAGGAATCTCCATCAGCATGATCAAATGTAACTGGAACCAAGCTAAAAAACTTTACTTTTCGAGACAGAAAAAATCCTCATGAGGGACTTACCAGGGAAGAAGAAGAAGAAATTACATGGACAGAACTAACTACAAACAAACAACCCATTCTGCTGCTGCTGCAGCAGGGCATAACATCTAGACCCAGAAATATCAATTCAACTTAGTACTCAATCAAACAGAGACAACTGAAAAAACCTAAGCCTGAATCCAGAGCTGAAAGCTGCACACAAATCTCACACCAAAGTCCTTACCTAGTGTAAGAACAACAAAATGTACTAAAATCAATTGTCAAAAACTGAAAGTCCCTTAAATCTCCCAATTATGATTAGAAACTTGGAATGTGACAAAGCAGAATCTGTCAAAATACTCAGTTTTCATATGCATTTAGTGGGCTCTGCCATTGCCTTCTCCACCTGATTTCTTCATATCCCGTAGAAGAACCACAACTTATGTCCACAGTTCCCATGCGTTCCAAAGAATACAAATGGAGGTTGCACTTGTGTACCTCGCCCCCAACATAAACCACAGGATTGTCAAACTACAATTTCAGTTTTCACTTGATAGCCCAATTTTGTCCCTCTCAGATCTTCCTCTCAAAACAAAAATGTCCACCTCCTGCAGATCCACCGACTGGTGCTACCTGATCAACAGTACAGGTTGATAGATTGGAGATTAACATTTGGCAAAATCTAGCAATGCTCAATTTGCAGTCATTGAAGAGGTGGTCAAAGTGAAGATCCTCCCACAGAGGAAATTAATCTTGTACATAAACCCCCCAAAAATTGCTGTCTTTGTAGACCTTCCTGCAAGTCAGGGATCCAATCAAATAGGAAGATCCTCAACACAGGATCTTCCAACAGAGTGAAAATCTTGGATGGCAATTTCACACCTGCCTGACACGAAAGGAAACCAAAGTTATGCTCTGTCTGCATTGATGAGAGATGTTCAAAAGGCACAGAAATGGAGAGTCAATAAACAAAAACAACAGTGCACAGACCAAAAAAAGAGCAGAAGAGTGAGACATTCCATACCTAACCAGCATATATCTATCACAATGCTCAAATGACCAAACTAACTTGCCTACTGTATCACAGACTGGAGATGGTCAAAATCAAAAATATCCACTACAGTTCAGAGATGGTCCAAGGCTGATCCTACTGGGAGTATACAAACCATCAATCTACCTATCACAACCTACTGCCTATGATAAATAGGAGTCTCATGGGAGGATGATCCAAGGCTGATCCTACTGTGTCTCAAGGTCTGTATGAGTCTTTTGCTGTCACACTGACCAAGAACTACAATAAGAAATGTGGGCCAATTTCTTGCTGGTCCCTTGGACTTACCGTAACATATTTTGAATCTACAGGGACTCCTTTTGTTTACTCTCTTTCCAACTAAACCAATGCTATCCACTGGGAAACACTCATACCCTTCATTAGGAACTCATATGGAGAAACTGCCAAGAATTTTGTTATGTGTTTACAATCTTGCTATCAGGGAACTATGAGATCCTCTCGCACATTAAACTGCAGCAGCCAAGTCCAGATCTTGTGAAAAAAGTTTCATTTCAGAGAAAAGAATCAAGTAAAACTGCTCAGCACACTCAGGCATGCTTTGAATGCTGGGCCAGCATGTTTTAGTGAGCTTATATCTATGGATCCAACCCATGGCAAAGATAATGGGGACAAATGAATAGGGAAAAATTTGTAAAACTCAGAACAGTTTTCACAAGAATGATTTGGAGTTGAGGCATCAGATTTACAGCAGCCACCTGCTTCACTGGTGGATCAAGCCAGGTCACCTTTTGGATTTATCTCAGCTTGCGCTTTTTTGCCTTTCTGGCTCGTTCTGCCCTTTCTTCAGCTTCAATTAGTTCCTGTTCCCGTTCATCTTCTTCCCTAGCAATTTTCGCACTGCAACACACACCTTGAATTCAGAGCACACCCAGCATTTTCAAACAGCTTGCATGAACTTTACAAAAGCAGATAACGAATGTGACTTATCTACAAAATTGCAGAGAAACTTCACAACAACACTTTTGAAGTGAACTTTGTGTCTATTCTGGCCAACCCAAAACAAACACAACAAGAATGAATGTGGTCATAACCTTGTCAGTGTCACCCACAAAGAATCAGACCATCACCTTTGTCATGAATGACAGTGACCAGTTGCCATTACTCAAAACTGACTTCATTGTCTCCCAAGAGTGGGTGTATAGATAAGTATACTGTCTGCTCAAAATAACAGGCAACAAATGTACAAAAATCTGCATACTGAATTTTAATCACATTTCCAGAAGCAATGAGAGGCAACTTCAGTCATGCGGCTGCCAACAAAGTATTACAAGCGGCCCAACCATGACAGCAGATATAGTAACATTACCTGCGGCGTTCCTCTGCCTGTATTTTGCTGAATCCAACCTCCATATTCCGATCATCTTCATCATCCATATCACGATACTTGTTGGGATTGTACCTGTGTCATTCCCAACTTTATCCTTAGGATGTCTTCAACAGTCTTCAACCATAGATAGATGAGAAATGCAAAAGCTAGCAAATAATAATCTCTGTAATACATTCCACCCAAATGATCACATCTGGAATCTCAGAACTGTACCTGAACATCTCCCGTATCATGCTAGATACACCACTGTAACCACGTGTGTCCACCTCATCTTCATCAGAAATGAAGGAGTCTGATGATTCCACATCTTCAGACTGCCACCGTCTCTGGGTATCTGGCCTTTTGAATTTACTTGTGGTGATGGGGGTAGCTTTTGCAGGGACCTTGGTTTGTTTTTCTGGCACACTCTGAGATCCATTGATCCGGGGTAAGAAAACTGAAGTCCCAAGTATTCTTGTGCAGTCAAAAGAATTTTCCTCATTTACCACTGGTAGGACACCAGAATACAGAGAACAAGTGAACATGCAAAGTAGGAAGACCAGAAAACACAGACCTGTCTACGATATTCAGACTGCTGCCTCAACTCAGCAGCTGCACTTGCTGGACGAGGCTTGTTTGATGGCATTGCATATGTGTCCTTTCTCTGCACAACAGGGGCTTGCCCAGAAGCAGAGACTTTGTGTTGATTGCTCAATCTGTTCCTTTCAGGTCCATTAGTAGCTCCAGTGCTGTTTCTATTTGCCCCTTGCCTTCCTTCAACAATTTTTCTTTCAACAGGTTTTTGTTGACCAGAACCAGAGGTAACCTTGCTAGGTGGAAGCTTAGAGGGGGCTCTAGATGACTCAGGTTTCTTAAATCTGTCTAGGACAAGAGCTTCATGAGATGGGCCCGCCTTACCATTCCTCACAGGAAGTTTTGAAGATACTGGAGGCTTTAATTGTGGAGCAGGAGACTGCAATCTTGGATTGGGCTTTGGCCTTTCCTGTTGCAACTTAAGTGACTGCCGGGCTTGAATTTGCTGAGGCAGTCTTGATGATGAGGATACTTTCAATACTGAAGCACTGGCATGCTTGATGGATTTTGAGGGAGGACGACTGTCCCTTGAAGATTGAACAAGGTCTCGAATCTTAGAATTAGAGGTTAACTGCTTTGGACTTTCCAGCCTTGACTCCATTGCTGCAGCAACTACAAAAAGTCAAGTTCAGTGGCATCACACTATTGCCAGTGAATCATGTAAATAACAGTCTAACCAACCAGTGTATAAGCTGAAAACAATGTGAATCATGCAGCCAAGTGAAATCATGAATGTGATGCAAAGATGCAAAAACAGCATAAAATGGAGGAAATATTAGCATAACAATGCAAAATTTGCTGCTTTTCCTCTGATCAAACAAGCAGTGTCTCAGTATAAGCTAACTCAAGTGCTGTTAACACTAGATCAGCACAGTAAAACACACAGATGTCTGAAATAGCAACCATGCAAGAGCAAGTACCCTAACACTGCAGGGTGTGTTCCAACTAAAACCAAGTTCCAGTCAGCATAACCCTGCCAGAAGGCCTACCAGGTTTCAAGGTTGTCGAGAGCTTCTTTGTTGGGGCTTCATCAGGAGCATCCGACATTAAAAATGAATAGTCTCGGGCCTCTTTGAGCTTCTTCACTTTCAACAAAGCCTGAAGGATGATTACACTTATCAACGAGTGCCTAATTATTTGTGTACTCAGTAATTGCAAGAAAATAATCAGTCTTCAGCTAAACCTGCAAGAATCAAAATTAGAGAAATCATACTACATTTCTCTTCTGGACAGAAATGATCACTCTGACTTGCAAGTCTCACAGATTTGCAAGGAAATTTTTCGCCATTGTCCCTTCATAGTGCACCGAGCATTGCAGAAATTGATGGATTAACCCCTATGGTACAACACTTCTTGCAGATAGCCCTATTGCAAAATGACTGCTGTAACAGATGCAGGCTTGGACCTACCTCACTGACTGGCTTTGGTGCCTTTGGGACTTGCCTATCTCCAGATTTATGGGCCACTGCTGCAGATGATTTGGATCCTGGCCTAGAAGATGCTGCTGAAGCCTTCTTCAATGCATTTTGGTCAGCCTACACAGCAGGGCATCTGGGGTTAACAGACACATGCACCCATAACATCATCCTCAGCTGCATTAGACAAAAGATGAAGGTCTTCGCAGCTCCAGCAACATGGAAGTAAACCACAAGTTCTCTTGGGTCACACATTATGTCATGACAGCCATGGGCACTTGATCTGTCATGTGTATCATATATATATGTGGAGGATCAAAGTGCATTCAACAAACATCAGCAAATGGTATGAACCCTGAGGAGCAAAGCATCACCCAATTAAAGATTGAAGATCACCAGATTGTCAATGACTACTCCCAAAACTACAAACTTTGTCAAAACACTTGCATGCAGCAGAAGAAGAGATTTTGGACAAAGGGGGGTCTGAGTTTCAACTGTAGTGTGTGTGCTCACAGAAGAATTGAAGCACTGTGAGAATCTAACATCGAGCAGACCTGAGCTTGCTTGGCAGCTCGAGCTGCAACCATCCTGGTAACCTCCCTAGCAGCGGCTTCATCAATAATGCGTTTTGCCACTATTGGCTCTGAAGGTCCGAAGAAGGAACCAAAGCTGCACAACATGACACAAAGAAATTAGGCACCTGCCTCTGACAAGTTCTTCAGACAAGCTCTTTGCAATCAGTGTCTTGGCATTCAATCTGAGATGTGAAAGCCTATGACCTCGCATTCCCCTCATCCTCACTGAGAAAGGATATTACTAATGGATTCTATGACCTAATTCAGTACCGATTGCATTGCAGCAGCTAGAAAGCTTGCTCCTTCAAAGAAGCTAACCTGTGATTCTTCGAATGCAAGCGTTTGTCAGGATCTTGTGCAGTTGGTAGAGTTTCTGGGACATCATGATGCAGCAAAGGTCGAGACCCACTCTTGCCTTTCAACTTCTGTCGCTCAAGTTCCTTAAGTCTTTGTCTTCGGTCCAGATACTCCAACCTCTCGAGACTGACATCAGCAGAAGCCTTAGAAGTTTCTCTTTTACTACCACTAGTGCTGTTCCTCCTCCGCTCCTGCTGCTGCTCTTGTCGTGCCGCTTCATCTTCATCTAGCAAACAAGTGTAGTCGCGATTGTTGCGCAGATATTCCTGCCCTCCCACCAGAACAAAAAAATCTCCAATTGCCAAATCCCTTCAAACAAAAAAAGACTCACAAACAAACCGACCTGCAACACAAACCGTGCAGGAATGCCGGCCAGAAAAACCAATTCTCGGTAACATTTCTGCAACTTCCATGACCTGAACAAGAACAAAACTCACAGAAACAAAACGTCAATTCCACAAAAAAGGGATTTTACTGACAGATCTATCTTCTCTCCACATCTTCGACTGCTGCGGACAACGCGCGTTACCACAGAAGAACCAGTTTCTCTTGTCGGATCTTCCCCTGAGAGAAAAGGACAAAACCGCTGTTGCTTCGTCTGATGAAAGTGGTGATTTTGCAAGAAATTCGAGTGTCGAGCATGCTCCAATTGCAACTCATTTTCTGCAAACAAACAAACAAACGTACGAGGAGTTCCCTGCAATCAAACCACAGAGGAAGATCGTGCTGCAGCTATGGTAGAAGAAAAGGTCGCGAGCCTGCGGGGTCTGTAGATTAGGGTTAGGGTTTGAGAGAGAGAAAGCATTTCCATCTCCATACCCACAGTAGTTGTCCATTTCGTGAAGTAGGGAGGGGATCGAGCAGCAAGACATCTGCAGCTGCGTTCGGAGATTGTTGACAATGGAAGCAACAGGGCAGCAACAACAACGAGAATAAACTGAGAGGAGCAGAGCAGTACTTGCTGAAGCTTTGCCAGAAGGTACTGTGGTTTAAACTAATGCTCTTGAGCTTGTGAGGTCCTTCCATTTCTTACTCTGGAGATATTGTTTCTCCATTCTGTTTGTTCTGATGTTATTACACTGGTCTAGAGATGACTATATCTCCTGTACAACCTAAGATGATGCAAAACTCTAAAGACTGAGAGTGATCCTCCTCTCAGTGTCGAACACAAATTCTCCTACCCTGCAGTCACATGTATAGAGGGAAATCAAGGTAGTAGAATACAGACAGACACAAATGCATGGCATTCGTCTGCTCTCAAATCACATCTTCAATCTCCCTTGGCTGTTTGAACATCGTCTTCAGCCTCTCTTTGATGTTTGAAATCATCTTTAACCTCCCTTTGGTGCTTGACAATTTTTCAACAAGAGTTCTCAGCCAGAATATCCATGTATGAATGTAATTTGTATGTCTGATGCGTAGTGCACACTTGGTCTCCAAAGATCACACATGCTCTTATAATTCTCCATGTGATTTCTGCATCTCTTTTATATTTTGCTTGTTTTCATTCTTTCTTGGGTTCTTCCTACTCGCTGTGTTGCACTTTGTGTTTCCAGTTTCTTCTGGGTTTCCTTGGTAATTGCCATCTTATGCTTTGTTGAGCTAGCCAGCATCATGGTTGAGTCATTCTTGTTATTGCCAGTTGGTCTTGTGATGGAAACTCAGTTGTTTGTAGTCTTTCCCTGTTCTTCTCCCTTTCTGTCTTTCTTTGTTTCTTTGTCTGGTCTTTGTTGTGGGTCTGTTGCTAGCCAGTAGTATGGCTGAGTCTTCCCGTTGCTTCCGGAATTGCAGCAGAAACTCAGTTCATAGGATGGTGCTTGTCACTGGCCTTTACCCACTGTAGGGAGCTGATGAAGTCAGTGGGGAAGTTGTGATAGTTAAGTCACTATCATACATACTACTGTTGATGGTCCCTGAACAGGTGTGAGACTGGCACTTTTGTTCATACCGGTGTGTGTTTTTTGTTTGTTTTTTGTCTCCCCTTGTTTGGTTCTTTCTGTGGCTTCCTGAGGAAGTGTTAACCTTGCTGTTTCTTCTTCATCATGAGAATGGAGATTTCTCTATTCTTATGAAAGATATTGTCTGTAAATCATTGTGCATGTTCTTATTGTTTCCCATATTATTTGTCTCTCCTTTTCATGTTTCCTTGTTTTTGTTCTTTCAGTTTCTTCCTGGTCTTTGTGTTCCAGTTTCTTCTCAGTTTCTGTGTTAATCTCCATCTCTTTATGCTTCATTGATCTTGCCTGCATCATGGCTGAGTTTTCTTGTTACTCTTAGTCTTGTGATGAAAACTTACTTGAGATTATTGTTTGACATTGACGTCAATGGTGATGTTAGGGTAGTCAATCACTACCATACCATTTGTTGTTGAAGGTCTCATTGAACAATCTGATTGTTATTATTGTTAAAACTGCTCCTCAATTTTTCCCTTACCTTTGAGCAGTGGGGTCTTGATAATTTATTGCTTGTTGAGATGACCTTGGATTCGGTATCTCCATGGGTTCCTTATTATTAGGTCACCTTCAACTTTATTTAGGTTGAATTAGAAATGGAAGTATACCAAAGTTTGCAATATTTATCATGACATACTTCATTTTTTGTACTTAGCAGGATTGCACAAAAGAAACAAGCGAAGGGATCCAAGCGCAAAACAAGGGAAGCTAGAGCTCAAGAACATGTGGCTTCAATCAAGAATGGTATGAGGCATATCCACAACAAACAAAAAATGGGTTTGCAAAAACCTCCTTGAGAATGTTAGAAATAAAAGTCCATAAAGATAGAGGATTGGAAATCGAAAAAGAAAACAAAATGAATACGAAAGAATTTCATTTCATCAAACTTTTAATATTTTCAAAATGCTTGATACATCAACTCTTTCCCTCACTAACCTCACTATTTCACCACTCTACAAATTCCTTCTAAAAATCAGAGTAAAAAACTTTGTCTCGTAATTGCATGTTAATAAAGACATAGAATAAAGAAGAATTATTTAGAATGAATGTATTTGAATGTACTCCAATTTCTTTCACACGAGGATGTGGAAGGAATTTGACCAAGAATTCTAATAGCAATTTTTTGAAGCTTCAAAGTTTGTGTCTCATTGAACATGACTTGGAAGTTCTTTGGTCGTGACCAATTGAAGTAGATAAAAACTTGATTCATACATTTTGTGAAATGTGGACAATTACCTCTCCATCAAAACTTAAATTTTAACATTTTAATAGAATTTCTCTCATATTATTCAAAATCTTTTAACATCCTCCTTGTTTCTTTATAAAGCTTTTCATCTCCACTTGAGGTTTAAAACAAGTCCAACACAAGATAATTCACTAAATAGTCATCTCTCATCCAAAATCTCTTATGAAAGATAATTCACTAAATAGTCATGAGTTACATGTTATTATCAAATAATCTATTTTTTAATAGATTTTTTTCCATGATTTGTATGTGACACATCTTCAAATGCTTGCTATATGGTATTCAAGTAAAATATTTAATACAATGTGCTATGGAAAACTTGGAACTTTTGTGTTTGTTCTTTAATTCATCACATCAAGTTAGGTTAAGAAAGTGTTGTGTTTTAAGATTACAAGTAAAGGTTAAGCATGATAAATTGAATAATTTACTTACCTAACTTATCTACTTGAAATACAAATGAGAAGTGGCTTCAAAATGTAATTTTTTATTTTTTTAATTTGAATGGTCAAAGCCAATATAGTTTTTCATTATTGTGCAATGGTTTTCAAATTTCACATTGTATAATTAGTTTTATTTTTATTTTTTTTAAATAAAAATATTTGTGAAACTTTTTGTAGTTTGGTATTTTGTTACAAATATGTGTTAGGTAGGTTTTTAAAGAGAGAAATTATTATATATGTTTTTATGGTGCTTTCAAGGAATACAATTTTTCATATTTTAATTTAGTATAAATATATTTCATTAAATATTTTGGGTTGAAAATTTCCCAAACATCCATTTTTATAATATTTGTTTCTTATTTTAAGAATGCAATTTAATTCGTTTTTCTAAATAAAATTTCATATTTGTGATAAAAAATATTTTGAAATTTTTTATTGTACATTTCCACCCATTTTGATGTTATTTTATTCTTTTCATATGCATGCTAATAGATAAAAATGGAATATTGTTGAATAAATATATTTCTTCAAAGTATGTAAATTTTGTCAAATTTTGTATTTCATCTTAACAAATTTTATCATAATTTTGAATCATATCCAAATATGTTGATTATTTTAGGTTTTTTGCCTTGTATTATAAACTTTAACTTTGTTTTGTATGTCATGGACATGTGGTAAAAAACTTTTTTATTTTTTTCTAAAATATTTAAAATTACAAAAATTACAAATTCCATATATTTTAAATTGTGAATGTTTTTTGAATGTGGGCAATAGGTTACTATCATATAATTCTTTTACCATCAAAATTATTTTATTAATAGAATCATTTTTCTAATCCTTTGCAAACTAATCACATTTTATGCAATTACGATTCAAGTTCAAACATCTTTTATTAAAACCAAAACTCAAAATTAAATTTATTGAATTTTTTATTTGAAGTCATTAGCATTCATAGGTGCTTAAGGAATATCAAAAAATCATTCAATATTTAAATGACATGAGGTTTCTAATTGGAACCACAATTACAATATTCACATCTTTGAATGTCATGGATGTTGAATGTGCAATGTATTTAATTAATGTTATGTGAAGTGTAAAGTGATTTGTTATTTTTGAATCATGCACGAAAGTGACAAACACCAATCAAGAAGGTTTAACATATAATAATGAAAAAATTATGAAAAACAAGCCAAGTTGAATTTTGTGCACAATTAAACATGTAAAAATAACATCATGACATAACTAACAAGTTCTATTAATATCATTCATAAACTCATAATAAATTTTGTCCTTGTATAGTATGCATGTAATTTAATGTTAATATCTTGTTACTTATGTAATTATTTACAATTAACTTTGAAAATAGGGTTAACTTTGGTAATTACTAAGTATTCATGTTTTATAAATGAACAATGGTTTAGTGAATCATCATCAATTAATTATGGCTTCAATTAATATGCATAATTCAAACATGATAATTCATTATGTAAATATTTGCACATTAATATTCATAATTGAAAAATAGTTATTCATTATAAAAAAATTGAACAAATTCATGTGCATGATTCAAATATGTTGATTCACAAAAAAAATATTTGAATAGGTTCAGAGAACTTAACCCCTTTCATGTTAACCTTAGCTTGTTTTTTATAATCCCCAGGGGGGAGAATTCAATGGTATGACCTTATTAGGTTTCTTGCATCGATCCAAGGATGGTATTCTCCACAGTTTGAACAAACCATTCGATTTTCTATCCAACATTTTCCCAAAGGATGTTTGTTCTTATAAATAGCACAATTGTGTGGTTGGAATCAATGACTAGGTAGGGGTGTGAAATGACTTGGCCTACTTGGTGAAGGGGCTTATATGGTTGGGTGTTTATTAACATGGATTGGGATGGTTGTTATAATAAAATTGGGCAAAATTTAATAATGTGATTTGGTTGTTTACAATGGGTGCACCATAAGGCCAACATATGAGCACTAAATTCAAGGTGCACCGAACAACATTTTTGTTTTGATTTTTGACCAAACATGGCATTTGTTCACTAATTCCTCGCATGGTCCTCACCATCTCATCCTTGAAATTATCATTTGATTGTTTTACTTCAACTTTAAATTCTTTCCACTAACGATCCATAAATGGAACAACCATTTGGATAAGCTCTAAAGGTGACAACATAGTGAAGGGTGTGGGTTGCATTAATGGGATTTGTGGAACAATTCCATTATGATAATCCATTGTAGGATAATGAGGAAATTCATTAGGGCGATGATAAAAAAGGTATGAATGTAAGAATGGGTTCTTCCATCCTTTTACTTTTAAATTCTGATCTATTGCATGGTTGCTAAATGTTATTGGGGGGTTTTTCATTTTTTCTATTCCCATTAAGATTGGACACCTTGCATTCAAGACGGCCACGCAAACCCAAAGAGATAGAAAATTGAAGGAACAAATATAGAGACATTGACAAAAATTTACACAATATTGAATATAATCTCAAACTTGAGTATAATCAG
>Ga0209208_10001697_pt1 | contig 31315 bp, 20 predicted proteins | sample S1TSphfallax_3_FD_187694 | JGI IMG/M metagenome (GOLD analysis project Ga0209208, IMG submission 187694) | Host-associated microbial communities from peat moss isolated from Minnesota, USA - S1T2_Fd - Sphagnum fallax MG (SPAdes) (version 2) | ecosystem: Host-associated > Plants > Peat moss >...
CATGTTAGTTGGGGAGGGGGTTTCAATCCAACTATTTTATCCCTTCACCAAATTATGTTACTTTTATTTCTCCAAATGAAATGAAGGTAAAATCTATTTTTACATTATTAATTTTTTTAATATTTTGTGTTTTCTTTTCAAGTTGTATAATTAATCATTTATATTAGTGTATGATTCATGTTGTTAAACAAATATGGTATTGAAAATTAAATGGCTATGTTGACTATTTCATTATTTTTTCTATTTGCTACCATTTTTTCCAATTTAAAAGGGCGACAACATCAAGATCATGGTGTGCCTCCATGAAGTCTTTGGTTCAAACCTTGATAAATGTGTCAATGTATCTTGTATAAATGTAATATATGAACATGTACATGATGGTTAATGACTTCAATTTATTTTTTTGACAAAATCGGGAATTGTTTTTAAAAAAATCCATAACATGTAATTTTGTCACAACATGCCGTGAAAAAAATACAATCCATGACTCCATGATATGAAAAAAAATTGAAAAAAATAATATGATGATGTGGTGTTTTATTCCACATCATATTAACTTAGGACTTCGTATATCTATGTCATGATTTTAAATTTTTTAATTATGTAGTGCAACTTGTGACTATCCAAAATGATGTAAAACCATTTCATTAAAAATGTTGTAATCAACTATTCTTTTTTTTATCAAACCATACAAATTGCACATTAATCAATTTTGTCCCGTTTCATTAAAATTAGTGAATTTGGGTAGTGAAAAAGGACAAGATTTCTTCTCATGGTTGTATAGAAAATGGCTTTCTCCAAATTTGCAACCTTTGTTTTCATTCTACTAATGGATCCAAAGCAAGCAATTGATCTCTCAATTGTGCTTCCAACATGTTGTAGTTGTAAATTGAAGTAATCATGAAGGATATTTCCCAATTGTAGTTTCCAACTTATTAAAGATTTAGATTGAAATGATCACAACAAATATCAAACTTTCATGATTGACTATGCTATTGGACTTTAAGCTCCTATGACCCCTTCTTAATTTAGCCAAAAACTTAAACTATTTAAATTATCTTTCAAATATTTCCCTTGTTTGTTCACAAAGGTCTTGTTGTTTTAGATGTAACTAAATGTTTACCACATAGTTTGTACCACTAAAGGAACACCTAGTTGTTTTTTATAAACACTATTAGAAAATGTGTGGACAAACCATTGTAACCAACCACCCAATTCAACTTTGGGTGGTCTTCCCATGACACAAACCACTCATGATTTTGTTGAATGGGCAACTCCCACTAAAATTTGCCAAAGTGGTCATATGGTGGCAGGCAATGGTGGTTTAGGAATTTTCTACCCAAAATGTCTTTGGGCATGGTTAATTTTTTTCTAATCCACTTATTTTCAAACCACTTGGGGTGGATCTTCTGGACATTATAGGCATTGTGCATAAGGTTAACCACCTTGATTACAAGGTAGGTAATTAGCCACCATGTAATTTAAATGCCACATGGCCTAACTTGGGTGGCCAATGTCTAAATCCCACATGTTCATACTTAAATTTGTAGCCATTGGGTAAGTACATTAAAAAAAATACTAGTTAAGTATAAGTAAAAGTATACCTAGGTTGTGTTTTGTTTGCCTAACGTAAGTTCACCTAATTAGACATAATTAACTTATATATAAGTTAATGTAATCAATCTATACTTAAGTTAGGTAGAATAGAACATGTACCTTAGGTATGTCCATTGTAACCTATAAATTAGTTAGGTATAACATAATCTATATATAGGTTAAATATATAAAACCTATATACTAAGGTTACATACTGGTATATGATTTCTTATGTACCTACCTAGGTATAGCCTAACTTATATGTACATGGTCTATACATATTTAGGTTATACATACCTAATTTATTATATGTGCATATATTCTACATACCTATTTTATACATACCTAGCCTTGTACATATAAATTACTTTACCTAAATACCCTACCCTACCTTCCCTATAATTTACATGTATCGTACCCTTTGTATCTTGCATATACCCTACCCAACCTACCTATGCCTATCCTATACCTTACTTTTACATATATACTACATAACTTAAATATCTTACCTCACATATGTAGGTTAAGTGAATACCCTAAATTACATACCATATGTATACCTTACCTTACATACCCTATGCATACCTTATGATAACTTAAATATCATATCATATAGACAATCCCTACCTTACATTTTTAAACTAAAATGAACATAGGCTAAATACCCAAATACCCCACATTACCTTTCCCTAATACCCTACCTTACATACATAGGCTAAGTAACTTAATTTTGAATATATGTGCTACATATTGCAACTTATAACTCTCATCATTTACCTAGGTATAATCAACTAACAACATCTAGGTTAAGTTAAATACCTACAATCATACCTACAATAAATTTTAAGTTGTTTATCTAATTATTTACCTAAGATACATTAATTAGTGTGTAACTAAATAATTAAATATTAGTTATTGCAATAGATACATTGTTAATGATATAAAAGTAATTGGATCAAATTTATAAAGAATTAGTTAAAATATGTTTATAATTATTAATCGACAAGATATTTCATTATAATTTTATTGATATTTTATATAATTTAAGCTTTTATAATATGGTTACAATTATTAATTGTAACTATATATTTAGATATTAACTATTACTAATTGACATGCATATTTATTTAACTCTTTATCTAATTATTTACTTCATTAATGTGTATTACATAATTACTGAAGGATGGTGTTGTGTGAACTAAAAGGCTTTAATGTTATATGTCCATATGAGAATGTTTCTCCTCCCCAAAAGTTTGTCCATATTGTTTGTAATAATTTCCAAATTATGAAAAATATAAATGGAAACATTCCAAGCATCTAAGAAATAAGAAAGGACATAATGTAGGCTCCTAGGATAGGCCTAGGTTGTCTAAGCCTACTTTAAATTCCTAGACCTAAACCCAATTGCTTAGGTTTTAGATTCCTTGGCCCATGCTAAGTTGCCTAGGCTTAAAGCTTTAGATTAAATCCTAGGCCTAAGGTCTCTAGTTTTAGGCCTAGCTTGGGTTTAACATAGATCATTTAGGTTCTAGCCACATTGTGGCATAACCTAGATGGCTAATGTTTAAATGTTAATGCACCTAGTCTAGGTGGCCAATGTTTAAATGCCATGTGACCAACCCTAAGTGGCCAATGTCTAAATGGCTAATGTTTGAATGCCATGTGCTTTAGCTTGGGTGGCCAATGTCTAAATGCCACATGGAATTTGACCAATCAAAACCATTTTTGACCAATCAAGCAAGGTTTGACTAGTCACCTTAATCACTATTGCATAATATCACCCATAGAACCACTAATGAATACACTTGCAGCCTAGGCACCCAAAAAAAACTATAAAAAAACCTTGAACCAAACCACCCAATCACCTATTCGTTGGTTTCTTTAATCCAATGGGGACCAACCACTACTTTAAACCATTAAGCGTACTTGAAACTCACTATAATGGTACCACTGCAAAATGACTAGTTTTCACAGTGGTCTAACCACATATTTCTAGTGGTGAAAACTCAATTAGGACAACTTGTCAAGTAACATGAATAACCAATCCTACAAACATCAATTTATAGTAAACACATACCACCTACAACAAAAGCAAGTGGGATGACTTTAGCAAGGTTGGAAAGTCTAGTCAAGGAGGTGGCCTTACATTGAAAGGTTAAGACAAAACACCCTATGTTTAGAAAATAACCATTACAACAAGGACAAGAAGTCCAAATGACTTCATGGAAACATCTCTATCTATAGAAACCCAAGTTTAACAACAGCAATGAAATATCCTATATCATCATAAGCAAACATAGGCAAATGAGGACATCAAAGCATATCAACAAAACCTTCAATCCACATGGAATCAATAGTAGATAACCATGCTAATGGGGTCTGTGTATCAAGAGGAAGAAAGGATATGCATAGTGGTATCTCCAACATACATGTCAACGAACTTCAAAAAACAATATGGTGATTTGACAACATTTTCTTTAATCAGAATCCATGGCAAGATCCTAGCCATGAGGTGTTCACAAGTTGGGCAATGCCAACTTATGCAATCCTTCAAGAGAGTTACAATAAAGGACAATGGTTTATTTGAAGTTCAATTTACAAAAGAACAATGACTAATAACAACCTTCAACCACTAGTGACACAAATATGGAGAATATATTATTTATTTCTTTAGTTCAAAACCACATGTGCACATCAATGCATGATTCAAAGGAAGAGGATGAATTGATATACAACCTAGAGCTATACCATATCCACCACTGATAGTAAAACAACCTAGAGTTATACCATATCCACCATATCCAATGTGGTATAATACAATTCCACCTTTTGTACCCATAGATCCAAACATGTATTCCACATACTATTCTATAATAAAAAAACTTAATCCATTGATTTTTAGAAAAAAGGAGAGATATGCAACCAGTATTACATAATCAAAACCATTGCCACCTTTTGAACAAATGGAGTGGATTCAATATCTTGTCAAAATCCCAACTTTTAGATTAGAACAATTGATTCTAGATCCAAGAAGTGTACATATTCAACAAGCAACAACAACAACTCTACATGTTAACATACATGTTACCACTAGACAACTTGTCTAATGGTAATTATGTTTCATTTCATCAACCCATAAGGGTTAATCCACATTCACAACGGAGTGGAAAACGACCTAGAGATTTGCTAGGAGGATCACATAATTGAAACCCACCTTGAAGACTAGCATTTGATCCACATGTTAAACTTTACATATGGTTAGCACCCGATCCAAGGATGTTCATGCCACCATGGTACCAACCAATTATAGTTCAATCTAAACCAACTAATAAACTGCCATATTGAAAACTTCAATATCCAACATACATCAAAGCTATTAATCATGATGCTCACATTAGAATTTTCAAAAAGGCAATCAAAGCCAATGATGAAACTATTGAAGGTTGATATCATTAGCTTATTTGTTTCACCAACATCTTGAGGTGGGCCAAAAACTTTGTACAAGATCACCCCAATTGCATTTTTGAGGAATTAAAACAAGCATTTTTCAAATGTTTTTGAATTGTGAAGAATGACGCTGAAGTTTACATGAAGTTAAGGAATCTCCAACAACAAGTCAGTAAACAAATATAAATCTACTACAAAATTTTGTTGAAACAACCATACCTCAAACTAACAATAGTAAGTATGACAAGAGATACCCTTAATAAACATAATGAATTTGTAGCAATCTATGAAAAAAAAAAGGACTAATTATAACAAATTATAATGCTTTAGTAATTCAATCAGAATCCAAACCAATTGCAAAACCAATAGTTCATTATATTATGACCAAACAACCATTAACCTATTCAAACTGTGGAAAAACAGGTAATGCCAAGCAAACATGTCATAACATGAAGAAATAAAAACCTATAGTACATGTTGTACCCACAAAAGTTGTTGAACCAATAATTAAAGTTACTACACAAAATGTTAAACCATTTAGAATACCATTGAGATATCTATGTATTATTCATTCTAGCTTTAAACATTGCGCACATGATTGTTTTAAAAAAGACATAAGTTCATAACATGTTTTAGACTAAGCCAATCACTACTACCATTATAGTACAACAAAACCTTTTAAACTTGATTGTGTACCAATTAATGTAGTTGTTGCAATCACAACATGTAACCAAGTACTAGAACAACACATGCTTAAAGAACGTGAATTGGTGAAGGCAAAACTATAATTGATTAGCAAATTAAACATAAGAACATATGTGTGATTTTTTTTTGTTCGTATTATTAAGGAGCTATAGGGGAATGATTTGGCATCACAAGTATTTGTTAATCTTAATGGAACACTTCATTCAAGTTGGGCTGGTTTTACCTGAACTAATAAGTCAATCGATTATTGGTAAAAAAAACCTATTTAATTGACTACAAAAACAACATTACTAAAGAAGACTTTGGATGAGATTTTGATGGACATGGCATGTTAACAAATAGGAGATCTACTCAAGTGCAAACATAAATCTTTATTGAAAGGAAACTACAACATAATACTCACAACACAAAACACAACATCAAGAACTCTCCAAGGTTCTTGTCATGAGAAATACACAAACTTGTGTAATGAAGAAAAGAGAAGCAAACCATCAACACCAATGTATTTAACTAAAAGACCAAACCACAAATAACCAAACTAAAATAAGTAATGAAAGTAATTCAACCTTGTGAAAGTAACCTAGTTACTTTCCTACTCCAGTAACTAATGAAACCTAACTAGTTGAGCTTGAATTCTCAACATGGCACTCAAGTTTTGGAAATCAAGTATGTGATTAACTTGGGGCAATTCTTGAAGATTATGCCTGACATCAAATGGTACATTTTCAAACCGATTAAGTTTGTTCAATTGATGCAATTTGAACCTACTTGTGCAACAGTGGCTATTGATCATTAACAAACAATGATTCAAGTTCAGGTTGGTAAGTATTTCATAGATGGTGTGCTAATTGATGGAAATTCTAAAGTTAATATTATTAATGAAAACCTAAAAGTACAATTAGGTCTATCAAAGCCTAATCCAACACCTTACAAACTGCGTATGGCGAATCAAACCATAGCTAAAACACTTGGTTTTTTAGGGATTTGAAGATATTCATTTATGGAATTTCCTACATTGTTACATTTAATAATAATAATAATAATAATGTTTTAGATTATAATTACTCAATGTTGTTAAGATGCCCATGGTTAAAAGATTGCAAAGTATCCCACGATTAGGAACTAATATTATTACTATTCAAGGAACATGTATAGTAAAGACTATACTTGTTATTAAGAAATTTGGCGTTCAAACCAAAAGACTATAAGTCTTAATGTGTCATGATTTCCATTTTGGAATATTAGATGAAGAAGAGGATGTGATGTTTGCCACATAGTTAGACCTATTTTCTATAGGGACTATACCATTACCTATTCATATTGAACTAGTTCCTAAATTAACCTATGTACTTGATTTTAATATAGCACAATTGGTCCCCAAACAACATGTCGAACTGATATGTGTTTTAGTTGTTAACCTAACTATACCACCTGACACTATCAAACAACACCTACCTGATATCTTTTTCAATCCAAAAATAGGGGAGATGATTATTAACGAGACATTAATTGCTTGGGAGTGAATACAAGATCTAACCATGGTTGGTTGGACAACGACAAAGGAGGAACAATTGACAAGGCCAACTTGGGCATTAAAAAGAATTTGCAACATGTGAAAATGAATACTTCATTTGAACTGATTGTCACATAACAACTTATTGAACTTTTAAAAGAATTAAAAAATGTTTTTTCCCATACATGTAAAGATCTAAAGGGTATTCCACCAAAGATTGTTCAACATAAGATTGAGCTTGATACCATAGTACCACTTGTTCGTCAAGCAAGGTACCAATTGAATCCTAATTATGTTGTTATCATTAAATAAGACATAAACAAGTTACTTGCAGTCAGTTTCATCAAACCAATTGAGGAAGCAACTTGGTTGTGATCAATTGTGGTTGTTCCCAAGAAGAATGGGAAGTTGAAAATATGTGTTGATTTCAAGAAGCTTAATGTAACAACAAAAAAAGACCCTTACTTGTTGCCTTTCACAAATGAGGTCATCAACATTGTTGTTGGGCATGAAGTTTGTACCTTTTTAGACAAGTTTTCAAGATATCATCAAATATCAATTGCACTAAAAAATAAGCACAAAATCACCTTTATGATGGATTAAGGGCTTTTGTATGGGTTGTGATGCCATTTGGTGTAAAAAATGGATCACCCACTTATTAAAAGTAGTAACAAAAGTGTTTCGTGCATACATTGATTTATTCATGAAGATATTTCTTAATGATTTTATGGTTTTTAGTGATTTGTTAACTCACCTTGAATCTTTTTTAATATGTTTTTATAAGTGTAGAGAGTTTGGTATTAGCCTGAACCTAAACAATTATGCATTCATGGTGTTTTCAAAAATTGTTTTAGGTTTCATAATGTCTAAAGAGGCCAGAGTCATGGATCCTAAGAATATTGAAGCTTAGCAAACATGCCAGTACCTCCTACCCCCCAAAAGATTCAAGTTTCTGATGGGATGGCACAATTATATAGGTGTTTTCATATAAAAAATTGTTTTGATCATGTCACAAATCACTAAGTTGCTAAAAAAAATTGAAGTTTTTGAATGGATTGAAGAATGCCAAAATGCTTGGGAGGATATTAAGAACCAATATGTACAAGCCCCTATTTTTATCAGTCCAAATTGGGAGCTTGAATTTCATGTACACACATATGCATCTTAACTAGTAGTATGAACCATATTTGCCCAAAACCCAATTGGTAAGTTTGATCAACCGGTTATTTATGCCTCCATGATACTAAACTCAACTAAAAGAAACTACATTACTACTTGGAAAAAAACACTAGTTATGGTCTATGTTTTACACAAATTCAAACATTATTTACTAGGTAAGCAATTTGTATTTTATGTTGACCACATGGCCTTGGTCTACTTAGTTAACAAACCACAAGTCTTTGGCATAATAGCTAAGAGGTTACTATTATTTTTGGAATATGATTTCAAAATTGTTTATAAACTCAGTAGATCCCATTTAATGGCAAATGCATTGAATAAATTGCCCAACCAAACATAATTGATTAGTGTACTTAATTAGACCATTGATGTTCACGTGTTCATATTATAGTTATAGTGGTTACAAAATGTCTACGATTACTTATAAGAAGGAGTGATGCCAAAACGATTTACTACTTCACAGAAATGATATTTAGTTTAGCAAGCCAATGATGCTAGCTAATGCACAAGTGAAAATCTTTGAAAATATACCATGCCATGTCATGGAATATTCTTGGTATATTCATCCATGTGGAAAACTATAGATGACATGGAAAAATATTCCATGCCATGTTAGTAAATATTCTACCACATCACATGCATATTCTTTTGGGATCAACAATGGTTCATTCACTTCAAACATGGGTTTGGCAAATATAGTTTTCCATTGCAGCCTAATGTGAAGGTTTAAAGAAAAAAGAAAAAAGAACGTGCATTTCATCATTTTGGTGTAACCAATATTTCGAATGTCTAAGGTTCTTGGAAAAGAAAAGATTTTCAAAATTGTTGAAATGGATGGTAATTGCATGGTTGAGAATTATTTGATGAAATTAAAATTTCAAAATCTTTGTGTTCAAATGGCAAAGGTACTACGATATTATATAATAATGGTTTTAAAACACTTCAACAAACATTGAATTTCATCCCAACTCCATGTGCAATGATGAATGAACTTTTCCATGAACCCACATAACATAATTATTTATAATACATGATACACATGTTTACATTACACATACACCCCACATCCGCCAAAAAACTTGCCAACATTGTGAGAAAATAAACACATGAACATCTAGGGAAATTTTCAATAATCACATTGTATATTTTGTCATCCGAAAAAAAATTGTAAAATGGTCCATACCTAGGTGGGGGGACATCAACAATAAGGAAAACAATGCACCAAATAAGTAACTTCCTAGCCTCCAATTGTTGGTGTGTTGTTGCGTTAATTTGAAGACCAAAGGATGTTTCACCTTCTTGCCACCACAACTTGTAAACCAACAACTTGCATCAAATAACCTCACAAGATTGTGACAACTCTCCGCAAACACATAGGAATTGCTTGAAGTAAAAGATTGGGAGCCAAATAAATTTTAAGTGTTCTTTTTGCATAGGCAATCAAATGAAAAACTTGTTTATTCTAAAGTTGTTGCCTCCTTTTGAATTAAGTTAGTACCTTCTTAGATGGGCCATACAATTGGAACAAAAGGCCTAGCAATTGCAAAATTTCATGTTGTTCCACCAACGCAATGATTGAAGTCATCAACACAAAACTAATGTTTATGGTGTTTGAATAATCCATTGTGATATTCAACCCATAAACTTGAATAACATGGAACAAAAGTTCCACTTACAGATTTGTAAAGGTTGATCCTTGTTTTGCATTTGAGCCCAATGGTTTTTTGGAATGTAGAATATTGAATTGCAAAATTGGATGGGCAACGTTCAATATGCCAATGGCTATCAACACAAATAGTTTCCCTCAATTCCAAACCACTTTGATATACCAAAAGTAGCAAATTATAAGGACCAAAAGGTGGTTGTTGCATGTGTATATCCTTTACATTATTGGGCACAAAATTAGGAATAATTATTCGTGGACAAGAGAAATTCACATGATTAGAATGATGGGAATCATTGTCTATGCTAGGAGGACATGAATTAGGTCACTTGGTAGACCCAAAAACCTCTTCTCCTTCTAGGTGTGGTAGGCAATTTGTGAAAGAAGACTCGGATGTGTAATTTGTGACAATAGTTGCAAGTTTAGGAGGATTCACTTAACCTACAAGCCTTTTTCAACAACAATTCATTCCTATGAAGAGCATGACGAGGTGGACCACCTTGCAAGTATTGTTTATATAATGTAGACTATTTGAAAACACGAATGTAGTTGTGAGACATTGTTGTGTACAAACAAGTGCTACCTTTTCTTGATTGTTGTAACCAAATGTTATGGATAGTTTTGGCAAGATTGCAAGTGGGATGTCAACCCACTTTTCATCACTAAACTTTTGTAAATGAAATAAAATTGAAAATCACCAAAATCAATAATCTCACAACAAAGATGGAAGTATAGTGTAAATGGAGTTTGATTGTGAATGGATTTCCAATTTTGAATTAACAAAAAAGAAAGCGAGCCATAGGAAGTTCGTAGGTGAAATGTTCACATGGACCATGAAACCTCCCCATTGCCTGACACAAAATTGCTAAAAGCTTAACCAATTTGCAAGTTCATGGACACTTGCTTCAGAAGCAACCTTTAATTATATCCACCAACAATTAATTATAGCATAGAGATTATTAGCCTCCACCAAGGATTTTGCATTCTTGTATTGGTGGTAAATACATTTGTGTTAATCTTGTAATTCATATTTGATTAACTTTTTGGTGTGCCAATTGGGTAATTGAATCCAATGGAATAAATATGTGTGCTCCTTATCAACCATCTTGACAAAAAGGTCCCCAAAATTGAGTAGATGCAAATTAGGGTGGCTCAAAAGTGGCAAGAATCCAAGTCCCAAAAATCCATATTTTAACACTAAAATGGAAAAACGATTAAAAACAAATTTTGAATGGGCCTTATGTGGTGATTAATCAATTAATAAAGTTCAAATGAAATGTTCCCCATCTAGATAATTCTTTGACATACATGTTAGGGGGCAAAAAATATCAATCCAATAAAAAATGACCAAGGTTGGAACTTAGGAAAATAAGGTCCAAATTTGGTCATTCAAAAGTCCATAGTTATTTGTTAGTTAAGTTTTTTGTCATGATTTTTTTCAATCATTTTTTTTTCCCCATCATGTATCATAAATTGAGTCCCTATAAAAAATATTGAGATGAAGTCATAACAAAAATGCATTTGAATGTTAATGCAAAACCCATAACATAGTCCATATGTTCATTTTAAAAGTTCATTACTTTATGATTGGTGTATGTTTATTAAATTTCACCCTTCAATAAATATTCTTATTCAAGTTGACAATATTAATCCAAAAATATTTTTGTCAAATTGATGATTTTACAATGCATTTGTGGCATTTAAATAGAATACAAATTGCAAAAAATCCAAAAAGGGACAAAAAGTATACCACCTTAGTGTGCATTCACCCAACCATAAATAAGTCTAACAACATTATAATTGGTTTACGTGCTATCAGCCCGTTTAAACTTCGATTTTGGAAACCTATTCTTCAACATCATTTCATTAAGCTTTGTCCACATGATATGTTGAGCTTTGATGTCCTTAGATTGCATATCACAAATCACACTGGTCATCACTTTACAATAAATAAGATCATACACATGACAAGCCATAGTTGTCCAACCAATGACACATTTCATATGATCAAACATGATCCAAGCATTCTACAAATCCCATATAGGTTGCATTCACATGACTAGGCTCAATCTACTTTCCACACCGTTTATTGACATCTTGAAAATGAAAACCTTCTATCCTACAACTTGTTATGGAAAGTAACATTTTTTAATGTAGTCATAACAATTCTTGGATTTTAACTCAAAAATGTTATCAATATAACCACGCCCTGAATGATGATTGAAAAAAGGAACCAGGTTACAAACGTTGGGTGAATTCAATTTATAAAATTTATCTTGGATTTGCTTCAAATATTCACCCTTCAAAAGTTCCACTGGATCATTGCCATTCTCATCAAACAAATGTGTAGCCAAGAAAGTCTTGCCAACACTCAGTGAAATCACAAATATATGGGCATTAGGCATGTGATCGAGCTTCTTTGCAATCAACCTTCTAGTTTCATTCACAAACTCCTTACACTTGTCATCCACCATGCATAAAATGTTTGTGGACCCCATGATGAATCATATTCTTGAGATTGATTAGAATTTATGCACATCATAATAAATTTGACCACTACGATCCACGACACAAAGAGGAAGAACATGACATAATTTGCATGCAAGGGATGAAATAGATGGAGATAATGCAATTTAGCCTATGACTAGAATGTGTGCTAGGGTTCATCAACATTGGTTTGATTAGAACAATGGATGAAGGTGTGCTTCCTATGGACAAGGTTGAGGCTTTTTATGAGCTAGAAAGTTCAATTGTTCCTTTGGAGGGAATATTAGTTCATTTATATCACACAATGCAAGAAATTGCTAAAGAATGCACACAAGGAAGGGTTACACTTTGTGATCATGCCACATTGTTCGTCATTATTACAAATCTTGGTTTTTTAAAAGGTTCAGATTGACTAACTTGTCATTTCAATTAATGGACATGTACATTTTGATTAAAGGTTAGGAGCTTGAACGACACATTTATGTGTTGTTTAATCAATTTGACTATAGTGGTATTTGATTGAATACACATAGTTAAGTTGTATAACTTTAGTCAAAATAGCTAATGTTTTTTAGTCAAGTTGAACAATTAATCAAGATGGCCAAAGATTTTTAATCAAAGTGACCATGGTCCTCAATTAATTTGAACATTTAGTCAAAATTGTCAATGATTTTTAGTAAAAATGACCAATGGTCTTTAATCAAGTTGAAAATTTTGTCAAGATGGCTAATGATCCTTAATCAAATATGGCATGGTCTACTACCTTATTTATCTACATTTTACCTATTACCCACCCACCCACCCACCTATTATTTACATGTCAACTTATTTACCTATACTTTTTCACCTACCTACTTACATACCTACTTATGTTTTTCGCCTTCATACGAATCACCTATTATTTACATGTCAACCTATTTACCTATACTTTTTCACCTACCTACCTACATATTATTCACTTACCTATCCACTCATTTACATATTTAATTTTAACCATGAGGTTTAGCCATTATGTTAAACCATTATGTTTAGCCAAAATTTAGGCATCAGATTTAATTTTAATTTTAATTTAACCACTAAATTTAGCCATTAAATTTTGGCACTAAGTTTAGCCTAAGTTGAACCATTAAGTTTGGCCAATATGTATAACTTAAATTTAGCCACTAAGTATAACCTAGGTTTAACCATTAAATTTATCAACTAGGTTTAACCACTATGTTTAAGTATTATGTTTAATCATTATGTTTAATTAAGGTTTAACCATTATTTTAAATCACTAAGTTTGGCCCATTATTTTAAATCATTGATTTTAGGCACTAAGTTTAGCCATTATTTTAAATCATTGAGTTTAGCCACTAAGTTTAACTGATAATTTAAGTTATTAAGTTTAACCATTATTCTAAACCATTCAATTTAGCCATTAAGTTTAGCCACTGAGTTTAGCCATTAGGTTTAACCATTACTTTAAGCCACTAAATTTAGTCATTATTTTAAATCATTGAATTTAACCACTAAATTTAACCATTATTTTAAATCACTAAATTTAACCACTAGGTTTAGTTAATAATTTAAGTCATTGTGTTTAACCACCATTTTTAAATTTAATTTAATTTAATTTAATTTGTACGTTCTTCTAGGCCAAAAGGCTGTAGGGCTGCCACCCAACCTAAGTGGAAGAATGGCTACGAACTTGTGTTATCATAGCTAGCCTGTGTGTTAGCGTCTAGTTGATTATGTTGTGGATTGCGTCAAACATTCCGTCAAGTTGGGCACCTACAACGTGAAGACTTGTTCACGAGGCGAAGAGGGAATCGTGGAGCTAGGCTTGTTGGCACATGAACTGGAGGGCATGAGCGTTATGCTTTGTGGGCTGCAGGAGCTACACTGGCCAAGCAAAGGGGATTATTGGTGGTGCCAGAATGGGCTAATGCTTTGCTTTTCTTTGACCAGCATAGCCCCCGTTTGATCTCTATGCGTTTTCAAGCCAAAGTTGGGCAACACCTCACAATGTTATCTGCTTACTCTCCCATTGACTACAAGGATGGGGGGTGTTGAGGAGGAGGTTGAGAGGCAATCCTTCTACAACCTATTGTTTGCTTGTTTGAACAGGTCCCCACCAGTGACAAATTGGTTGTGTTGGGGGACTTCAATGTTGAGCTTGGCAGTAACTAGGAAGATAAGGTGGGGTCGTGGGTCGTTTCCATGTGAATCAAGGTGCACTTGAGCCTAGTCACAATGGTGCCTACCTCATTGACATGGTTGCCGCCTTCAACCTCAGGATTGCCAATACCTTTTTCAAGCATCGCCTAAGTCATTTGGCAACTTGGCGGCACAAGGCTATAACATGTTAGTATGTCAAAGACTATTTTTTGTCTCTGGAAGTGCCATGTGTGGTGTGACCGATTGTCAGGTGTATGCTAATGTACAGCACCGGCTCATAGACCACTGCTTGTTGGTTTTGTCGTTACAACTATCCCTCACAACCCAACAGTGTGTTGCCCCAAAAAGGGGGTTGTGGGATGGGGAGGCACTTTATGTGCCAGAGGTTAAAGTTGCCTTTGAGAGGGCGGTGTCAAACTGTTTTTCAGCCCTCAATCTTGAGGTTTCAGACCTTGAGGATGAGTGGCAGAAATGGGTGCACAATATCTTTGTGACTGCACTGGAAAAGGTGGGTGTGCATAAAATGTGACGACGACACAAGCTTGCCCTTTCACCAGCCACATTTAAGCTGATTACCACTAAGAAAGCTACACACCTGGCCAGGTTAGGCACTAGTGCTTCCCCATATGGAGTAGCCAATGCAACAGTTAAGAAGGCTGTAACTCATGATGTCAATGCTTACTTGAAATGGCAGGCTGATACGGCTTCTCATTTGCATGAACAGGGACACATAGGGGACTGGGCTCACCAGGCTAAGCACATGGCAGCAGGGGGCACTCCTACCAAACGTGGGGCCCCAAAGCTTGCTAGATTGACAAGGTCTCCTCATCCACAACCCCGAGGCACTTTGTAAGTGTCTTAGGGGGCGGCAGAGATTTGCCTGAGGAAACTCGTGTGTAGTTAGATGCCAAAGTGTGTGAGATTGAGGCTTCACTAAGTACCCAAGGGGATGCTCCAGAAAAGCCGACTTTGTCAGAAGTTGCTGATTGTGTGAAAAAACTTTATAACACTACTGCACTTGGTGAAGATGGCATCACTTCACCTTTGCTCAAGGAGTGTTTTACTGCAATCTATAGGTTGCACAAAGTGATTCTAGTGATTTGGAGGTCAGGGCGAGCCCCGATAGCTTGGAAATGTGCAATTGTAGTGCCGTTACATAAGGGAAAGGGTACACAACAGTGCTCAAATAACTATCGCAAGATTAGCCTCTTTAGCATTCCCGGCAAGGTATATTCCATGGTATTGATGCACATGGTTAGCTAGGTGGTTGAGCCTAAATTGCTCGAAGCACAATGCAACTTTTGTTCCAGCCGGGGTACCACAAATGCCATGTTTGTGTTGCGTTAGCTAGCTAGCATGGCTGAACTTATTGACAACACTTAGTTGCATATGGCTTTTATTGACCTGACAAAGGCTTATCATTGGGTTAACATGGATGCGTTGTGGCGGATTTTGGGCATCTACAGGGTTCTTTCTAGAATTGTATAGCTGTTAGAAGATTTGCACATTGGAACACTTGCAACGGTTAGGCTTGGGGGCCAGGTGGGCAAAGAATTCACTATCAGCAGTGGTGTGCACCAGGGTTGTATGGTGGCGCTTCTACTGTTCAATGTTCTCCTAGATTTCGTGGTTAAACAAGCCCTTGCTAACATGCCTTCAGACGTAGTAGTCTTAGTGGGCTACCATGTTAATGGCATAATGTTGTTTGAACAAAGGGCAAAAGGGGACCTAACATTGCATGAGATTTTTTTGTTGTTATATGCAGATGACATGGTGTTGTTTTCCTTGAAGCCGGAGAACTTAGTGCTGATGCTAAAGGCCATGGACATTGTTGTAGAACATTTTATTATGCGCATTAATGCATCCAAAACAAAGATAATGTCTGTGGGTAAGGGCACGTCCCAACTTCTGGTGGATGTCACCATCAATGGCGATCCAGTTGAGCTGGTTGATCAATTTTAATACTTGGGAGGGGTTTTATGATCTAACACTAAATTAAATGAAAAAATGGCGGCATGCTGAGGACGAGGGATGGGGGCCTTCGCCTAGTTTGAACGTGTTTGGGGCAACAAGCACTTGAAGTTGAGCACATAAGTGCAAGTGTTTGACACGTTTGTTGTGCCTCACTTCTTGTATGAGAGTGAAAGTTGGAACTTGACGCAAACACAATAGAAATGATTAGAAGTGGCGTACAACATCTACTTAAGAAGGATGTTGGGCGTGAAAGTCACGGACCGACATTGCTTCACTCACATTTGGGAGGTTTGCAAAGCCAAGCCATTGACCTTGCTACTTAAGTAGCACAGGTTGAGATGGTTAGGTCACGTTGCCAAGTTACCTCAAGATAGGTACCCTCACATTGCGCTGCTAATGCACTCGTAAGGGGCCCATTACCTCGCAACCGTCCTTGGCATAGTTTTGCAGCCATTTTAAAAGGGGACTTTTTAGTAACTACCATACCAACTCATGGTGGGGAGTGGTATGAGTAGGCGTAGGACATAGATTTTTGGCACCTAATGGTGCAAGGACTCAAATTCGAGTCTCAAGCGTTGACATGACTACAAACCAAACTGCCTGTGCAAACGCAAGTGGACTTAAATATTTGTCATGCAGTGTTTTGTGCGACACCATCTAGTGTTGGCTATTGGTGCCAATACTAGCAAAGGGCCTTATGTTATTGTTGTTGTTGTTGTTGTTTAACCACTAGGTTTAGTTAATAGTTCAAGCCACTAAGTTTAGCAACTAGGTTTAACCATTACTTTAAGGCATTAAGTTTAGCCATTGAGTTTAAAAACTAGGTTTAACCATTATTTTAAAGCATTGAGTTTAGTCACTGAGGTTATCCATTAACTTTAGCCATTACTTTATGTCATTGAGTTTAACCATTAGGTTTAGTCATTACTTTAAATAATTGAATTTACTTACTAGGTTGAATTAATAGTTTAAGTCATTGAGTTTAACCACTAGGTTCGACTAATAATTTAGGTCACTAAGTTTAACCATTACTTTAAGTCATTATGTTTAGCCAATAATTTAAGTCATTGAGTTTAACCATTAAATTTAATCATTATTTTAAGTCATTGAATTTAACCATTAAGTTTAACCATTACAAATCATTAAGTTTAGCCATTAGGTTTAGACATTATGTTTAATGATGTGAAATAAAAAAGTTGATAAAATTTGATCACCCTTAATGGTGTAGTCTATTGATAAGGATTTCATTTATCATTGGGAAGGTTTGGGGTTCAATTCCTTATATTTACAACCTATGTGCATGTTGAGAAGGCTAGGATAGGTAGGTTAGACTAAAATAGTTAGGTTAGGTAGACTAGGCTAGGCTAGGTTAACACCTACCTACCTATTAAAAATTTAGATAATAATCCAAAAATGATTTTAATTTAGATATAAATAGACCTATTCAAATGGTTCACTATCCACCAATCAAATAATCAATCATTTTGTTAGTCATTCCGTTGGTCAAAATGACAAGGTCCAATTTGACTACCTAGTCATGTAGGACATGTACAATATGACTTGTCCATATTGATAGGGCGGTTATCACTTTTAGGTTTTTTTTAATATTTAAAAACCTAGTAAAAAAGCCATGAATTTGTAGTAGTGCATGAAAGTCGTGGGATAACAAATATGGAACATTTGCTTCATAAAGATGATTGAATCATGACATCTAGGAATGTTGTTACATCGTGTAGATGATGGTTTAAAGTATCATGTTCATAGGTTGAAAGATTGGCACAAAACAATGTTCACACACAAAAATGTTTGTAAGAGAAAATATTGCGATTGGATATCAATCTCTTCATCTAATAAACATCATATTCATATAAGTTGTTTTTATAAAAAAACATTACTTAAAATTTTAATATTATCATGTACCAACTGTTACAATATTATTTTGTACGTACTTGACAATCCAATGTTTGGCATGTATTTTATGTTAACCTCAACCCCACAAAGGTTACACAAAAGTCTAACTACTAGATAATATACATTTTGTGGGCATTGAGATTGACTACATGTATTGCAATTAACATAAGGTGGGTTAAGTTTTGTGATGTAAAAATTGCAAGGGTTTCACAAATTTTTAGTGTGTTAAGAAGACTACACATGGGTATTGCAATTAGCACAAGGTGGGTTAGGTTTCATTATGCATGTATTATACAATGGAAACATTTTTCCAATGTGTATTAAGAGAATATGCATGTATTACTATTGGATCCAATGTCTTGTGTGGGTCAAGGAAGCCATATGTAGGTATTCTTATTGGAACCAATGTCTAACGTGGGTTAGGGAAACCATATGTAGGTATTGCCATTGGACCCATAATTTTGTGTGGGTTAGGAAGGTTGTATGCAACTATTGCAATAACATTTTACATATGATTTGCATGGCCTCACATGTAGGTATTTCATTTCAAGGGAGTCCTTTAGTTTAAGAGTAAGCTTATGTGGCCATTACTATTTTGAACATGACCATGTATGTAAGTATTACATTTGAAGGGGGTTGCTTTGTTTAAGTGAACTTATGTGTTTGTTGGCATTTTTCAAATGGCCCCTCATGCATGAAGTTCATTTCAAATTTAGGAAGGCCCTTCAATTTTATAACATTGTTTTTCATGGAAAATGATAATTATTATACACACATAAGCTTTTTATTATGTCAAATTTTTATGGTTGAATTGTCACCCATGCTTGTGGGATTATATCAAAAATTATATAGTTTTATATGCAATATTGTGGAGGTTTTATAAACACACATTGTTAAATGTGATTTATGAAAGATTGAAAATTGAGGCAAATTGTTTGACCATGCATAGGGATGCAACTCCTACCACCACCTCACACATCTTTTTGAAAGGAAATGTAATCTCTACCATCACTTCACAAATCTTGAAAGGAACTATATTCATTAGATCAATCTTGAAGTTTTTGGATATTTTTATTTGTGATCAACAAATGAAACACTCGTTAAATTTGCCTTCATCAAATTCATCCTAGGTCATTGTAATAATGTCATTATCATTGTTGTCATTTTAAAATTAATTTTCCATTTGTTATAGTAGTAATAGATTTATAATTTAAATTAAAAACACACATATGTGAAGGAAGGAGGGTGGAGTTGATCATCTCTTTAAACATAATATATATGAATTAACATCAAGTATTATCGTATTCATACATGTGTCCAAACCCTATACCCAATTTGAGGTGAGATTTTGATGTACAATAACAAATCTTAATTAAATGCGAATACCAACTCTTATGTGCATTCCCCGATTTTCACACGAAGCAAGATTGGAACCATCACAAACTTCTGCATCCACAAGAATCTATGAAACAATTCCTATAACTTTGTGTTTTTCATTTGGCTAATCATTGACCATATTATCTTCTAAAGTTTCATTAAATTGGCAATGTGTCAACTTGTAGATTTGATGTTATTACCACTAGCAAAAATTGGCCAAAATGTAAACATTATATTTGTGCCTACATGCAACTATTAGTTATTTGCAACTACATTTAGACATTTTTGCAATTGTTTATTGTGTTAGTCGTATTTGCAATTACATTGCAACTAATTTATGACTATTTTGGTGTTCATCCTTCCATGTGAAAAACATTTAGTTTGGTTTTCATCCAAGAAGAACAATTTATGTCCCATTAGTTCCAAATGTGACCAATTTAGTTGCAACCCTATGAGTATTTTGTGAATTATAAATAATATAATGGGTGTATTAAAATTTATAAATGTATATTTTGAATGTAATGAACAAACATATTACATGTGTATTCAAGTAATATTATTAGCACAAATGGCCTCAATATTATGGTTACATTAATTAGTGTATATTTTGAATATCTTAAAAATTATGTAAAATATTTACTGAATATATTGTTCCCATATTACAAGTTTATCCAAACCATTTTATTATACTTCTTAAAATTATTACAAATCAATCACTAAATTATATATATTAATATTAATTACATGTAATAAAAAATAAATTTCAATATTATCCTTCGTTGATTTTTGAAATAATAATATTTTATTACACATGATCATGATGATCATGATGATATTAGAATGATAGGAAAAAATAATTATATAATTACTGAAATAATTTCCCAAAATCCAATATGTTATTATTAAATTATTAAGTTACTTTCAAATGATTAATGTATCTATTAAAATCTTATTTATTATTTATTAAAAGAATCATAACATATCTAACAAGTGACATAATAATATATCATAATAAAAATAGTTAACCTATGCTAGCTAAAAATACCATTACTATTATTGTAAGTAATCAATTATGTAATATTATTATATTAAAATAATTACCAAGAAATATTTATATATAGTTTCCATTTTTCATATTTTAAAGTTATAATTTAATATTACATAAATTTGCAATTATTCAATGATTATAATCAATTACCAATCTATAATTTATATTTTCAGTTTTATTATTTTATAGTAATTACTATAATAGTTAGAATGGAAATCTAATAAATTAATATACAAATGCAGAAATTATTTTCAAAGGAAAAATATGCTTATTAAAAAATGAAAAATATTTATTGTAATAGTTCATAAATAGCTATAATGAGTGAAGTAATAATATGAATAATAAAAATAAAAAATTTAACCTTGACTACCAACTAGCTACAATAAGAATTGAATTAATGTTGTTTTTACTATTAAATATTTACATTTATATTCATTATGAACTATAAAATGAAAATAATTATGGGAATAATTATAATAAAATAGTTAGCATAGGCTTTGTTTTAATTATTATTAGATTAAAAAATCAGTTCCATTTTTATAATTATTAATTCATGAATATTTCAGTTATTTAATTTACTAATATATTAATAATTAGTTAATTATTTCAACATTAGGCAGTTATTAGTTTATGAAATTGGTTGTTAAATCATTGTAGTTCATATATAATTAAAACTAAACATTAATATTGTTTATCTAGCTAATAAATTAAGTAATATATAAAAATAACTAATAATATAATTAGTTCAATAATCATAATAATAACTCTAAATAATTAGTTAGTTTCTAGTTTAGTTGTTAATTAACTAATTAACAAGCTATATATATATATATATATAATTTTATTAGTTAATTAATTAGCTAATAAGTTGGCTAGTTAGTTGTCATTTACCTACTTAATTATATATTTGTCAAGTTGAGAATGAAAGCCAAAACATATGGGATTAAAAACTTTGTTACAATTCGTTTGCAACTAAACATTTTTAATCACAAATGGAGTAGTAGCCATCACTAAGGAACTTCAAGGTCCCCCAATAGGGAGCCCTTTCACCCACTTTGCCCTTTGTTGAAGGTCCTTCATTAGCATTGGTTCAACAAAAAAACACACACACAAGAGAATTGTGATTTGAAAAGGAGAAGAAAAGGAAGAAAAGTTATTATTATTGTGATGGCTCTTGACATTTGTTGCAATGGTGAACCCACCCCCTTGCCCCCACCTTGACCATTGATTTTGGTCCCTTTTGCTTTGGAGTGTTCAAGAAGAAAAAAGGAATAAAAGTTATGATGGCGATGGTGATGCCTCCTTAGTGGTGTTTTGGAGTTCCTAGGAAGAAGATGAAAAAGAAGAGGAAAAAGAGTTTTGATGACATGCAATGGTAGGAGAGTAAGTACAAAATAATGTTTCAAAGGAACAATGCATGTACACATCATTAAACATGTTTTTAATGACTATTAGAACCTTAAAAAGCTTACCTCTAAAACACCATTTTAACAAACAAGACCTTGGGTCATGGTTTTTTCACACTTTTGGGGACTCAAACCCTCCTAGTCTTTGAGGGTCTTTGAGTATGTTTTTAAGTAGTTCCCCATTGAGGTCTTATTATAGGTTTTTTCAATAATTTGAACCTTTCCCTTCCCTTGGCTTTATGCCACTTCGTGTTTTTTTATTTAACCTTGATGGGGTCTTTTTGATATCATGGAAGATAGTCAAACATCTTAGTTCTTCAAGTTTCAAGTAATGTTTCTTATGTTTTTTCATGTGAAACTCACAATTAATGGAACTTCAACAAAGAAACATAGTTTACCAATAAGAAACTAACAAAATAAAATTACTTGAAATATGCTTCAAATCATTTCCAATCATGTACACATTTGTTTCCTATATTCCATTTTTCCTCATTTTCATATACAAATTTATCATGAAATGGGTTCTAACAATTGTTGGGAAAGTATATGACATTATGGGTAATTATGGTATTGAGGACTAGACCAATATAATATCCAACTATGAAATAGTTGTGGTCAATACTAAAACTAAACAAACATTAAAGTTAAACTCATGATATTATGTTATAGACTAGCCAATAGCATGTCAATGTGATGAGCTCCCTCAAAAACTCATTATCACATGCCCTTTGCTGCTATAGGGTTGGTATAATTTAAACTAAAGGTAGGGATACAATTAAGTGTGATGATTGTTGTTAAATTGTTGAATGTTTTGCAAAATCATGTGGCAATGGTGTGGTTATAAATTTTATTATCATGATTTTCCATAGTTTGAAACCATTTCGTAGTTGACATTAAATACATTTTAAAGTATGGTGGATTTTCCATAGTTTGAAACCATTTTGTAGTTGAAATTGAATACATTTTAAAGTATGGTGGATTTTCCATATTATTACTGTTGGTTTTTTCACTATTTACAATCACACAATTGTTCAAAACTTATGAACTTGGTTGTTAACATATGAAGGTGACAAATTTTGCTTAATATCAATACCAAATTATGGTATTCTTCAATACTTCTTTACTTTTACCATATTCATATGTCATAACCTATGCATATTTCCCCTAAAATTCATTTTATCTATCAACTTTTGGTTTCCAATCATGGCATTCCATTTTTTTTCCATACAATAATGCTTTTGGAATTTTCCAATTAAAATGAATGGTCCTATTATATTGGATATAGATCCATTTCTTTCAATGAGATATATCATTATGCCAAAACATGGCATTTATTTCTACATAATAATGTCTTTGTGGTAATATAGGTCACATATTATTATAAGACTATCTAGTAAAATCAAATTCATGGCTTATGCCATTAGTAATAAGTATATTCATAAAAAAAAATTCCATTAATCATGTGACTTTTATTATTACAATGGTAAATTATAATTAAATAATAGATATTGATTGACTTATGAAATGTAGACATGCGTTTAAGCATAATAAAACCACATTGACGATCTAGCTACCTATTTATTAACATAGCCCACGAACCTTGTATAGGCTAAAATCCTAGTTAACAACCTAGGCTAGCCTTCAAGACTAGGCTAGCTAAAGCAGATAGCCTAAGCCAAGGGAGCCAAAAAACTTAAACTAGGAGCTTAGGCAAGTAGGTGGGCAAGATAGATAAGTAGGCCTAAGTAAATAAGATCCTTTTGTTTTGTAACAAGCTTTTTTGATTGGCTCATGACAAGTGGTACTTACAATTTGAATATATTTAGTGCATGTATTGTGTGTAAAATAATATTATTTCATCTATTTATATTGTTTACAAAGTCGAACTTGTTGACAAAAGATATGGGATAAATTTAATAAAAATGAAACAATACAACATTATCCCACATCATCTTTTGTTTCATACAAAAGTAGCCAACTTTAACCATTATTATCTTTTTCATACTTTGTCCAAATAATTTTTTTTTTAAATCGTTCTTAAAGATTTTTCCAAGATGTAAGCATGTATACATTTATAAATAAATAAATATCAATTAATTTGACTGAGAATGCATTTGAATCATCATTATTTCATACATTTGAACAATAATGATGTATTGAAGATTATTTATTTATTTTTGGGGTTAATAATCCTATTTAAAATAAGCATGGAGATTTTTTGGAAATTTTAGAATGATATAAAAACGAACATTATATTTCCTCACCTTTTAAACATATAATGAACCAAAAATGTTGTGTTATATTTTATTATATTATATTTAAAAGTAAAATATGTATTTTAAAACATAAAATATAATTTAGTTCTAAATTAATTATATAAACTATTAAAATAGTTGGAAATTCATAATTATTAATTTATACATAAATATTATTAATTTAATATTTATACATAAATATTATTAATTTAATATTTATACATAAATATTATTAATTTAATATTTTTACTAAATATTATGATGAATAATAAATTTTCATGTTGTTTATAAGGCTATTTTTGGTTCAATAATGTGATTTGTATGACCAAATATTTTGATAAATCAATAAATTAATAAATTTGGATCAAACTAAACATTCTTTATTACCCATTATATGGACACTTGCAAAACAATGCCATTTCGGGGCATGTGGATTTCCTTTGAGATCCTTTGGATATAGTTAATAAGACAATATATCATTATTCAAAAAATTGAAAGAGGATATTCATGAAATTAAACCTTTGAACAAGGGTTCCCACTTAAATGTTTTTTTGGGTGAATTCTACACAAAAATTTACGTAAGAATATTATAATACATGTAAAATTGATTGCATCCAAATGACAATGTATATTAAATCAATGCATTATGTCTTTTGAATATGAATGAGAGTTTTCAATTTTCAAATACGAACCCCCCATCAAGGTTTTTTTAAGTTGAAAAATTGGTCAAACAAGGTCAATGGCACACATAATAATTTTTTTAAATGACTAGAGTAATGTAGAGTCACGTAGTCATGAAAATGAACTATATTCATAAAAATGACATGGTTGCAAAGCACGTATTATTATGTGACTAGATTGGGACATTTGTTGTACATGTTCAAGTCATGGATGCCACATTTTGGTGTAGTGCATATTTATTGGAAAAAAAATTGCATTCCCATTGAAACCATAACCCCTTTTTTTACCTTTGTTTTTAAAACAACTTTGAAATAATTTAAATCTATATTTTGAAACCTATTTTCATCAAGCTTACAAAGACATCATATTTGTGCTTCCAAACCCACAACAATTAATGATTTGTGCCCACCATTCAAATGGTACACTTATTCCTTCATTGTGGACTTTTTAAATTACCAAGTTAGCATTATTGAGTATTTAAAAAGGAAATTTCATACCTTTTGCCCATGATCATTGTCCCCTTTCTTGTCCCCTCTACTTATTCATGAGTCTCTCCACCCACAAATAATCACATTGTTCTCTTGCATCTTTCCATTTACCTAGGTTTTTTGTTTTAAAATCTCATTATTGGTTGCCTTTTCTTTTGTGATTTGGCACCTACATTAGATCCATGTTGTTTATTGTTTTTTGAAATACATTATCCTAAAATGCGTCATCATAAATACATCTAAAGATTACTTTTCATAGGAAAATTAACATGTGTTTTAAAAATTCTCCCCAATCTTATTTTCAACTTAGGAATATTTTCTTCTTTCTTCCCAATTCATTAATCCTTTTGACTTAATGGGACTAGTACAATCTCCATTATGTGTTTTTTCCCAAATGCCATGTTGTTAACCTTTTCAATTATAAATCAAATCTTCTTGTCATCCATGTTTTAGAATAGTTTAGGAAGACAACTTGCAATATTTCTCCATGTACCATTGAGGTAAGTTAGGCCTTATTTTTCCCATGTGTATCTAACAAGCTTATATGCACTTTATATTTATTAGATTGTATAATTTAGTTGTTCAATTGATTCAATTATAATCTTTGTCCAATGCACATTTTCATTGGCCTTTTAAATCTTTCATTATTAAAGTTTAATTATTTCATCCATTAACCTTTGTTGTCATTATGTTAACAATTGCAACATTTGGTAATGAACATATCATTAATGGATGTCATGTTCTCGAGCATTTGAACTAGCTTTTGTTTCATGGGTTTGCTTTTATTAATATAAATACATCTACATTTAATTTGCAAAATATTGGTGGGCTTTAAACATCTCAAATTTGTGTTTTCTTTGATTTTTTTCCATTGATGGGATAACAAATTTTACAAGTTCCCAATTTTTGAATTTTTAAAATGATTTTTGAATTAAAAAAACAAAATTATGATCAAATAACTTTGATATATATCATTTTCCCTTTGTTAATGGAATTTCTTTTATTGTGTCAATACAATTTGAAGGGACTTAACCTTTTAAGTTGTTAAATGTGTCTTCCATGCATGTTGGTGCAAAAGGATTATAATATTGTGATGTTTATTAAATACATTTTAAAGAAAAAATGATCCAATCAATAAATGGGTATTCAATTTATAATATTAGTCACTGAAATTTATCATACTTTTCATTTACAACTTCCATCATGATTAATCTATGATGTCTTCATCTTCATCTTTCTGATCATCTTATCATGGGTGTGATGAAATTTTTCTTGAGGTTGTTTGAAACCATGAGTGGCAAGATTTGTGTCTTGAGGTTTTTGACAAAACCTTATTTTTATAAAAAATTGGGGTTCTATTGTTTATTTCCCAAATGAAGATGAATGAAACTCCATTGTGGCCATTTCACTTGTTTTGATTAAGCACATTGACTCAATTCAAAATTAGTGTAAGAATAATGAAAATGGTAATTTAATTGACAATGACAATGTGATTCATGAAATGAAACAACAAACAATACAAATGATGACATGATGACAATCAAATTAAATATTATACGTTTAAAAAATTTGTGATAAAATTAAAAATCTATGGTTTTTTATAAGTTATTTTTTAAAAAATCAATCAAGTAAAATCATTTTGTGTTTTGGTTTCACATGATTTAAGATTTTGTTTTTTTTAAAAACTTGGATATGATTTAAGTTCTTTACCCATGTGTATCAACAAGTTTATAAGAATTTTAAAAATAATTTTTCCTTATTGCACCCATAGGACCTTTACCTTTGAACGATGCCCCCAATATCTTTTAATACATGTCTATGATGGCATCAATAGTTACAAATGCACTAATTCTTTCATCATTAAGAATCATAACTACATACTTTGAATTTTTAAAAAAAAACTCAAATGGAATACAAAAAAACTTATATGTTGAGTTTTTTTATAATAATAGATCCTACAATTTAAATTGATAAAAAAAACACAATTAAAATTTATATAAAACTTATAATAAACACAAACAACAAAATACTGTAAATAAACACAAAGAAAAGAGTTCAAAAAATTTATGTTTACCAAAATTAAAAATTAAAACTACAAAAAAATACTATAAGCACAATAGAAAAATCCAAATTGAACTATTTTATAATAGTAGATTATACAATTGTAGCAAAAAAACACACATAATTTGATATAACAAACACAAACAAAATAATTCTATAAAACAAAAAAAAAAAAGTTTGAGTACTTATATCAATCCATTAAAACATTCATATTTCAACAATATACTTCAAATGCTATATAGTAACCCAAACATGCTATTCACACAATGATAACATAATAATTATATAAGAACCCACAAACTAAATTCATAATAAGTTACAATGTAACCTACATTCTTAATAAGTTGACCTTAAATTAAATCAAGGTTAAAGGTTAAAGTTAATTAAAACATAGAAAAAAAAGTAAATGTTTTGTAATGTTTTACCTACCCCAAAAAAATTTATGCAAATTTAATACTTCGTACAATAATAATTAAACACATATCACATGATTTCAATACATGTTGCTAACATACAACCAAAAAAAAATCATAAAATCCTACTATTGCATCTACCACCAATTTATTTTTTAATGTGGGTAGTTTCATATTTTTGTGATTATTTTTTAAAAGAAGATTTTTTAATATAAAAATTCCTATTTTTATAAAAACAAATTTTGTTAATAAAAAAGATATTATGGGTCAATTTCACCAAATGTTCATTCAAAGCTTCAACATCAACACCATTCAAGGTGTAAACATTTTCAGATCTTCATAAGACCCCAAACTTCCTTTCATTTGAATTTCATCCAAATATAGCCCACCTTTTTACGAAGCTTCCAATTTAAATCAACCATAGACTAAATGACATGTGTTTACATGTGTTTCCCACATTTTTTGGCCCCTATTATCAATGTTTTAAAATAGATAAATATAAATTATATTCATGACCTTCTATTATTTAAATGTGATATCAGATAATTAAGGTATGTAATTTTATTTTGAATTTCACTTTTGAAAACTTTATTACACCTTTTTCTTTGCATGCCATTTGGAAGAAAGATGGAAGTGACCTCCCCAAGTTTTTTTGAATTTTTTTAATAATATGTCCTCATTTATGGTTAAATCCTTCTTTGGGATGCTTTTTATTGATGCTTTAACATAAATTTGAAAAAATAGTACTTCCTCCAAACAATGTTTTTTTGGTGTAAAATTTTGCCAAAATGTTAAATCATTGGAGATAAGACACCTACAAAGGTTTTTGGAAAAAATTAAAGAAAATTGGCAAAAAAAAAAGGATTTTTGGACTATGTTAATTAGATTTAGAATGTTCGTTCTTGCAAGTTGCCAAACAATAGTGCACATACCAAAAAACTAATTGTCCTATATGTCATGTAGCCAAATATAGTTACATATTTGTATGGATGGTTACCAAATTGTGGCTACACCACAAAAGTGAAAAAAAAACCTTGTTTTCCACTAATTTCTAGCATTAAATAATTCCCAAAAAATGAGTTAAAATAACAAAAAAAAATGGTATTGCCATAAAATTAGGGAATTGAAGTCCTTACCTCATGTAAATTAACGATTGTCCCTATTGCTAAACTACCACTACATCATGAATGATGTATGTTGTGAAATAAAGGTGCACCTTTTGTATTTATTACTGGATTGTCAAACTTCAAAAAAATGAAAATAATGTTGTCAAACCCTTTTTGTTGAAATAATCAATCATTTCAATAAAATTTATTGATTGTTGTTGACGAGTACAATACTAATTATGTAACATATTTAGTTCACAATACACAACACTATGTTCACCCTCAAATTATTTTTTTGGAAATCACCAAACACAAACATTTACAAACTCCAATTACACATGTCCATCATCCAATTAGTTCATCCAACCAACCAAAAAAAAAAAGTTTTTATATTGTCAACCACATTAAAATCATCCCATAGTTTGAAGACAATTTTTTGGGGATTCTTAACTTTTATTTGTGGCAAAACACAGTGATTTAATTAATTCAAATTTCAATGATGTAAAAAACAAATCTTCTTATTTTGAAGATGCTTTTAACCTCACAATGTCATTTTAATAATTGTTCACAAAGGTTTCCTATTTTCAAAACTAACATCATGGCACATGCTACCATGACCAATAATGATATCTCATTATTCATTTACTTGCAAGGAGGCAAATAGAAATATTGAAATACCATTGAAAAAGTTATGGCACATAACAAATGGGTCAATATGTTAACAAAGTAAAAGTTTTAACATTAAAGGGTTTAACATACACAAGTTTAACCCATACAATGAAAACCATTAGTTTTATTCAATGGTGCACAACAACAATATCAAAAAGTAACTTACCCAAGATGCACATTGATAGGACAATAATTCCTCTTTATGCATCACAAGAATATTGTAACAAAAATAATAATTCAATGAGACATTAGCAAGCTTACAAAAAATATATACATGAAATATCATAGAGAATTTGATACAAAGATTTGAACCACGAAAACTTTTGTCACAACCTCTGACGCACTCTCAACTCCTTGAAGGACTCAAAAGTGAGTCCAAATACAAGACATCGGAAGGGGGAGGAATCGGGGCACGCTCCTTAGCTCACAACACTTTGAGGGGTAGAGGGGCGTGTTGGAGCTCCGGGATGGGACTAGGAAGAGTTGACAAGCTTCATTCACTCACACGAGCTTGCACACAACCCACACAAGGTGGTTAGTGCATAGTTGGAGCACCTTTGGTGTTAAGATGAGCCACGGGCAACACGGACACACAAGACTCACCGCGGCCCAGACTTGGGGGAAGCCACCAGCTTCCCCCTTATAGTATATTTTACACCTCTCCACGGGGCCTACATCCAAATGGCTTTTCTCTTCTTGGATTCCCGTGTGGGAGTCTCGAAATCGTGCCAACTGGGATTCCTGCGACTTTGGAGCCCCATAATTTTGTGAGTAGACCTTGAACTGAGGTGCAGTTTAAAACAAAGTTGTAGCTCTCGTTGAGAGTTTTCTAATGGTATGTCGCACGTTGTCCGCAGCTAAGTAAATCGAGTCAATTCCCGACTTTTTTTGTTCAAGAGTCAAATTGGCAATTTGACTCCCGACCCTTCTTTTTGTCGCAACCCTAACTTGGCCAAGTGTGGGGGTGAAGCCCAACACTTGGAAAAGTTGAGGATTTGGAGTCCTCCGGGACTCCCGAATGTTCAGAGCTCGACAGCAAGACCCAAAATACCTCGCATTGGGGTGTTCTTGATGTCATTGGAAAGGTCTTGAAGCGTAGATATCGAAAATGCCCTCGCATTGGGCATTTGGACATCTGTCGCCCAAGTTATGGGCAAAAGAAGGGCCGGGAGTCAA
>Ga0209208_10001698_pt1 | contig 31312 bp, 13 predicted proteins | sample S1TSphfallax_3_FD_187694 | JGI IMG/M metagenome (GOLD analysis project Ga0209208, IMG submission 187694) | Host-associated microbial communities from peat moss isolated from Minnesota, USA - S1T2_Fd - Sphagnum fallax MG (SPAdes) (version 2) | ecosystem: Host-associated > Plants > Peat moss >...
AGACAACACTTATGTTGAAAATTTAAATATGTCAAATTTTATTTGTTTTCTCTCAAAATTGACAAATTGTTTTGAATTTTTTCAAAAACATCTTATATGCAAATCATAGAGCCTTTTTTTTTTTTTTTTTTTTTTTTTTTTTTTTTTTTTTTTGGGGGAGCATTTTCATTAAAATTCTTATTAACTTTAGGTTTTTAAGTATCCCCTAACTTGGGATGTAAGAAAAAAAATTTTAAAAATTCAATAACCATGTTCTCTCTATTTTGAGTTTCATGTTACGTCCTCAAGTTTCTTCACCACCTAATTTTCTGTTACTAATAGTCATAAGATGCTGAACCAGTTTTGGAAACCAAGTATGGCTCTGAATTGCTCCATGGAAAGATCAATCTTTCTTGGTTTGGAGAAGATGTGCACTTTCTCTTAACAAAGCTGCCATGATTCAAAATTATAAATTCTCAATCTCAGTACACACCATGCACTGCCTTGTTTGAAGCTCTGTACTCTGCCAGCCAAAATGGGCATCATGACATGTAAGAGGCAATGTGTTTAGGGTTTAGGGTTTAGAGACACATTGCGGGTCAGAGAGAAAAAGAAAATTCTTGTTTCCAACAATCACCCTTAACTTATTTATTTGGGCTTTTTAGTCACGGAATTTCTCAAAAAATAAAATAAAGAAATTTCCAGACTTTATATTCAATTCCTGTAGGCAGTCAATAATATAGAAGATTGCTTTAATTTTTTTTTTACTTACTGCACTTTTTTTTTAATAGCCAGATTTGATTAAATCATTTAATCGATTATATTGCCACTTCAGTGACAACATAAAGTTGGACGAAAAGAGAGGAAGAAAAAAAATGCTATTATTGAGAGATTGGAGACATCATGATCAGGGTTTTTGAATTTTATTTTTGTAATATTACAAATCTGGCGAAATTTTCCAAAAAAATTAGTAAAAGTTATTCGAAACTATACTAGAAAAAATAATCGAAGATTTTCCCCCATATTTTGTCCCCGAAAAAACAAAAAAAGCAACCAAAAAATTGTCCCCCCAAAAAAACACTAATTACCATGCATGTCTCCTTCGGGCTGTTGTTGTAATGAAGCAAAACATCATGCATGATTCATGAACTCTGCAAACTGCTCATTGGTAATCAATCCTTTTCTAAAGGACAAATGTTTTGTGGTTTGGACCCACAACCTACAACAATTATCACTTGCAACAAGCAAGCAAGGATCAAAAATCTCCAGATGAGTAAGTAAGTACTATATACCTACTACTACTATCAAACCACAAGTCAAGATTGTGATGAGCACCCAAGAAGAAGAACCAACTAACTCCCTTTTTAAATTCGTTCACCTTGGAAGCAGCAGCAGGCAAGGGGCACAAAGTTTTAGCTACAACCCATTGAAGTTGAACTTGGCAATTGCCAGAAAATTGCCACAGACTTGCAACATATATAATACCCATTTAGCAAGTCAAACAAGCTTTTGAAGTGAATTGCATCATTCAAGTCAATTTTTAATTGGTATAACCTCAGGCAATACTTAGCCTACTGCCAGTACCAGACTGGTAGGGTTAACCTGAGTTAATACTAACCTTGTACTAGTTTTGATTCAGTATATAAGGTATGTTTATCAAATAATCAATTGATAACTGCTTGTTATCCGTTTTGTTATTATCTGGTTATTTTAAGGTTTTAAAAAATTTAAAAATTAGATTTTTAATTTTTAAAATTAGTATTAATTTTCAAAGATTGATAACCTACCTGGTTGATAATCAGGTCATCCAAATAGTTTATTAGATTTTTGAAATTTCAATACCGTGCAATTATCACTTTAACCAGTTAGCCCCAAAAAAATCCATAACTCACTAGTAGGTTATTAATAACGGGGTTGAAACTCCATACCCGTCCAACACTGGCATATACCAACCCAAAAAAATCAGCCTTGTACCCCATACTAGGAGCGGGCTCATATGGAAAGTGTTTAAAAGGTACTACCCAATACAAGAACCAGACGGGTATCAAAACTTTCTCAAGTACCCCAACACCATGACTAGGTTGATATGTGGAAAAGTTGATACCAAACCAACACTATGAGTGTGTTGTGCTCGGTTGGGGAAAGTTTATGGGGGATGAGCATTTTCTTGACCACCAGAGTTCCAACCTTTGTGTGTCCTTTTTTGCACATGAGCTCCAAATGAATTCCAGGAGCAATTTATTGTTGGGTGGTGGTATTGTTGCAGTCTCCTTTCAACAATGGGGCTCATTGCACAATAGTGCTATGTCAAGGGATAAAATGATACGAAACAAAATGATGGGAAATCATGAAACGATATAACATGGTTAGCTGATTTGAATGCGAAATGAATTTCAATTAAAAAAACAAGGCAGACTAGCTATGAGAATACAGTAAGGTCTTCAACCGTCATTCACAAATTGGTTCCCAGTTCCAGCAAACATTTTAATCCCCAAATCCTCTATAAATGTGAAGAATAGGTGGGAGACTACTAATAGCAAACCACTTGGACCAATCAAACTATCTAGCTCAATCAGAATCAGGGACCAGTCAATACATACAATTTGAGTGTGTTAATCTGGCCTTGTCCCAGACTCTGAAAGCTTTGGTCATTTTCATGGTCACTAGAAGAAGTCTTCTAGTGGATTCACTGGATTTGACCCTAAACCCTAAACCTAAACCCTAAACCTCATCCAAGATTTCCAGTGCAGGGTCACATACTGAGCATTGGTGGGAGATGCTCTAACAAGTTAACATGATGAAGAAGCAAACAACACAAAGACAAAATAGGAAATGTGCAACTGTGAGGCCCGCTTGACAGAGCCTTCTTCCTTCTATGGTGGTGTGCCCAGTTTAATGGAGAAAATTCCAAATCATTTAGGAAAGGAAGCATGTGCAACTTTGAACACATTACATTTAAAACCCAGCATGAGAGAGAGCAAAGGGAGGCCCAATGGCAGGCCCAAAGATAGGGTGACTTTAAGAATAACTCTTATTTTTTTAATGCAATTTTTTTTTTTCCTTCTGATGGGATAGGATAGGATACCCCCACCAAGACAGAGTCAGGACTGTGAGGGTACTAATAACTGATTGCAACTGTGAATAGGTGGTATAAATTGCACCCTGACAAAAAGAGAAAGAAAAGAAAACATAATACAAGGCAAACTTTGGGGGCTCATAACTTTGTGTGAAACAGGCCGAGCTAGCCCTTCATGAAAAGTCAGCATGCACCACTCCCCAAGCCCTAGTCCTTGTGCCAAACTGAGATGAAAAAGGATATATATATCTAAAACCCCAAATATTATGTTATTTTCTATTATATTATTATACATTTAATTTTGATACACTTCTTCTTCCAGGCTCATCAGGAGCTGACTTTCCTCCTTTTCCTCTTCAATCCATTGTCATGGGTATTATGTGTTAGTATCTTCAACCAAAAGTTTAATATAAAAAACATTTTTTTCATAAATATGTAACGCATTGGCCGAAAATTTCTGATTTTGATATTTATTTATGGACAATTTCTTTTTTGTATTTAAGAAAGAAATTGTCAAAATTTCAAGAAATAATCTTTTGGAGAAAATTTTATTCAATTTTTGGAATCTTGGGGAGGGGGGGTTGAATTTTCAGGCTGATTGAAATTTCATGCCAAGTAGGTTATCAATCCTAAAACTCTAAACTTGCTAATGATAAATAATTTAATTAAAAAAAAAGAAAAAACCTTAAAACCTACCCTACCTTAGTAGTACAATTGACAATTCCCAGAGGTGAATATTTGAGGATGGAACCTTATGCATAACAAGAGCTTATTAAGAAAAATAATAATTGAGTAAATTGGTAAAGCAAAGGCATTACTTTGACAATGAAATTGATAATCCATGGACTTCTTTTGTTGATAATTTTGATATTCATATCTGTAAAAACTTGAGTTTGTTTTTCTTTTGTGATACCCAGTGGATACTTCCCGGGTATCACAAGGGGAAAAAAAAAAAAACAGAATACAAGATAATTAATTACCAAAACTAGGCAATGTGTTGTTGTCCTCACTCACCTGGGCCCTTATTTTGAAATAATGTCCTCATTCATGAGCTTTACCTTACCCGAAGAGGTTTTACTCACAAAGGTAGGAAGTATATTACATAAGGGATGGTTTACACACTAAAGTTCTTGGGCTCGGGACCACAAAAATCTAAAAACCTGGGTTCTTTTTCCCATGGTCGTCTCATCCCAAAAGACAAGCTACCATGAAAAAAATTCCTAGAGGCCATGGCCCCAGGGTTCTAAGTGCAAACCATCCTTTAGGTAAAGTGTAGGTGATGGTTGTGATCCTACTTACAAATTTAATGCCTAGGTATCTATGTGTGGGGTGTGAAATAAATTTGCCAATTTTTGGATATCACTTTATCTATGATATTTTACAATCAAGTTTTGGATATTTCTGGATTTTTAAAAATAAAGAAAAAATAATTATTTATTTAAAAATAAATATTTTTTAAAAAAAACCACCATCCCCTGCTCCCAAAATTATGCAGCATTCAGTTGAAGCAAGGCATTCCAAATGTGGTATGAAACAAAACAGAGAAAAAAAATTACACACAAAATTGAAGCATAAATTCATGATACAAAGCGAAAAGCAGTTCTTAATGTCTTTCTCTCTGTCTCTCTGTCTGTGGCTGAATGGTATCATGGTGGTTAGCAACAAGAAGAAGGAGAAGGAGAAGAAGAAGAGGAGGAGGAGGAGGAGGAAGAAGAAGAAGAAAGGCCGGACGGGCATGAAAGTTTACAAGAGAATTTTTACAAACTTGTGCTTGTATCACGACTACAGCACAACTGAAATGATTTGTGACAACAACTAATTTTACAATATGATGATGAGAACTCTCTTCTTGCAGCTTCGTTAGACTAGAAATTCCACTCTTTGCCGCTTCACCCCGCAGCTGTTGCTGGTAGTAGTAGTAGTAGCAGCAGCAGCTGGAGCTGGAGCTGCTGTGAAGTCCAGTAACGCTTGGCTGCCGCATCGAGGGCATTTGTGGTTGGACTTGGCCAACATGACGTACATGAGACAACGAGTGCAAGCTCCCATCACCAGTTGAAGAATATTGTCATCACCATGAGTTGCAGCAGCAGTTTCAACATGTCGATCAGCAGTTACAGGCTTAATATTACTCTTGCAGCAGCTTTCAGGCTGATGATGATGATCTGGTCCAGCTACTACAGCTACTGCAGCAACCGTGTCGTTACTGCACAAACAAAAAGTCCCCCAAAAACAAAGAACCCCACGAGTTTGAGACTTGAAGATCATCTGAGGTTTAGTATATCATGAATTAGCACTCATTCTATGGACTCTGCAAATTATCGACTACTGCATTCATCATCTCATGATGACAGTATTTAATATTATCCCAGCTGCTGGAGAGCTGTCACGCAGAACAATTTGTTGAAGAAATTGTGAGATTTAAGTGTCCGGACTCCGCTGACGCGATTGTGAAGAGCTTCATAATGAATTTGGCCAAAACTGTGAAGAACTGGAGCTCGCGTAGTTATACTCAGGAGTCGATCTTCAGGCTTGTAGCAGCCGATGGCCTACTGAAATCTTTAGGAAAGAAGCGGTTGCGGAACTGGTTGTAATACGTACCCTGTAGATAGTGATTTGGCAGTTTGGAAGGCGCGGAAGTCGTCCTGCAAGGTGACGGAAGCTGCAGCTGCATATTCTAACCGTGGCGGAGAACGGGAAGCTGATGTCGCCGAGGAAGTAGCGCTGGTGGATGGAGACCCAAGAGTCGAGCAAGCCGGTTCCGACCGTGCAGCGGAAGTGAGCTGAGATGAGAAAGATGGAGACCCAGAAAGCAGCAGCAGCTTGGGTGGAACGTTGGAGATGGGCAATTCTCGACTGTAATTTATACGGGACAAGTCGTGAGGATGTTGTTGATCGCCGGTTTCTCGTAGTGCCCTCTCCACCATCTCCATTGTGCACACGCAGCTTTGCTGCTCGACTTGCGCTGGTGAGCCAGTAGCAGCAGCAGCAGCAGCGCCTGCTGCTGTGAGATTGAGATCGAGCTCTAGATTCGATGATCTTTCGTGCAGCTTTGTATCACCCTCAGCAGCTAGCTGCTGCTGATCTTTTACAAGGCTGATGAAATTTGTCATGTCATCGAGCTGAAGGTTCCATAGCTGCGATCCAGTCGAGAACGATAACATCTGCTGCTGCTGCAATTTCATGTCCCTCGCGGACGTCGCGGCCAGCTGCTGCTTCCTGGGACTAGTTCCTGCACCGGACGACGACGAGGTCGTCGATGCGGTTTTCAAGCTGCTCTCCTGAGCACGTAGAATATTCTCGGACTTCTTGCTCCTCAGGAACTCGTGGGCGCGGCGCGGGGACGTCGCGGACGATGACTCTATATTAAGTGCAGGCCCCTGATGTTGCATAGCCAACGCTGCTCGATTCCGCGGATCGTTATCCAAGGTGACCCCCGTTGTTTTGTGAACAAAGGACGTCTTCCCGGTCTGCATCAACCAGATCATGTTAAGAATGAAGCTAGATCAGGCAGAGAAGAAAATTAGTGCTTGAATAAAAATGCATCTCACCAGCACACTAGTCATGTAACAAAATTATTCAAATGCTGGCAAAGTCAATCTGGAAGGCCGGAAGCAAAGTACAGCCTCCTGAGATCTCTCCCATCTCTAAGTACGTGCAGTACTCAATTCTTCGTCTGAAACTATCAACAATTCCAAAGGATGCACAGGATTAGGAAATAATAGACAGCAGCAGGATCGACCTTCAAGTCCAGACACATCTTCCAGTCGGAGGGTAGTCTCGGCTGATGATCAGGATCCAGCTCCAGAAACTCCGGCATCGACGTCGAGCAGCCGCTGTTGTTCATATTTATATCACTCTGCACAGGCCGAGGAGGAGGTGAATTATAAAAACTTCCTGCAGCTGCAACTTCTTGATCTCCGGCAGCGCCTCCTAACAAATCTAGTAGCGTCACTTCATCACCAACGTCAGTAGCCGCGTCCGCGGCTGCAGTATTTTCTTCGCCCGATTCATGCTGCAACTGACCCATCATGAGTTGCACCACTTTGTGGGCATCTACACCCCAATCCCGATTCTTCTTCATCACGTCGAACACTGCTCCTGCTGCAGTACCTGCACGACTCAGCTGCTGCTCTGCACCTGGACCTCTCCACGCAACTTCCATAGCTGCTGCTGCTGCTGCTGCCGCCACTGACTAACTACTCGATGGCCTCGACTGTAATCCGTGATCGATCTACTGGACGCCTTCACAGCCCCTGAACTAGCAACCAGCTCGCCGGCACGAATTAGTACACTAGTGTAACGGCTTACCAGATGATCTCCCCGAACTAAAAACAAAAAAATTCCCACTACTACTGCTACTACTACTAGGGCCGTAATCTCTTGCGCACTACTAGACCAGCACCCACAACAACAACAACAACAACAACAACAACAACAAAAATCGGAAAAGAAATCGAAGCTGTGGAGTACTAATTTCACCACCAAAATTGCTCAAGATCAACAGACGAGCTGGTTTAATTTGAGCCGAGGCGTTGCTGCAGTTATAATTATCAACAGACCAATCAATCTATATGCTATCGACGGAAAACTAGGTAGCCGCAAGCGAGGACGCTGAAGAAGAGCAGGCCAACGACCCAACAGCCGGGGTTAAATGCCTGGACGCTCATAAATGCAGCTATGACCCAGTGTATAAGTACTCATGGATTTCCAATAGCGAAAAATGAAAAAATAAAAATGAAAATTGCTAACTAATTTGTTTCTGGTACTCTAATCAAGGTTTGTACTCGACTCTAATTCTTCCTCTTCTTCTTCTTCTGCTGCTGCTGCTGCTGCTGCCAGAGAGTCGGAGAGGCTATGGTGTAGTGATGATCTAGTAGTTTCCAGCTTTTGTTATATGATCTGCAGCTTCTCCTAGCCCTGATTAGACTAATCACGCTCCTAATCACATGCAGCAGTTCCAGCTTCCACCCAGGCTCCATCTCCCTCCCAGTTTTACTTGCCTTGATGATCCGCCTGCAATTCCCCACCAGATTGGCCGCGGAACTCCTCCTCCTCCTCCTCCTCGGCGAAATCAGGAACTCGACGCTGCGGCGGCGGCTCCTGTAGCGCTCCCCTGCCAGGGGTTGTTATACCCGCCGGGTATTTTTGCATGCCGTTCCCGCGCAGCAACGGCGAAGGAGAGGAGGGGGCGAAAACGGCGCTGGTAGGTCTGCTGCCCGGGAACCAAAGCCGCGGGTTGTTATGTCCGCCGGGTATTTCGTCTAGGACCCATTTGGTGGTGTATGACCAGGCTTGCTACATGGGATCATGGAATGGGGGGACTAGGACCGTTTTTTGAGCCATTTTGGGAGTAGGGGACTCTTATTTGGTGGATTTGGAACCCTTCTTCCTGATTTTGGGACCATATTAGAAGGTCTTATTCCAAAATTTTGAATTCCTTATAGCTGGAGGATCAAGTGCAAGAGTAATATACATTGAATATGTAAACTTTTATTGCCCATGAAGGAATAAAAAAACATGGCATATAGACCTATATTGCCCCCCCCCTCTCCTTAAAGAAAATTGTAATAAACACTATATTGATATTCAAGCCCATGTAATCACTATATGTGTTTAAGTATTTTCCACATCAACATTAGTCTTCAAGGCCTAGTATTTATTACATATCCAACAAAAGGTTGTAACTTACATGAGAAACTATATATGCATCCAAGTTTCAATGATGCAATTTTGTTACTTTCTTGAAAGGAATATCTAATGCATTGAACACTCATATTCCATTTACAGTCCCAATTTTAAAGCATTCAAAATGTCTAGAATGTCCCCACTTGACCATTGCCTAGTTTTGCTTGTTATGGTATATTCCATCAAGTTACGAAATTCATGGCATACATGACAAATATTTTTGCAATGAACTTGCTAACCTCAAATACGAATTATGGATGAATTGAACAAAATTGCAACTCCAAAAATCGCATGGTTCAAGATGCCAATGGTGGCACACATCTCAACTAGCTCAAAAGAATCTAGATAACCAACCGCATATATGGTTCACTTTTGTATAATTTCAATCATGCTACAAATCAATCGGACATGTCATGTCTCAATTTCACCCCACGTACAATGTCATGCGTTCATGAATTAAAAAAGTTCAGGGTTGGATAATGTTTGGAACTTATGAAAAAAAGTGTTTTCAAGTAGGATAGATGTGATCTCTTTGGGACATTTTTCTATGCAATTGACATTGGCCAAAGCCAACATGAATAGGGAAGCATGCTAAAGCTACTATTGAGCTCTAGGGGCTGGAGAGGGTCCCTATTGTGAAAAAAATACCTTGAAGTCACGCATACCATAAGGTATAAAGTTTATTTGTGAGCTTCCAAAGATAGGCTTCATTGTGTTAATATTTCTATTCAAGAATAATTACTTGATATGTGAATAATGGGAAAAATATTTTAAAAGTTCAATGCTAGTTTATTTCCAAATCTTGATCCACTAGAAAAAAGTGTTGTTAGTTGTTAGCCACTTCAATGGGTTGGGTTGGGTTGGGTTGGGTTCTTCTTTAAACTGAAACACTACCATGATGAAAGGCATTTGTAAATTTTCATGGAGATAACCTCTTTTCAGTTCACACATGTACCTTAGTTGAAACATGGTACACTTGGGGGGTACCATATTCATCCACTCCTCAATTGATGACTTCAACTTTGCCTTAAAAGCAATGTCCCAAAAGTTTGAAAATACGTAACCTAGGCACAATGACATCCCATTCTGAAGGAAGTCTCAAGTTGTACTTACATGCATTTTACTCTCCCCATAAATACCATCATACCCATATATGTACACACCCACTCTCCATTATGTACAAGCTAAGTCACCACCAAGCCTTTTTGGTACTCCATGATACGGGAGTGGGTATCATAAAGAAACGCAAATTTGCAGTTTTTTCCTCACATTGAAGGTACTTTGCAAAATAGGTAGTCAAAAGATGGATGTAATAGTTGAAAAAAAAAGTACCATTTTTTTTTTCCCCCTCCTTCAAGGAAATAGAATAAATGGAATAGGAATTTTTTTTACAAATTTGGCCTCCATCCAATTACCCAACATAAACAGCATCCTTTACATCCATAACTTGCTAAGCAGGTGGATGCCCATCTCTTTTCATCCACACACACACATAAGATACAAGTAGGTTAATAGTTGGTATGAAATTATCTATATACCTAGGTGATACTCATATTGGGGTGGGTATGTCATTAAGGTTTAGAGCTCTCATATCATACTAGCCTAATTATTGGGTTTTGTGATGTTGTGGCAATACCAGTACTCATGCTTCAAGGGGTCAATGGAGCTAGGTATCGATTTTAGGGTTCAAGACATTAGTACTATTGTTTGGGTATGGTGATGGAGAGCTAGGTATGAATATGAAGTTCAGTTTTCATGATTTCGTCTTGTGCTTTGTGGGTCTTTCAATAATCAAAAGTTCTTGGGGGTGATCTTCTTTGACTTGCATATTTCTAATTTTGTTGAAGGCAATAAGCATTATGTGCTTTGTTGTCTATTTTATGATGGTCTCCTTCAAGTTCATTTTCTCTAATTTGTAATGGCTTTATTCAAAATGCATTGTGTGCAATGTGCAACATGCATAGTAAAGGATGGCAATAAGTATTATGTGCTTTGTTGTCTATTTTATAATGTCCTCCTTCCAGTTGATTTTCTCTTATTTGCAATGTCTTTATTCATGATTCATTTTGTGTCATGTGCAATGTGCACAATAGAAGATGCTTGTGTCCTAGCTTGAACCCTATTTGTGTTTTGAAACTAAATAGAAAGCAAATATGGCTTGTGTATTTCTTCTTTTCATAATTTGGTGGTTGGTGTTAGTGCTTTAGTTCCCATCACAACTTTAACAATAGGAGTGATAATATTTAGTGAATATAACTAACTTGTATTTTTTTCTTGCAAGTGTTTTTCCTATGAAAAGTAGAGTCCCCTTTTCAAACTTTGAGACTTGTGTTGGGGATGAAGTAGGTAGTACAAGGCTATTGAACCATTGGGTGAACTACAAGAACTTAAAGTGACCATGGGCACAATATTTACATTGCTACAAACTATCAAAGGCCCTATTGAAGACTTAGGCAAGATATAAGTAGTTGAAAAAATTGTAGCCTAGAAGGTATGGTTGTGTTCTACTCACAAAGAATTAGCACTTTTGGTTGCCACACCATTGCTTAAGTGTAGTGTGGGTTTTTTTCTCTTCATGACCAAAACTATGAAGTTGATGTACAAGTTGTGCAAGTGATGAGGTGCATCATTTGCCACAATACCTACTTTCCTATATCTAGGATTTCACAAAACACCTAAAACAATACAACCCTAGCCATGAAAGTATTTCCATGAAAAAACATTTGTTGAACAAACATCCAAAGGATTTTGTCAAGTACAAGACTTGGTCCAAAACTTGTTAAAGGTGGTAAAAATAAATCCAAAAAGTGGAATGTAATGCATCCATTGGCAATTACGAAATATTTGAGTGGTCATCAAGGTTATAGAAAAGGAGACCCTCTTTAAATGAAGTTCATTGAGGACCTTGTCCTTTATAATATTATGAAAGGATATGAAGTATTCTCCTCTATCAAGTTGCCATGACTTCATCAATTTGTGATGCATCGAAACCCAAAAATCCAATTATCCATTCGCAAGCAACCCATGAATGAACACATCTTGCATTGCCTTCCAAAGACTATGGAAACTTATGTTTAACTTGGCCTAAGTATTGTCATCATTACGTTTGACCTTTGGATGTCTAGGTTACAGTTTACACATTTGCTTTGGTTGTAAATTTTATTGATGAAGGTTGGCTATCAATGTTAAATGAAGAATTTTTGAAATTTTGAATTAGTTTAATTTCAATAACCATTAGCCTATCAACTTTCTCAATAATTGATTTAGCATTGTAAGAACTTGGGTTTAATGACCTTTAGAAGAATCACCATCACATATAGCATGGGGTACCGACCAATACCTTGGCCAACACTCACACTATCAAATAGATTTTATAACCATTTGACATTAAAATTGTCGAAAGTAAAAGGCATAAAAGGAGGTTGTGATTTTTTTATAAAAATTCTCACTATTACAATTCATGGTTTTTATAAATTAAAAAATCAAGTAAAAAAGGACCCAATTTGGACAAGCATCAAAAGACGATCTTATCAATTTGAACAAGTCAATTTGGACCTCTCTAGTGTGATTGGGTGGTCTTTTTGACTTGCAAAATGTTGGACCATTTGACTAGTCAAATTTTTGCCTTATTTTCTTTAGGATTATTATCGAATCCATTCACGATTTGGGTACCAAAAAGGAATGTTTAATTGAAAAAGGATTGCAAAGGACAACTTTGAATTTTTTTTTAATTTTACATTATTATAATTGTAGTGGATTGTTGTATGCCAATAAATAAAATGATGTCTTTAAATTAATAAAAATATTTAAAAATAATCTAGATACTATTTAATGTATTTTTGAATCCTATAAATTGAAGGACTTTTCCTACAATTAGACTTGTGAAAATCAATTCAAAGTTTTTTAAATAGGAAAATTGAAATTTTTTGAAACATTGGCAAGTAGCTTGAACTTTATAACTAAATGCTTATTTTTAGTTAGTTGTAGAACTTTGTACCAATATGATCCCCAATTTCAATTTTTTGTAAACAAATTCATAATCTTGGGGAGTGTTTGGTGTATACATGGAATTGGACCCAAGTTTCAAACTAGGCCTTGATTCTTGAATTTGAAAATGTGTGCAAACTAAAACTATATTAGGGTTTTTTAATTTGAAGAATCAAACTCAAACTTGCACCCATAGAACTTCCCAAAAGGAAATTAAGCCTCAAAACAAGGATCAAAGGTTCATTTAAAAAGAAGTAAACAATGCTTGTGAATATATTTCCCAAAGGATGGTTTTCACATTGGGGTTTTTAATTTCTCAACCCAAACTACAAGTCTAGTAACAAACCTAAACCCATGAACCTTGCTTGAACTTCATGCAAAGTTGCATGGAAAATTGATGATATATTTTTAAGTCATTATTTCTTGGGGGTGATTCCACCCCAAAAAAATTCAACTATTACCTTTTATTGATTTCAATCTTCAAATCTACTTAAATTTCTTTCTTTTGGGTTCATGTTTTGAGAATCATTTTTTTTCAACATGGGTCTAATTTTCCTTTAAAAATTTTTTTTAAGAGAATTTTAATGTTGATTTTCCTCCTCTACCTTTTCTAGGTTAAAAAAAAAGACAAAAGTTGTCCAAAAAAATCACTAATTGCAACTATCATTAGAGTTTGGCACTTATTAATCCCAAAAGAGGTGGTGGGCTAAAGAAATACAAATTTACCATCAAGTCCTTGAATTAAAAATTTAGGTTTTGTCTTGTGTTCTTTTTATAAGTATCATCAATTTTTTAAATTGTGTTCAACCAAAGCATTCATACACATTCAAAATTGAACTTTAAAATTTTATTTTGAAATTAAAGTTATATACAAAGTTCATTGGAGTGAGGATTAAAACACCCAATTTTTGCCAAAGAAGGGATGAAATTAACACTATGGGATGAAAAAATTACAAATGAAAATAACAAGGGCCTGAATTGGTTTTTGCACCACTTTTGGTGCAAATACTAATTTGATCCCCAATTTTAGTTTTCAATGAGTGTTCACATGGAGGTAGGAACATTCATAAAGCTAAAGCTTTCTTCAACTTTTCTTCAACAATATCAAATCAACAAAGTGCGAAAGCCCTCAATGACAAAAATGATGTGTCATGGAAAGGATTTACGTGTTTGCAATGTTAAAGAGAAAGAAGAAAGTCTTTGAGCTTCATGGAACATCATTTTAATGAATGAGTTGAAATGAAGCAAAATTTAGGGAAATTCAAAATGGTTTGATTTTTTTGTCAATGGGAAGGGAGCAATGTTAGGAAGAGCCAAAGTTTGTGAAGGAGGTGACCATAAGAAAATAAATCAAAACAATTTTTTTCAACATAAAGCCATTGCAAAAAACATGAAATTGCAACCATAACAAACAATGTGGAGAACTACATTTGCACAAAACAAGTGTGGATACAAGCTTTTGAAATCAAACCGAAAGCATTCATAATCAAGCTATGTTGAATTACAAAGTGGAACAACAAAATTTGGACAATTCATTCCAATTTCAAAAAAACTCTTGAAGTTCTAGAGTTTAAAGTTTTAAAGCTAGATGTTTGATTTGACTAATTGTCAAATTAGTCACTCTATTCAAATTGATTAGTCAAAAAATACCCATTGTCACTCAAGCCCTTGGCCTTTAGTCAAAAATACATGTCCTTTAGTCAAAAAGACGCATCCAATGAACTTTGTTAGTTCGAAAAAACAAGAATTCTAGTGTGTTTTAATCTCCAATCTTTGAAAGGAGCATGGTGTTTAAAGAGATCTCCCAAAAGGATGAAATCCTTTATGATTTTCATGGTCAATAGCTCAATTTTGTAAAATGTTTTATTGTTGTTGGTATGGTCAATGGCCACTTTTTATTGTATGCTAGTTAAGCTTGTTCAAATACTAACTATCACATTGCTAGCACATTCCCTGAACTATCCTCCTTTAAACCCTCCATTTGCATTAAAAATTAGAGCCCAATATATCCAAATTGCATTGCACCATATGAACAAAAAACTCCCAATTCAACCCAATGGTATCTTGTTGCCTCCTCTCCCACATGTTTTCATTATAGACCACATCCTTCCATATTTACCAATGACTCCTTGGACATGTTATAATGTTTTTGTTGAATGAGCAAATCATGGTTTAAAATAATGGGTGATAATGTAGCATGGAATGCATTAGAGATTGTTAGTTCATCGATCATAAATCATACCTCCACAACATTAGTATTCATGGCATTGTTAGGTGGTCTCTTCAAGCATGCTTGGAGTTTGAACTTCAAATTTTGGATGATTACTTGCATTCAAGTGGCATTTTTCTTGACCATGAATCAAACATAGAATCATTCGAGGATCTTGGATTACAATTAGCTAGGTACCCCTACGTACAATTGAAATGTGTGCCTTGTTTTCTTGTCATGAATTTGTTTGAAGTTTGTGTTTTGGTTAAATTTGTTTTAACAATTTGAACTATGCATTTACCAATTGAGGTATGTTTACATCAAATTGGAGGTATGGTTTGATCCATTAGGATGTCCCCATAAACCATTGGAAGTTCCCATTGGTCATTTGAAGTATGTTTACGTAATGAGGGTCTCCATTTACTATTGGAGGTTTGTGTTGCAAATTTGAAATCTATTTAGACCATTAAGGGTTTATCTTGCAAAATTGAGCTTTTTCTTCATCCATTTGGGGGTATGCATTGATCCATTTGAAACCCTAATTGATCCATTAGAAATTTAATTGATTGATCCATTAAAGGTTTGTCTCGATCGCTTAAGGGTATGATTGATGCAATAAAAGGTTTGTGTGATAAATATTTGTGTAGACATTGAAAGTGATTATGAAGAACCAAAGCCGGTGATGCGAGCATGGAAGCTTGACTTGGATGGAGAAAATGATATCTTGTTTAATTAGCCAAATGCAAAGTAGCTAAGAACAAAAAAAATCATGAATCATTATGGAATCCCTTCATCTCACATCATGGCTATGAATTTCAATTATTAATTGTTGTTCTAATTAAAAGACAAGAAGCAAGTGACCTAATTGATACTTAACCTTGTGTGAAAGGTAATATATGGTGAATATAAGGAGGTTTATTTTGACAATCCATTCAAGAAGACATTTTGAAAGATGGATTTCAAAATGACCCAAAAGAGATGAAGATTGAACCATCTAATGAAGAGGGGAATGAAAAAGTTGTGTTGTAGAATGAATAGGTATTGGCATAATTGAAAAAAATAAATGGACATGTCACCCAAAATGTTTTCCAAAGTTGGCAAAATGTGATTCATATTTGGTACATAGATACCCCACCCATACTAAGTCTAAAACCCTTTACTCCATTTATCCTCTATGAATTAGTAGATAAGCCACCATCTATTCCATGTTTTAGTTCAAACACAAGCTTTGCATTTACTCCGAGATGCAATTGTAGATGAAAGTAGAAATGCTACAATTACAATCCAACAACATTGCCACCATGGCAAAGGAAATGCATGTTAATAATGAGGATAAAAAACTTTGATAAGGGTAAAAATGGAAGTTAACATAGTCAAAAAGAAACAATTTAAGTTTAGCATAAAAATAGCTAGAAACCTTGGAGTTTTGATAGATAAAAAATGTTATGTGAAAGTTAAGGTAGTGATGATTTGTAGCTAGAAGTCCCCATCCTAGTTATAATTAGTCGGATTGTCTATGTAATCCCAATGATTTCATATGTGAAATTCATGTGATATTTATGTAATTAAAATAACACAACTATGAACAAATGATTATACTTGGGTTTTGTTGAATTAAATCGTTTTGTGACATGGCATTTTGTTTGCAACATGGCATGTCTCATCATTAACGGCATTGTTAAGCTTTTCAAGCCTTTTCTTCATGTGGTTTTTCTTACCCTTTAGCTTCTTTTCTAGCCCCTTCTCCCCTTCCTATGGCTTAAGCTTGGGCGTTAAAAGTGCACCCCCTTGGCACCTTCCATTTGGGTCTTCCTTGGCCTCAATTGAATTCGCGAATACCTTTCATTTTATGACAATAAGTGGATATTATTTTTTGTTTGTGTTTAGATTGCCTTGTTTGAAACCCGTTTGACATTGATGCTTAGCATTTATTTATGTTTTACCTTCAATGGTATCTTGCATTCCCTATTCAAGCACTAAGAGACTAAGGTTCGGCTTTGACATTTTTTGTCTAGAGATTGGGAAGAGTTTTAGAGCATTTTCTTTGAATGCAAGTGCTTGCAACTACTTTATCTTTGGACCAAGGTTTTTTGATGCCCATGTTCCCTTTGGATTCTTCTTCTACCTACCCCCCCCGCCCCCTTGTGACGGCTAGGGCAACATTTGGCTTTAAGGCGTGCAAAAAAGTATGCACATGTGGTGAGGGCCCTTGCCCCCCTGGCCTTAACTTCCACTTCCTCAAAAATTGTTTCAACTTTGCAAGTTTTCCACCCTTCAATTTCATTTTCCCTTTGCCCCCATTCTTTGATTGACTTTCAACCAAATGGAAACCTAGAGTTATCTTTGGATTTTTTAAAATTAGCTTTCCTACGCATGTCCCATCTTTCTTTAAAGGGACCTTCTAACATGGTTTTTAAACATCTTTAGGATGCATTTGACCTCAAAGATTCTACTATTGGTTTCATTCAACTTCACCAATTGAATTCCCATGTTGCCATTGATCACTTCCCAGGCCCCAATACTTGTGTCCATGGTGCTGCTAAACTTTTGGCTCTAGCCAGCCTTTGGGTAGCATCAGACCAATTGTTGTGAATAAATTATTTTACTGGTTGGTTAGCAAAATCTTACGTTTTCAACTTTGAGATACGTTCTTTTCTCATTTGTTGCCTCATTAGTTTGGCATGGTAGTCAGGGGTGGGTGTGAAGTGGTGGTGCACGACATTTGAGCAGATTTGGATGTCCATCCCAATTGGGTGGTGTTGCAAGTGGATGTGGCAAACGCATTTACACTATGAGAAAATCATGTCCATTGCAACTAGTTTATTTAGTTGTAATCTAGTTCTATCAAACATTTTTTAGTTATAATTTAAGGTGCAAACATGATAACACAAACCACACTCGCTTGTTTTATGATTGCTTTTATGATTACTTTTTGGAAAATATTCTTGGAATATTCTTCAAAAATCTTCAAAAAAATCTTTGAATTTTTTTTAAACATTCATATTAAGGTTTATGTTAAAAATTTGGCAAAAAATGTCATTTTCAAAAAAATTCAAATCCATTTACAAGTCCTTTTACTACTTAAAAAAATGTTATAAAGCTTAATGAATGTTTTTAATAAATTTTTATTCATTGGATTAATTTCAAATTAATTCACATGTTCCCATGATATATTAAAAATACAACTATATAAACAAATCTTACAATTTTAGCATCAAATTAAATTATGACTTAAAAATATAAAAAAACCAAGCAAGCATTACATTGGGAAGCAAAATGGTCAAAAACAAAGGGAATGAAGGAAGTAGGGCCGAGGATGTGAATGTCATCTGTTAAAGAAAGGACGAGATATGAAAGAAAAGCAATAGTAGAAGCTCACAAGGTTAAAAAATGAGCTACAACAAAAAAAGGCTTGACGAACAGGTCCCCTTGACACGTGCCCATAGACGAAATGATAACGTATAACTTTCGCTCAAGGGAATGATGACTAAAGAACAAGGGCAATTGTTGGGCATAAAAAGAATGAACAAAAGGGAAGAGTAGAGATAATTGGCTTCCTACCGTATGGAGCTCTTTGCCTTACATGAAATGGAATTAACATTATGAGAAAACTATGTTTGCTGCAACTTTTTGATGCAATTAAAAAATGTGTGATAAAATTAGAGGGTGTAATCACAATAACAGGCCTAAATGGGTTTGGTTGTCCGGCCCCGTAAGTGCATTACATGGTCCCCTTCCAATTTGCCTACCAGTTTTATCCCTCCTCATGGTTTTTGTTGCCCTCTCGACGACATTAAGGTTTTTAAGCATCACAAATTTATAAACTCTATGGGTTCATTCCAAATCTATGTGAAATCTATCATTTCATGGGTTCATATTGTTTAAACACGAATGTCATGCATTATTTAAACATGGAAATTGTTTGCACGACTTTTGTGTGTAAATTATAGGAATAAACATATAACATCATGTGTAAACAATACAAATAGGCATACAACATTTGTGTCAAAAAAATGTGCACAACATCAATGTTCAAACAATACAATTAGATGAATGACATTCATGTCTATGCCATATGAACCTATAAAAAGTAAATTTTGCATGACTATTATTGCCAAATCATGACCCATGAAATTTGTGATGGGGTTTCCTTTTGGCTCTATGTTGTTCTCCTTTTCCGTTTTGCATGATGTTTTGGATGAGGATGTTTGCCATGTAGATGTGTTTCTGAGGTCGGGGGATGTCCATGTGGCTTTTGGGATCCTATCTCAATGTTTCATTTAAAGACCTTATTTACTTCATGTTTTCCCACCCCTCCCAAGCTTCCAACATTGGCTTGTTTCCTTGGACTTAACCATCATGTAGGTTTTTGAAAGGATTTTAAATTTGGGTTCTTTTGAATGTCCAAAGGCCCCATTGGCGCATTGGCATGTTTCATTCCCCATTTTTAGTGGAGGTGTAGGTCTCATCTTTATAGATTCCATAACATCGATGAGTTTCTTGGGGAGTTAGGTATTAATAACGTTTGTCATTGCCTCTAGATTTGTGTTGAATTCATGTTTGTTCTTATTGGAAGATATTGGGGCAAACAATTTAAGTTCACTCCCTTTTCAGGTGCACTTAACATTGTCTCGAGAGTTTTTTCCCCTAATTGCAACAACATGTCTACCCCCTATTTGAACAACTTGCAAAGAAAGGAGCAAATCAACTTTAAGAAATTATTTCAGAAAGACTGCACAACCATTCCTTTTATAGCATCATCTTCTGGTTCGCATTGGGCATGCTTGAGGTCCTATACAAGATTCAGTGTGGAAGCTTGGTTGTTTGCTTGCCTTATCATCCTATGCTTCCATCTACTCTCACATATTTTTTCTTCAACATTGCGGACTAAATTAAGCCTCCCTTTAATCTAACACATTGCATCTATGGCCAGCTATTAAACCCCATGGGGATCCACTTCTTTCGTTACACCCATGGTGGGGAGAAGATTGTATCCCATGATATCATTCAAGATGTTTTCATGTCCATTGCAAAAGATGTTAAGTTTCATGTTTTGTGGGAACAAACCCACGATCTCTCGACATCTTCCCTTTAGTTTTTTTGTCAACGGGCCAAATTGTTTGTAAGGTTGATGGCATTTGCACATTGGTTGATGTCATCATCGTTGACATCATTCAAGCAAACTTGGTATCACAAACGATTCTTTCTTGTGGGGTGGTCGCATCTCTAACGACTCAAATGAAAAAAAGATTTTATTACAACCATTACCAAGTGAATGTGTTTCTCCTTCTTGCCATAGAGGTTTTTAGGTGTCTTCACAAGTAGGCCAACAACTTTCTTCATCGATGTGCTAACATGGTGTGGATAGCAAAGGGCACCAAAGGCCCTCCTTTATTGGTGTTGTATTCATTTTATAAATAGAAAGTATCGATAGCATCATAAAGAATTTAGGCTATGCTATCTTGAGATGGGTTGTCATTGTAGGGGAGGGTTTTTCTAGGCATGGAGTTTTATCGGGTTTACCTCTCCTTTCTTCAGTTGATATGCTTCATGCAACTAAAAAAAGGTTTGGTTCTTAGTGGTTCCCTTTCCTTCAGGTTTAAACAACCCTTCATTTAGGTTGTTTGCTTGCTTGAACTTTGATTTTTGCCCCTTGTTTCTTTTTCTCTCCCTTTCTTGAGTGCTTTCTTTTTATAAAGTTTGGCAAAGTTTCATCATAATCATTTTTTTAATATTCTTCATTTTTACTTCAACTCCTCGATTCCCAATTCAACTACCCAAATTTTATTCCTTGCATGTGTCTTATTATACGTTTAGTTACATTTAAGTCATGCCAAAGGACAAACTCACGCCTCCTAAACTATAGGATTAGACCATCAATGTTACTAACTCATCAAACTCTAACAAAATGAAGTTTGTTAAAGTCTTGACAGTTCCCAAGTTCGTAATAGCCACTCAAATGCCATCCGGGGTGAACCAGCACCTACACCTTCTTGAGCAAAGCCAATTACATGTTATAATTAACCTGAGATATGTTAAATTCGGACTCAGAGATTTAGCTGATGATGAGATATTTATAATGTTTGAAGAGTAACTCCCAGAAAGATTAGGGTTTTTATCATGGCACCAATGTAGGTTTGTCAATGGCCTACAGGCCTCTTTCCATGATGTGGTTGTGGTCACAGATTCTCCCCGGCCCCCGTCCTCTCCACCCCCCACAATAGCTTTTCATTACATTTGTTTCATTTAACTGGCTAGCAGTCACCTCACAACTCTACAAGTCAAGCATTGGTCAAATGTAAGGTTGTGAGTCCCTAAACATTGGCATCACCCAATTTCTATGATGACAAGTGTTCCTTTTGAGCTTTCTAGAAAATTGCTTACATATGAATTGTTCCCAACATCCTATCAATAATGATTACTACCTATAGATTTCAAGCCTGTGTTTTCAATGTAGCAAGAAACAAGGCTACACCTTTCAGGCACCTTTCAAGATATTGTGCAATGTGTAACTGTGATCACAACAATCTAATAGAAAGAGACCTTATAATGAGTCTATACTTGGAAGCAAACCAAGGGTTGGGTCTCTTCCCATAAGATCTATATATATTGGGTCTCTTTCCATTAGAATTAGAGGCCATATTAATATAATGGAAAGAGAGACCCTATAAAAAAGACTTGGAAGCAACCCAAAAAAGTCTTTGAGGTTTTCTAGTTTTTAGTGTTTTTTTTTTGTTTTTTTTGTTGTTGTTGTTCTTTTTAGCATGGCAACAACAACACTGTAGGTGCTGGTTCACCAAAGCACTTTGTTGAAAAGGGTTTTAGGGTTTTAGGGTTTCACCCATTTGCTGCAATATTATGAAATTATGTTTTAGTGAAAAAAAAAGTGCCCAATTATCCAACAAAACAGCAGGCTATGGTAGAGGAATCTTCCCTCATACCTAAACAAACCAAACACATAAAAACAAGTACATCCCAATTCCCCAAATAGACAAGAAACTGTAGTGAATGATAAGCTGTTGTACACACACTAGCCTAGTTTTCTGCCTGTGAGGAGGCCTGACTTGATATTTTGGCTGGCTGCAAAAAGGCTTGTCATTTATTGTTATTATTGTAATAGTGGGTCTGCTAGCTTCTTTGATGAGAGGACTTGAGGAGGAGATTGTTTTGTTGTGAGCTGACTATGTACTAGAGACTACTTACCCTAATAACTTTTTTTTTTGCATACATATAATAATAATACTTTCTGTGGGGGAGTTAGACTCCAATTCTGTCAACATCTTTTGTTTTTTTTGCCTTTGAAGTTTGTGCAAAGCATTTAAAGTTATATATAAATCCCCTAAAACTTGCCAGGCTGCTTATCAAACTACCCATTTATTATTATTATTATTTATTTATTTATTATTAATTATTAATTATTAATTTATTATTAATTACTAATTATGTTATGCACTTTCAGAAAATAGCAGGCCTTCCTTCCTTGGGAAGGCTGTTGTTTCTCTTCCACAACACAAAACACCACCACAACTTGTTGTTGTGTCAATGCATTACACAGCCCTGGCTGTTTTGCTTTCTCCAAAGCAAATCTTTGAGGGTCTTTGTCTCCATGCATACATTGATTGATTGCTGCATGAAATTTATATTTGGGTCTCAAGTAATCCTGTTCTTGTTGTGTTTTTGGGTCTTGTGATGGAATATATATATATATATATATAATTTATTTATTTATTTATTTATTTAAATTGTATATTTATCTATATATGTTCCCACACACACACATATATATATTTATATGAAGATTTTATCTCAAAAACATCTGCAAGTTTTCCTCATTTAGAAATCTCTAGGATAAATCATTACCTAATTGCTTATGATTGGGGGGAGGGGTGTTTAGGGTTTAGGGTTTAGGATTTGCAGCCAGGTCAAATCTTTTAATAATGAGTGGCTCATTTTTTGGGAAAATTGGGTGCATGAATTCAAAAATGGGTGAGAATCATGAAAATTATCTCAATAGAAAAAAACATAGTGTGTGAAGCATATAGTACAATACCAATAACTTGTGTTTGGCCAAAAAAAAAAACATTTAATCACAAAATGTCTAACCGAGCAAGAAAAAAGGAAAAAATATATATATATTTTAAAATTGATATTTGTTGAAATTGATTCAGAATCCAACTCCCAACTTGTGAAAAATTTGTTTATTGTCCCAACCATTGGGTTACTATTTACAAATACACAACACAAAGGTTGTAATTTGCATACATATAATTCCTCAACTATTAAAATCTTGAAAAAATAAAATTTGAAAACAATAAAACCTCATTTTCTAAAATAAATAAATAAATAAATATTTGACAATGAAGTGCCAATTGTCTCTCTTAGTTGTAATAAAATTTAGGGTTTGAGGTGAACAAGATTTCTTTTCAAATTTGTAATGTAACCACACTAATGATCGATCATTCACAAAAAGGAATTAGCCAAAAATCTTGTTTAGTAAACAAATTTGAAGAACCCTCCCTAATTTTCACATGGTTAACTTTAACTTACTAGGTTTCATTCATCCAATTTCATTCATTAATCTTGTTATCACAGTCCCAGAAGAAGGCTGGGCCCACTTAGGCTGGATGGGTCCAGGATGCACAAATGGTCCTGGGCCTATTTAATAATCCACAGACAAGCTCACGTGGGGAAGGAGTCAGAAGCTTTGATCACTCTTGGCAATACTTCTTTATGAACTGACTTTTCCCCCCCCCCCTCACCCTCCCCTCCATTGGGTCCATCATAATGTAATCTGTTAAGTGGGCCCCTATGAAGTTAAGTGGGCCCAGGTGGCCAAAGCCTTTTAAAACTCCTGTTATGGTCACCCATCCCAATAACTATTTCTGGTCCAACTGGGCTTAACTTCTTCAGAGCAAGGGGTCACCCATAGTTTTGGAGGGTTAAGATGTGATCACATTCAAACAAACAAACAAACAAACAAACAAACACCTATCATAATATATTATTATTATAATTGGGCTCTATATTGCTACACTACCATTAACAATTTTTAAAAAAAAATTATATTCTCATTATGATTATCAATAATTCATCATTATTTTTTATGTCAATGTCAATTTTTAATTTTAATTAATATAAATATCATGAACATGAAAAAGCACTTGTTAATTTGCCTTTTTCATATCCTTGTTGGTGGGTAATGAAAAGGATGAAATAGTTATAAAGATTAAGAGCTAGTTATTAGGAATGAACTGAAGTAGTTATACTTGGAAATGAGGTAGTTATACTTGGAAATATAAGTGTAGCTATACCCTAAACCCTGAAAATAGGGTTTTATTTTATTTTCCTAGTGTAAATTCAACTAATTTTGCTATTATTTTGAAAACATTGCCAAATTGTTCATTGCTTAAACCCTAAACCTATGTACAAACTTGCTCTATTATTGCATCAACTTAAAATACAATGAATGGAAATGGGGTATGAACAATTGTATGTGTCATAACTAATGTCAAGCTCTAATATACTTGCAATATGTGTCACAATAAAATCCATGTATTTTTACATTGTAATGGATGAAACCACAAAGTTTACCTCATAGCTATGGCATACTATTGTAAGAAAGATCAAATTATGTTGTAATGTATATGCATGCAAGCATTTGTAATTGTGTCTTGACATCTTCAAAATATATATTGAAAGGATGGTCTACAATAACCACATCAAGTCCCAACTACAATAGATTCGACTTCAAACTACCATTAAGTGTGCCTTGGCACTTGTAATCAACTCCATCCATGCCCACCTACCCAATCCATTTGTGATTCAAGTACCTTACCTACACCTAACATTTCATACAAAATAATTTGCAAAAGGTTTAGCCAAAAAAAGAGAAATTAATTTGTTGATATTTGTCACAATTTGTTCATAATCAAACTCCCAACATGTGGAAAAAAACATTATTGTCCCAACCATTGGGTTACTATTACAAATACAAAACCACAAAGGTGCAATTTGCATGTTTATTCCTCCATTATCAAAATTTTGGAAAATTCAATTTGAAACTACATAACCTCGTTCTTTAAATAAATCAATATTCCACAAAGAAGTGCTAAACATTAGTCATAGTAAGAGTAGGTGTCTACAAAACATTTTGCTTGAATGATTATACTACATACAAGTATGTGGCGTTTTTCATCAATTAGCATATATGTATGAGTTAAAAGGTATGCATAAAGTTGCACAAAAGGGCACGAGTAAATTCATGAAACAATTATGCCTTTTTTTTTTATATAAATGTGATTGCATTCTCCATTTATAATTTCAAATGGAAGAAGGATAAGAATCTTCAAGAGAGAAACAATGTATATAGTTTAAATGAAATGAAGCTTTTATATTTGCCACCTTCCAAGAACACAAAATGAACACAAGGAACACCCATGAACTAAATAATAGCCTTCTAGGCCTTAAGTCGATATGGTTCAAGATTGGGTTGCCAAATCATTTACTTATAATTACATTAATGCCTTTAACTCATATTGCAAAAAAACTAAGAAAAAATAAACAAAAGTAATCAACTCTTTCTAACACATTGAAATTTATTAGTATGTGTAAATATCAAGATGAATCTTCTAGATAAATTGTAAGTTTTTAAGGACATTATTAAAGTTCAACCTATATTATTACAATCCTTAAGAAAATAACTTTCTTATAACAATAAATTGAATCTTGCAAAATATTGAAACTAGTAAAATTTTTGATAATAGAACAAAATGTTTATCTTCGAGAAAATGACTTTCTTATAACAATGAATTGAATCTAGCTACATAATGAAACTAGTAAAAATGTGAGTAATTGAACAAAATGTTTGTGTTTTTAGATAAAGTTTCAAGATATTACTATATATTCTTCTTTTCATGTTTTGTCCTAAAAACCAAATAACCTCGCTGAAGATGAGTTGAGTTTGATTACAAATTGTCTTGCTATCTAAATGCACTCAAGCATATCATATATATCATTTTCTTTTCGAAATCACTTTCATTGGAGTTACCAAGTTCGCCTTGCTTATGTTTTCATTCCACTACAATACTTGAGTAATTTGACCTTTCATAAAAGGAAACTGTAAATTTGCAATCTATTTTTAGATTTTGTTACAATATGTCAAATTTGAAATCTTTATATATTAGGATCAAGAAGATGAAATCTTGCATCAATGAATCCAAATTTGAAAGAGAAGGTTGAATTTTTTCTTCTAACATTATTAATATTCATTCACTTGAATCACATGTGAATTTTTCATTCTTTTGAATCTTCTTTTAACATCTTGTCTACCCAAAATGTAATGAATTGAGTTCATTTTGAATAAATACACAAGATTTTTATTTTTTTTAAAAGACAAGCACATTGTACCTACTTTGCTATTCAAGTCTAAAATCCTTTTCAATTTGGAATCAACTACATTGGTGAGGGAGTGTTTCTTATTAGTTGTTCCAAGTTTTGCACATTCAACCACCAAATCCAATCACAAAAGTATTGAACTAACAATTGTTTTGAACATGATTATCAACAACATGTTAATCTTATTTCAATTATAATTGTTCAGAAATTAACTTTCATTACTTCATATTTTATTCAATTCACATCATGATCTTGAGAATTTGGTGTGCAAAAAGCTTACCAATTGTGTTGTGAACACTAATTGTTTGGAAAATTGTTGCCTTCATCTTTACATTTGATCACATGAAATCATATTATAATGTGGTGATTTTAAAAGTGATTTGTCCATGCAACTAATACAATTAAAATTTTCGATCTAATAACTCTTTTAAAAAATCTCATATTGAACAAATATTGTAAATAAGATATGGGCAAAAACACATTCAAACAAGCCAAAGAAGGTGCCAAATGTTAATAATAACCATTGAGGATCAAATATATGTTTTCATTGAAAACGTGGTAATCATGGCAAGTTGTCCTTTTTCATTCATATGAATGTTAGGAAATTCAAATGTATAATCAATTTCATCCAATTTCAGGTTTTGATTTTAGTTAAGGACTATGAACAACTATTGTGTCAAAAAAGAACAATTCCACAAGATTCATATATTTTTAAAAATTTGATAGCAAAAAACTTAGATGATAAGAAACTATTAGCCATAGTTGAAAAGCATTCACAATTTTAACACGTAAAGTTTTAAATATTCAAAAAAAAATTAATTGATTAAAAAATCCTTTATCACATATAAATGGGATATATTGCACATCATGTATTAAGCAAAATTGTAGCTTATAATATATATTTTTAAAAACCCTGAAATAAAGAACATATTTTAATATGATTTTAAATTGTGATAATTTTTCAAGGCCAAATACAAAATCTACAAACATTTAAATCTTCATATTTATTCAATAGTGATCGACAAAAAAAATGTGATGTGTTGGGACAACTCTAAGCATTTTTTATAACAAGTTGCATTTAAACATTTCATCTGAAAATGCATTTTAGGGAAAAACCCATTTACAAATTTCCTTTGTAATCTTCCTAAGTTTTTTATGAAAAAACCCATTTAAAATTTCCTTAGTGTTCTTCACAATAATTTTAGGAAAAAAACCATTTTTAAATATCCTTTGTGTTCATCCCAAGATTTTTAGAAAAGAACCCACTTTAAATCTCCATTGTGTTCTTCCCAGGGTTTTTAGAAAAAAAAACCCATTTAAATTTCCTTCTTGTTCTCTGGAAAATAGATTTCTATTTTTTTTAAATACCCATTTTTTTCATCCTCCCAGAACATGAGCCTTCATGATTTCTGGGCACCTACCATCCATCTTGTATGAGGTGCAATCTGAACAAGCCCAAAAAAGTTGGAATAAATTTGTATAAGGAAGTAAAGTGGAATAAATTCATGTAGGACAGAGTAGTCTAAAAAAGTATGATCACTGGGTCCATGGAAGGATGGAGTCAGGGGGTTGGAAGAATAGCAATGAAAGCTTAATGCAGGGCAATTATGAGAATAGAAGTAGCCTTCCTTCCCCCACCCCAACACCTCCATAACTGCAACCATCCACCATTAATCCACCCCTCTCTCTCTCTCTCTCTCTCTCCTCCTTCCTTCATATCACTCAAGTCTCTTCTATTTCCAGATCAAAATTCAGCAAGTTAGGTCACCTAGTTCTTCATTGTTTTATACTTCTGTTTTTACAAGAGTCAAAATGGATCTAATAAGTAGTTGGAAAAGCAAACAAGCAATTCTTTACAATTACCAAAGAGTCTTGGCACCTATTTACCCTAAACCTAAAAGTTGTTGGATTGTTCTCTCTCTCTCTCTCTCTCTCTCTCTCTCTCTCTCTTTGTGTCTACCTACAGTCCAAAAGTATGAAGAAATACTTTGCATCAACAAAATCACCCTTTCTTATAACATGAAAAAACCCATCTTAACTCTTAGAACAGTGATTGTTCCAAAACACAGCAATGAGAATTCTCCATTTGTTTGAGCAGCTTCAACTAGCCCTGCACATGTACTAACCAGCTTCTTCTTTTTTTGGGTTTTTTCAAATATGGGTTTTTGTGTTTTTGGCAAAATAATTGAGTGAAAGGAAACACATGTGGTGAAGACTGAACAAGTGTTTCCAAAGATTTCTCAGGTTTGTTGCCATTTTAATCAAAGTGCCCTTGTGCAATTTATGAAAGAAATACAAAAATCATCCTCATTTTATAATGCAATTCAGCATGAGTTGGGGGCCACCAAATCGGGCATCCAATTCACCAATTCAGCCCTTACTAGCCTCTACCATCATTGCAACACAACACAAAACATTGCAAGCATTTGCATTAAGAAACAAATGCATTTGAAACTTTATCATACACCACATAACACCAAATCGGTTTGCAAAAGTAATGCAAACTATTGCATCAACTAAACATCAAACAACACCCTTAGGAATGCAACTTGATTGCAATTACCAAGTCTAGCAATTAGAAAAGAAAACCATGAACATTTACACTCTGAATGCATTCATTGTCTCTATCAAACAAAAAAGAAAACCAATAGATTTTGGGCATAAGTATGATAAAGTATGCCACAATATATGCCACCAAAGCAACAACAATCATGGCTTAAACATTTTTAAAACCTATTCAAAACATCTTTAAGTTTCATTTTGAGACCATTGGACCTTCCACTAAATTTATGATAAGCTACACATTAAATGTGAGGAACTTTAATATAAGAAAAATGTATGAAAAATATGTTCTAATCTAGCTAGTTTTACAAGATTTTTAAAATATTTTTACATTAGAACTTTGATAGATTATTATTATAATATGAAAAATTTGAATACATATTAATGCATTATAATGTTCCATCAACTTGGAAGTGTCAAAATTTTAATTAAAGTTTTATTTTGATATACTCAAAACCTTTTTTGCATAAGTGTGGTAAATATTTTCTTCTATTTTCATTTCTTAAAATATACTTAAACATATATTAAAACATGTGGTTCTTCATACCATGTAATGAAATCCAAGAATTTCCTCTTCTTGACCATTGAAATAAATGATATTTATAAATTCAACATATTAAGGTGTAATTTATGGATGTTTTCTCACAAATTTTAAAAAGTATCCCCTAACAATATATTGTATTGTATTTTAACCCTTTTAAGTTGAATGCATTTACCACCTTTGCCAAATAGAAAACCCAACCAAGAGCATTTGCAAATCCACAAAATTTAGTAGCTTGAAAATAAAAGAGGATTGAAGCAACTTGCAAATGCAAATCCCTCACCACCTCTCCAAAACAAACAAGAAAACACATTCCCTTTGCAAACCAAAACAAAAGATAACAAGCTTTGCAAATATTAAACAAATGTTGCCTACACAAATCAAAAAGGGACTTACAAACCCTTTGCAAATCAATTGGACTTATTACCATTACAAATCACAAAAGAATTTACAAACTTTTTGCCAATGCTAAACCTCTACCACCTCTACCAACTAAAAAGGAACTTAATTGTAGCATCTATAATCATAGATTTTATTAGATTTTCAAATTTTTTAAAAAACACACATACACAAGTTGCAAAGTCACATAACAAGTTGCATTTGAAAAAAAAAACTTTAACCCTTTCTAAATTCACAAAACTTACAACCTCTACATATCAAAAAAGAAATCAATCTATTTGGAAATCCCAACATACCACATATGCAAATTAAAAAATAATATTTCAAGCCTTTGTAAATCCACAAATTTGCAAATCACAAGAACATACCACGTCTACAATTTTCTTTTAAAAGACTCTACCCTTTGTAAATCCACACATCTTATTGCACTTGCAAACACATAAAATAAAATAAAATTTTGACCCAAGTAGCAAATGTGTCCATAACTTGTTGCATTTGCAAATCAATTTGGTACTTACATATCCACAAATCCACATGTGTTATTGCATCTACAATTTTTTTTTTTAAATACACATTTTTTGCAAATACACATGATGTATTGCATATGACATATTGCAATCCAACTTATGCACATGACATATTACATCCAACTTCTAATGTAAAAATAAATTTGAACAACATAAATTGATGAATCAATTTCAAACATATGTGTAACTTACTTTTATTATTCTAAAGTTTTTATTCAACTTACCATCAACTCAATGGAGGAAGTGATGTTTTCATGACAAGGCTTTAAAAGGTTTTGAATCTATTTTCTTGCGTACTATGTTGAATGTTGTAACATTTAAAACTAGAATTTGAACCCCAAAAAATATGTATATTTTTTACCATGCATTCACCTTAATGTCAAATACAAAATGTACAACTATGAAGTCACAAATGAAGATATCCTTCCTCTAAGCAATTTTCAAGAAGGATTAAATGTTCTTCATCAACAACAAAACACAAGCAAGCCCAAGTTTGTTTGTCATAGAATCATAAACAAACAAAAGACACATCACACATGGGATGTGAAGTTCAAACATAAAATAATATGAAACAAAAGCATAGTTTAAGCTTCATTTGCCATCTAGCTTGAATTAATCAACTTGCATCATTGTAGCAAAAAACAATATTCTAACATTATTATCCTTAGAGGTTCCAACATCAACATCGATATTATTGTTTTAACATTTTTTTTTTAAATCCCCTTTCATTTCCAAGGTCTAATCCAATTTCGAAAACTCTAAGTATTTTTTAGTGAATGGCTAAAATAACTATACATATTTATCGTGAAGGCCTCAATGTAATCCCCCAAGGACTCGATTGTTAAGTTTTCTTTATGAACAACACAATGAACACCCATAAAAAATTACACCAATGAATCCTTGGGTTGTATTGTGGTTCTTATTTTGCCCCTTGAAATATATCACCCCATCTA
>Ga0209208_10001699_pt1 | contig 31306 bp, 20 predicted proteins | sample S1TSphfallax_3_FD_187694 | JGI IMG/M metagenome (GOLD analysis project Ga0209208, IMG submission 187694) | Host-associated microbial communities from peat moss isolated from Minnesota, USA - S1T2_Fd - Sphagnum fallax MG (SPAdes) (version 2) | ecosystem: Host-associated > Plants > Peat moss >...
TTTTTAATAGAAATGACACCTCGCCCAACCCCCTGCAGCGGCTGCCCTGGCCGCCCTGCCCCTATTTGTCACCACAGACAGGGAACGGGCTCCACAGGGAACGGGCAATGACTGAAAAAATCTTCTAGGCACTGCCCACATAGACAAACACTATTGCTTTAATATATAGGATATAAGATACACAAGGGGTCAAACATAAGCACTGTGTTTCTATTATGGGGAGCACCCAATGTTTCAAAAATAATAATTTGATGGGCCAATTAAAGTGGTTCCATCAAAAAGAAAAGAAAAACACTTTGGGTCCCAACCCCAACTAATCAATAGAGGAAACGATAGGTACCGACCCTCTTAGGAAGGGGTATTAAGTCAACTACTTTAACTACCGAGGAACAGGCCCCTGGGCTGTTCATGCCAGGCTCAGGGGCACAAGAGGTTGTTCCCTGGCGTTAAAAGTCAAGGGAACACCTTGAAGCTGGGGTTCCCTATCCAGAATCACACCGCTTCGGCAGCCTAATCAGCCCCTCTATTTTTAACTTCCTTTTGGTTGCTTCTTGCTGCTTATGGCCTTTCTTGACATTGGTGTCTCTCAGATATAAACTTATGGTTTGTTCTCCTTTTGGTCATATTTGTAGTGATTTCAATAGGTATGCATATTTCTAGCATTTGCACTAAGAAATGTTATCCAAAATCCTTTTTGATGTGTTGTGATCATTCCATCAAGGTCATATCATTTCCTGTGTGAACTGTAATATTGGACTGTGATTCACAATATGGCCTATTATCCTTATGTTTTGATTGTCCTCATTGATTTTTCCTAGGACAATACAGATCTGCCTTATCCTTCTTCAACCATAGATAAAAGGTATGCATCAATTTGTTTGCACCAAGTAGTGACCTTATAGTTATCAGTTTACTTTGCAGTGCCCATAAAGTTGGACACACTAATAAACTATGATTTCAATCATCATTTTTGCCCGTGTTGCCTTGGATTTGGTTATCATGTATTGTGGACTCCCATCACCATCCCTTTAGAATTCTCATTGATGTGTCAGCATTTTTATTTCCAAAGATGGTGTACACATTCTGGAAGATCTTATAAATGACCTTAATAGATTTGATAATCTTCCTTGTTCAACATCTAGATTTGTTTGGCATCTACATGTAGTTGGTGGCCTTGGAAGTGGCCCATGCCCATCAAAAGAACTATTGTGATCACCACCAAGGACTCAAGTTTTTGTTGGCTATTGAAATCATTGGTTTGCTTACACACACAAGTCAATGATGCTTGCATGAATCAGTACTTTCGTTTTGGCAACAGGTTTCCAAATTGCATTTCAAAAACTACAATTATCCACCCAGCTCCCTCTTTGCATACCTATCACCCTTATATTCACCCCATTTATACTTTTTGGTGAAGTCATTGTTTGGACCATCAGTGTTAATAGTGATATTAGAGTTTGGTGTGAGACAAGTAGTTGTGAAGATAGAGGTGCTGCTCGGCAATTCCTCAACCAACCTAGGTCAGTCTTTGATTGTTGCCGGATGCAAGGAGTTGGTTCATCAATTCTACACACTTCAAAAAGCTGTAGGTTTGAACTTTGAGGGTGCAAATTTGGACGACGTGTGAAAGTAGGAGGTCCAAAGTGAAGACATGCGAGATGATCTGCCACCTCTAGGGCTTCATCCCAGTTGTAACCTTTGGTGGCTTTTGTGGGATTTTTGTGCTAATTAATCACATCATGTAAAACTGCAGAGTTTATGTTTGAAAAAGTGGGAATTTGGAAATTCACAGCTACAAGAGAATGTGTGAAAACAGTAGAAGATTCTGACAGAATTTGGTCTGTAATAGCATATTTAATATAAGTGGGGCTCAAAAAAGATACTATGGAGCAATAACAAGCTACTCCAGGATAGAAGAACAAGAAAATTAGCCTTCAAAATGAGGGCAACCCTTTGCATCATGGTATTCCGAAGAAGACCTAGGTTGAGTAAAGAAACCTTCATGTATTTACTATTTTATTAAACATATTCCTGGCAAAACCCAATCTGGAATCTCCATCAAACCACAGCGGGACTCTGGGTTCTCTACTGGTACTCAATTGCCTAGCTCCTACATTGTGCAGTTTTAGGGTTAGCATGGGTAGCTAGACATTCAACTGAACAGTCCAACATAGAAGCATCGAAAGATGGAAAGTTCCAACTTACAACGTGGATGAAGAAAGTCAGCTATGATGTTCTAGGGCGATCCAAGTCCTAGAAATTAAATCATCTCGTTCATATGTCTATGGCTCAAGAATTGTCATGCTGAAAATAACATACTATTCCCCATGAACATCATATACTTACACCAGTTGTACTACTAAGATCATAGCTTTGAGACAGATTGTCAACCAAGATGCAGATTGTGACATAAGGAGGGGCCTTGTGGCCAGTAACGACTGCTTCCAATCTATGGTATTTTTAATTGTCAACTTAGGGAAACTTCAGAGAACTTTCCAAGGAATTACACAGTGTGTGGGACCACTCAAGGGAGTTGTGTCTCCCAGTGACCCAAACAAGACAGGAAAAGCTACAACTTTGCTGGAAACCATCATGATTTAACAATCACAATTGCTGGATACAAAGTCTTTTTCATAAAACCCTACATTGTAAACGAAGGCTCCCCAATAAGAATGCCTGGAAATTAGGAGTAGGTGGTCAGATCAAGCTTATATATACCATTACGGCAGATGAGCAGCTAAGCAGCTGTACTCATGCAGTTTGGAAATTGGGTGTGAAGTAATTGGTTGTCAGCTTCAGCAAATCTCTGAATTCCACATTAAACCCAAGGCACCAAGTACCCACAGCAGAAATCTGATGATGGATCTATTTTTCTGTGCCAGCCTGCTCTTGCTCACTCACCCCAAACTCATGCAATTTTTTTTCCTTGAGCTTGACAAACTAGCATAGTCGAAAAGACTAATGTCTTCTTTGGTCTGGAGACCGGGATGTGCCTGCAACTCTGAGTACAAAGCAGTCCCCACCTGAGGCTTCAATTCTATCAGTTTAGTGGAAGCTTTACACAGAGACATGGAAACATGAAACCATGGCAACTTGTAAGCTTATGAGATATGATCCATCAACTTATTGATAACTGTTCCATCCATACTCATATATGACCTGACCACTCAATAAGGGTTGAACACTTGAGAGATGACAGTACTGCCTATTATTAGTATTCCTTAATGAGGACAGAGCAACTCCTTTTGAAATGGTCTGCATGCACCTAAAGCTGTTGAATGTGCCACAATATGTTGAATGTGGGACCAATTTGGATGGAATGAAACTTATATTTGATCAAGCCCCATCTGACAGCCAACAATTGCATATTGTTGTCAGTTTTGGGGTGGGTTTGGGTGTCAGTGAACCAACCTTCCACACCTACCAACTCATGGCCAACTATGAGGAGGCCTCACTGATATCATAGACACCCTAGTTACTGACTTTAATTGGGGTTGTTGCTTCAACCACCACTCATTGAGAGTTTGTAAAGTTAAAAGGTCCATAGACTCTGGTATTCATAATAGGTTGGAGCCCTATTTTTGAATGAGTGCTGAAGTTGGAATGTCTGTGAACACATTGTACACGAACAAAAAATTGTCAAGCAATTGAAATGACTACCCGACACAAAAAAATTCATTCAGACAGATACCTACTCATGGTAGACATAGTTATTACTCAAACTATGTGTAATTGTACTACATGTCTTCCATTATAGCTCTTTGATGAAGATGCCGGTGACTACAAAACTGTGGAATCATTTAGGATATCTACTGTTTTTCATCAATAATTGCTATCATGACCTTTGGAATTTCTGATGGTCGTCGGCATGGTGTACTCCACACACTTGTTTTCAACATATTTTGTTGAAAGCAAAGAGGCAAATGCCCTGATATTCAAAGCAAAGAAAAACTGATGTTCTTTTACATGGTAGGCGCTGAGTACTCGACACTTGTTTTCAACGTGTTTTGTGAATACAAAGAGGCAAATACCCAAACATCCGAAGAAAAATAAAAATGCATATTTCTCATAAAATCAAACACCATATTATTCTGATATCACAACTGGCATATTACATTTCAGAAAGGAGCATACATGTGCATCAACATTTGGATCTTTTCCAAACGACCATCCAGTTCATGCATCATCTTAGGAGAGAAGGCTCGGACCAAAATCATCATTTCCTTTCGCTTGTTTCCAATTTGTTTTTACCAAAAAGCTAAGTTTGTTGAGCTCAGTGCTGTGAAAGTATATTATTGCAAAAAAGGAGCATAAAATTTAAAGCTCGATACGCTATGCAAAAGATTTAGAAGATATTACAGGATGACAACACAGGCTGCGAGGTTGTAGTAGTGGTCCAAAGCTTCTCGGATGCCTGCGCATTTCGATCGGGTGCTAATTGTTTTCGGGACAATGCCGATCTCATCGCTTCGAAGGTGAGGGATTGGTCTTCTTTAGGGTTTTTCGGCCCCGTTCTCGCTTAGCCTGCAGAATTCATTCTCCTTTCCGCTTATGTTTCCTCGTAGGATTAATGTCCACGGTTCATGCTTTTTTACGAGCGTATTTTTACGTCAACGGATCCACGAGGAGAAGGTGGTGTCCGGTAGGTGTAGTTTCCTTCTGTGTGAGAATGCTATGTAGTTGGACTATTTGTTGAGAACATGGTTCTGGAGACAGAATGTGTCAGAAGGGCTGTAATATGTCATTCAGTTGACGGTCCATCGTCACAATTCCTGCGGGGCTTTAAGAAGCTGGCGGGGGAGCGTTATCTGATGCCTCGGATGTGAGAAGCACATCCGAAACAGATGTGTCAAACTTTCAAAAGCATCTTATAGTCAAGCTGTGCAGGTAGCCTTTATGACCCATGACAGTACTAGTGTGACTATAGGCAACAAGATGGATGAAAGGAGTTTGTTGGGATATGCAGTCAGACAGGATTGAATTGATCAAATCTATCAGTAGAATGCAGAATGGTATGCTTGAATTCCTTAATGGTTTTTTTCTTCTTGCAATCTCAAGTTGTGCAACAGTCCATCAAGTATGCTCTCTAAGGATATGCTAAAAATAAGATGCAGTGCAATGTCTGAAATTCAGTTTTTTGGCAGTTCAAGGTGCAAAATCGGATGTGAAGAAGCAGGCAGCCATGTCCCCATCTCTTGCAAAACAGGTGTTACAAATGCTGGGTCTGATTGAAGCTCTAGAGATGCAATTCAAAAGCGGCTACACATGACTGTACATGAGCCTGCTTCTTTATTCTGATTTCATGGTCAACACAGGAAGGCTGTTTCAGTTTCTCACTGGGCATTGGTGGACCTGAAAGCAGCACTGGCATTTGTATCTGTGTTGGCTCCCTCCGCATAGTATGAGCATGCATGTTGTATTCAAAACCTGCTGGAGAAGTAGGAAAATACCAGAATGGGCTTTCTTGAAAGATGTAAACATGCATAGGCTAATTAGTACTTGAAATCAGGTAGTAGATCTCTTGAGGGATATTTTGTATGTAATGTGAAAGCAGTGTACTTTCTGGATGTGTGATCTGGACAGAACATTGATTGAAAGTCATGCTATGTTGTCCAGCTATTACTCCTAGCAAGTAGATGAACACTTTAGTGACAATATTGTTTTTCCTTCATGTGATCTAACTCCTATGAAGTGGAAGTGGAAATCAAATGCTGTAGCCTGTTTCATAACCTAGTCCTTGGTCATTACATGGATTGCATACTGAGGCTCAATATTACAGGGCCAAAAATGAGGTTTTCCAGAAAGCATTCTCTGAAATTGATATAAGCTCTGACTGAGCACTATCTGTCTATGAAAGAAGTTTGATGAGCTAATTTAGGGATGGTATAATAGATGAAAGTTTTTCAGATCACTGTTAAAAGAAGCTGCATTGCACCTGGTTCCTGATCTATTTAGCGCATATCCCTCTGTTAGTAATCTCAAGAACCTGCATCTCAAAGAAAATATTTAATTATGTACATCTATAACTTAGAAACATATTCAAGAATGTTTTTTCCTCTTTAAAGTACTGTATTATTGCCACCATTCATAGGTCAGAAAAAGATGGACAGTGTTTGAAATACTTGATGTGTCAACACCCTCATTTTGCAGTCATCATGACAGTGAAAACAGCTTCAGAGATAGATCAATAACTTGCTACAGCTTGATGAAATTCAAAAATCAACAGATGTGATAATAAGCATTACATCAGTCTTGATGGCTTTCACTTCTGCGCTTTGTGGATAAACTGCAATACTTGGCAAGCAACTAACAGCCTTTCCCACTGTCCCTACCCATGTGACTCAACAGTGGTGTAGACTTCTGGAAAAGTATCCACTCAAAAGTTCATTACAGACTTCAAAGGGTAATATGTTTTGAATGTTCAGTACCATACAAACAAAGTGCTAGGAAGGCCTCATGGACACCATAGTCACGTCAAAACATTTCATAAGGTATAGCATTCTTATTGGGTCCTAATGCAGCATTGCAAATGCTTCTCCAATAACTCAAAGTCTAATCAAGCACACTGTTGATGGCTTGCCAAATGGTTACTTGCTCCAACACACCTTAAGGTAACTTGTAATTGCTCTCAATAAGTGATTGTAATGGTTGGAAAATAGGTCGTGGAATGTTGGGCCAGTCCACCCATTCCCAACCATCACATTTATCAGGTTCCAAGTTCTGGGGCTCATCAATTGGATTGCAAAGCTCTGCATGCATGAAGATGGTAACATAGTGACTGGGCTGACTCTCATTTTGCATTATACTGTTGACCACTGAAGCAAACTTGATGTTTTGAATGGATAGCCCTGTTTCCTCCTTCACTTCCCGGGCTGCACATCCCTCCCATGACTCCCCTGTCCACAAACAGGGAATGATTTTAACTGCAGTGACTCACCATGGACAAACAACCAATTTTGAGGTACTCAAACAACCATCTGAAAATTTCCTTCTTGGAATCCATCGACTAGCAGCAATTAATGTATTCAGAAGTGACAGATGACCACTTCCTTTCAACAATGGTCTACAAGCTAAAATGGGACAGTTAAGGAACAGAAGAACAGAATTGTCAGCCCGAGCTTGAGATTGGCATGCTTAGCTTTCTGTAGGATGCTCACTCCCTAGTGATGTCCAACAAAGACGCACAAAGACTATCTGACGATCGGTTCTAAGATTTGCCGGAGACAACAAATGTAGAACCAAACCTAAGTTGCAGGCCACTCTTTACAAAAATTCCCTCAACCCTAAATGGAGTCAGCCGCTGGGTCAGGCTGCGTCAACAATTTCTGCGGAACGTAAAAGGCTAGTAGGTGAATGGTATGTGCTATGAGCTGGATCGTATGTCTGCTCAAGAACTTGTATTACAAATTCAGGATGGATACAGAAGGAGAACTCCATTTGTCCTCACTAAAGGGTTTCGTCGAGTTTATCCTCAAACAGATGCACTCAGTTTGAGAATCAGAGAAGACACTGCGGCAGTAAAAGAGTTGAGGAAAGATTAGCGGAACATTTATGGAACGTGTGCAGAGTTCTCAACCAGAGAGGGAAAGAGATAATACCGAATTCTAGATGCCCTCCAGGAAGTGCAAAGGTGCCGTGGCCACTTGAAGACCGGCGTCTACCGACAAGGACACACGATCCTCGACATACGAGTACCCCGACTCCCACTTTGGGTCTTGAAACCTCCATCTTCAACCAATTTCCTACTCCTGCGCTTCGTTTACCTTTTCTCCTGCTTCGTTCGCCTTTTCTCCTGATTCGTTCTGCCTACTTCCGATTGTACCAGCGCCTTCCCGCCAAAAATGTCAACGTACGGTCTTAGCCGTGAAATCGGCATTCATTCCATAGTAAGAATTCTTCCCATCATTCAGCGTATTACAAGGGTTTTCGTTATATTGTTCATATCTAAATCATCAAAACCGAGAACATTCAGCTACCCCGTGTGGCTGAAGGATAAGTCTGCAAAGCTGGCGGAAGGCAGTTGAAATCCCAACTGGACGCCCTCCTCGTCACGCTTTGTGAGGACAGTAAACTTCTCTGGTGGTCTAGGATGGAGCCTGCAGTTAGGGCGAAACCACACCCACATTGGTAGCAATTATTACAACGAAGACGAACGGATGAAGAAAGTTTTCAGTCCGGTCCCACTACTTTAGTCCCCCCCCCTTTATGTTTTTTAATCTCAGGGCTTACCAGGGGGCCGCGATGCTCCCCTTGTTATTATTTTATCAACATTTGCTGCAGTATGAGGAAAAGGAAGGGGGCAATGCCCCCCCCCCCCATGTTTTCTTTTCCGCAGTGCTTGCTGCAACAGGAAGAAGATTGGGGGTGCCGCGATGGCCCCCCTTGTGTCTTTGCACACCTTTTCCAGCCTTGCACAGTTCTGCAAGAAACCATGAAACGATGTAATTGGTACCAATGTACGTGTGATTTCGCCCTGGCCGGAGCCTGCCACCAAAGTTATCAACAACAAATGCTCAAAAGTCAAAATGCATTTCCTAGTACTGTTTCCCAATGGCGCCAGCAAAGCAACTTACAGACTCGGCAATTCGTACTTACGATATGTCTGTCATTTTGCAGAGCTAAGATATCCAGCGCGCCCACCCATAAAATGCGAAATTGAATTCTCGAAAAACGTCAAAGACTTTAAACGACTGAATCTTTTCAGGGGATGAATGTCAAAGCATCATAGGGACAAATGCCCATACATGTCTTGCGGTTCACCACTATTATTGCTCTAAGTACCATACCCATCCGTTGGGTCACACACAGGAGTTCTACACACTTAAACGCCTCAACTGCGAACTCTCATTTTCCTTTCCTCTTCTTTCATTCTTGAACCCAATGCAACCCCTGCCAATACCACTCTGAATCCGATATTTTCTGCGTGTGCTAAGTGCTTAAATGTCCTTTTAATCCTCGACATTATTTCTTGTTCTTTCATCCTTGGTATGGAAAGCATGTCTACTGGTGGATTCCATTTGGTCTTCTTAAGGAACTTGTACTTAGCCAAGTATATAAAACCATACACATGACCAGAAAGGAATTGAAACGCAAAGCTTGTGCACACATCCTTTACCATGCACACTACTTGCAGTGATAGGTAGACTGAAAAGCACATGGAATATAGAGTACATAAAAGAGAAAACAAATCAAAAATTTAATAAGCATGCACACACACACACACACACACACACACACATATACATGCAATACACATGCACATCTATTCAAATTTGAACCTATGAGAAGTTTGAAAGCCATTGAGCACTGCAACCAGCATGGAGAGTGGCTGTATAGATTGCTGCTATGCTACAGCTACAACAGCCCTACAAGTGGATGGTCTGTAAATACTGTCCAGCATGATTCTCAGTGGGTCCTCCATAACCATTGCTTTTGCTGGGACATAAAAACCAGAAGACTGCATGCCAATCCAAGACAACACAAGGACTGCTGAATTTGGCACCATCTGGTGCATGCAGCCCTGGCCCTCTTTCCTTGGATAAATCAACAGAGTATGCAAAAGAGTGAGTTAAGGCCTTTCCATTGAGAATTCTGGAGCATTCTAGTTTGATCATCCACTAGATTGGTAGAGAATTTAGTTGCAAAAGCTGAGACCATACTTGCAAAAGCACAGTCCAAACAAACACATCAATAGCTCAACAGGACTGCAACCCAAGCAGCTTTCTCACAATATCAGAAGCTAATGATTCACACCCTCACCTAATACCAACCCCCTCTATCAAATCTTTGATGTAACAAATCTAATCTATAACACTCCTTGTTGCACATCTCTGCATTGACTTCTGCATTGAATAGTGCAGTCACTACTGGCAAATTATCATACACCCATCCAACCCCAGATTTCAGTAACATGTGAGGTAGAAAAGATGTGCACACTAGCCAGCTGAAGGTAAATTAAGATGCAAGGGCTGTAACGCACTCTGTACAGCTTCCAGGACCTTTTTGTTGCGGCGACAAACATCTGACATCTCCTCCATTGAACTGGTCAGCGCTGGTGAGTCTCCCCCGGAAGTAGCTGATGAAATCGCCTGCAAAAAGCTCATGCGCTCCCCCTCTGTCACTACACTTGAGGGTATTAAAGCAGCTGCTTCCTGTGCCCAATTTACTGCCTGTGCACCATATAGGCGAGACAGTGATAACAACACATATATAACCTGCAACCATCACACAAAGGGACTTATGGTTTCCACAGCTCAGGAATTACAAACACAAAGGATTGGAAATGTTCTTTTGCCTTAGCCTAAAGTGTTACAGATCAGAAGCAATACACAGAACTCATACAGAATACCGATCCCTATACTAAGACAAACAGTACCAGTCTCAGTAGACACACAAGCTACTCAAAACTGGTGGAGCTTCCACTTTGGGTCAAAGTCTAATCTAATATAATGGCAAGGAACTTCTGAACACCATGAAAGTTCAACATGCAAAGGTCCCAAAGTAGATGCAAAACCTCCTCCAGACGTGATTCAGGGAGAGCCCCAACTAAAGCAGCAATAAGAACTCTGGTCAAGGTTGCCCCACGGGGCATCAAGGCTGCATCCACTGCAGCCCTATATTGCTTTCCTGCATGAGATTTTCGGAGCTCAAAAACATCCTGGAAAAATGTCAAGATTGATCGGCAAGCCTCCCTGTAAGCCATCACCACAAAATCCATATCAAATCAGAACAAAATCATCACCTTACTAGCAACCCCACCACATAGCAAAGAATGGAGAAGTGGGAAACTGGACCTGTGTTGAATAGTAACACCAGTCATAGCACAATCCAAGAGAGGAGGGAACATTGTTGTTGGTATCAGCAAATGTGGGCAGTAACGAATGCACCGCGATGCCAATAAAAAGCAGTCATCAGCTACATCTGGCTGTGATGTGAAATCCTGAAGACACAAGTTACCAAATTCATTCCACAATTATCATGTTATGAACTCTAGCCTAGTAAAATATATCTGAAAACTGCCAAAATCCTCAGAAAGAAATTTATGAACTTCAGACCTTCCTGGAAATTACAAATGTTCCACCAAATCTCTCGTCAGAGGAACAGATGTAGAAAACTAGAGCACAGAAGCTTTAAAATTTCATTCAATGGCACTTGCAAATCCTTTTCAACAAATGGGCAATCTACAGCAGGGCATCGGCATATCAACAGATTTAAGTATCAAACACAGAACTATGACTCAGATTTACCTGAATACTTGTCAGGAGAGCAATAGTTTGTCCAAATAACACTGATATCAATGTTCCCAGATACCCTGCACATGCTGTGTCAGCCCCAAACACCTGCCAACATTGAATAGAATCCAGCATAAGTTCAATGAGAACTACATGCCCTGCTAAATATGGAACCAGCAAGTATAACTATTGCAAAAGCAGCAAACATGTAACAGTCCAGAAGAAGCTTGTCTGTTATCTCATAGATACCTTACTTATATGGTTCCATTAGTTGGTTATTTAAAGTTCATTTGAGGAAACATCACAATCCAAACAAGAATTATGTATAACCTTAATGACTTCACTTGCAAGGTAAAGAAGGCAGGAGTGATGGTGCTTCCGGTAACCCTCTTGAACCTCCTCCAGCAATGGGCCCATTACAGATCCAAGAGCCCTTCCAGCATTGCGTACCTGTTCCAGATGGATGTATACACACATTTAATCTCTGTTCACCCTCTCCTTCTGAATATCAGAATCAACTTTGTAGAGCAGAAAGAAAATGGACAGTTGGGACACTATATCCATAACAAACCTACATATCTATGAGATTGCAGAGAAAACTCCACATTGACAATTTGAAGGTACCTGTTTGGTCAGTTTCCAAACAAAAACAAATGCAACAAGAATGAGTGTGGTCATAACCTTGTGACTGTCACTCACAGACTATCAGACCTCACCTTCATCATGAATGGCAGGGACTAGATGCCATTACTCCCCAATGAGATCATCTCCCAACAGTGGGTGTAGATAAAATGCAGAATAATCTCCTCAGAATATCAGGCAAACACTCACCCAAGAATAATTGCATCTCAAGATTTTGTCATATTCCAGAGGAACAGGAAGACCCAGTCATCATGTCAGCTAGCAATCAAGAGACACAGCTAATAAAAAAATACAACTGTATCCTCATTCAAGCTGCAACAAGGTTGTAAGGCTTCATTTCATTCTAGCATGTCCAATACAGACAAGCATCTTTAAGGCATAAAGAGGCTACATAGAGGGTAGTGGTTGGACCCTCATGTACCCTGAACAAATCCTGACAGTCATGTCTATAGGAGAAATTGTTCATGTGATATTCTGAAAATGTTCAACACTCTAGGCTACACAACAGATGTTAGTGGACTCAAGAAAAGAGACTCACAGCATACTTGCAGGCCCTGCACAATTTCTCCATTGTTCTAACATCCCCAGCCCTCCTGAACACAATCATCCAAAAAAGTACCTGTGTTTTAACCTGGAAGACAAAAGAGAGTCCCCCTGTGGAATCTGCTCTCTGAACCTAAAAGAACAAATTACTTAGTTTCTCCTTTGAAAACGAGTGGTAGATGCCACACAACTGCTTGCTAAAACCCTTCACTACAACATCCATCATGTCAAAAGGGTAGTAAAATCACCATAAAAGAATCTCAAACACCAGCAGTCTTAACTGTGCTACCATGTACCAAGGTGCAAAACTATGTGAACAGAGGTAAAGCTAATGTGTCAAAGGCCCTGGTCATGAGTTCAAAACAAGTCTTGGGACTCTTATAACACAGTCGTCACAAAATTCAGATCTATTTGAAAAGACTAACCAGACAGCAGATACATGAGAAGGTGATAAGCAGGAAACCCATGGAGTGCTCACTGATTGAAAACTGCTTTGAGAATTGGCCACATTCGTTGAAACAAATCTGCCAATGGTTCAGGCTCACTGATATAGCTGAGAAAATACATCCCCATAATAGCAAGGTCAGCCCACAAGCAAACAAAAGTCACTCACCAAGGATGGATGTCAAAAACTTCAACCTGAGAAGCACAACCATCAGATGACAAGAGACAATGTTTACATACCGAAATATGTTTGCAATACGGTCAATATGGACTGTGTACTGGCTTGAAGAAAATTGTTCAGATGAGCCTGCTTGCTGCGCCACTGCCACAAGTTGCTGCCCATTTCACCAACACAGAGAAACAAGTACACATCAGGCCACCTATACTTCAGGCTTCATTTTATTGACTCTAACCATTATTCTAGACCACATTTGGGTTTCACAAGAATAAGCATTGCAAATCTGCCAGTTGATCTGCTTTCATCAATATTTTGGATCTCCTCTTCTGGCAATTAATATTGCTACAATTCTCTTAAGCAGAACAACATACAAAGGAAAAGAGAAAATGTCAAGAAGGCCTTCATCCCAAAGATGTGGGACAGACATACCAGTCCCATTCTTTCAGAAAGAAATATCCAATACAGAATAGTTAGAGAAAGAGGAAGTTATGTTTATTACTGCATCCCTAATCCACTTGTCATTGCTCTATATGAATTACCTGCAGGGGCGCAAGAATGGGGATACAAAGAGCATCAAGAGCTGGAGAGAGTCGCTCGGCAGGCAGAGTGCTCACCATTATACTGCAGACCAACAAAATCCAGATCTTGATTTTGATGGGCCATGAAAGATACAGATAAGTCATAATTTAGACAATCCCAACGAAATCAAGAAAATAGATCACAAATTACCTCAAGCCCTCAATAAGCTGGAGCTCATCATCAGCTGAGAGTTTAAAATTACCCTTCCCAGTCATTACTTGCTGATAGACAATGAGCAAAGCATCTGCTGATTCTGCCAACTGTTTCCTGCAGGCTGTTGCCATTCCAATGACTCACTTGATCAGATAGGGTTGATAAGAAATAAACAGTGGCTTGGTTTAGGCACCTAATAAAAAACGTTCAGCCCATTTCTCCATGTGACAACACATACACACATCCCACCTGTTCAGGTGTATAAAAGACTCCCCTGGGTCAATTTTCTATCTGACCAAAGGAAAGAAAGTTCTAGTTTTCTAGTAGGCTGTGGAACGGGAAACATTCAGTCATTTGTGCATAACTCACAGTTCTTTGTATTGTCAATAACCACCAAAGGGCAAGAATGGTGGAGTATCTTCATACTGAGAACTTCTGATGAATACAAATGAGAGATGGCCGAAGAATCAGACTAGAGATTTCAAATTTAGGAAGATATCACCAAACAGGAAAAAGAGAAAAGCTAGCCCTCAAGAACAGAAACAAAGGTAAACTAACAAGTGGTTCAAACAATCAATATAATATGCACATACAGACTTTCAACAGCAAAATGTATAGTAGTGACTAGCTACCATAACCTCCCCACTGACTTCATCAACTTCGAGCAGTGAGTGAAGGTCAATGTCAAACATTAACCAACATACTGAGTTTCTGTCACAAGAAGACAGGAAGACTCAACCACAATGCTGCCTAGCTTAACAAAATGTAGAAGAGAAGGAAAAGATGAAGAAAACCAATAAGAATGACATACAGAGAGGGAGAGGAAACTAAGAACCTGGCAAGAAAAAACAAAGGAAAAAGAGAGACGCAAGACAGAACCTTAAGAGCTTGATCTCTTGAGAACAAATATAATGTTTGAAAATTCTCCACTTTCAAAATTGAAGGTAACTGGAGCCAGTGGAAAAACTTTTCCTAAGGCAATGAAAAATTCACAATAAAGACTAAAGAACTGACAAGAGGAAAGACACCAAAGGGAAAGTGGTATTTTGAAAATTCCTCACATGGACCTAAGAAACCCTTTAAATAATCAATTTGAAAGATTCCCAAGGCAGAAACACCAACCAGTAATCTTTCTTTGTTCCTTTCTTCACTAACAAACCTCTGGTGTAATTTAATAGAAACTTTGGAGAGCAGTCCCTTTCCCTTCAGAAGATTAGTTAAGCTCAAAGAACTCTTTTGAGTACCAACACCTTAAGAACCTATAAACTTGACAATTGACTGATCCAAATTTCAAAATCTTTGGTATCCATGAGGCATGTGACTCATCTTAATTACCTGTATATTCTAGCTGTGACTGCTTGGCCAAAATGTCACTCATTAAGCGTTTTTAAAATATTGCTAAATCCAAGAAATGAGGCAACAAGAAGTGCAATTAAGCATAAAAAATAACTTAGGGTATATGCCACTGCCGAGATACTATTTGTCTAGACACATGAAGTCAGATTGGATGAAGATCTGCAGACTGCTCTGCTGGATGTGGTCTTGTGACTCTAGATTGTGCAGCAGGTGTGAAATAAGCAGGGGAACTGGGAAGATTAGGAAGTGGTATCACTGGCACACCCCTTGACTAATCGGTAAGGAATGCTTCAAAGCCCAGGCTTCATAAGGTACTCACCATCACAAATATGCTTGATAGCTAGTGCAGCTGCAGCACATGCATCCTCGGGAGCAGAAAGGGCATTTGTAAGCAATTGGAGCAGCATTGGTAATAGTGCATGTGCACTAGCAGCACTGCCTAACCAGTCTGCATATGCTGCAATGGTTAATGATGCTGCAAACAAGGACCAACTTCAGCAATTAGAAAAAGTTCATTGCATATTCTGCTTTGACTCAAAAAATTCTATGGAAAGCAAAATGATTAAAGGTTGGTGAAAAATACTCACAGGTGTAAACAAGTTGAGGATGGGGTGGAAGCTGCGGTAAAAGTGCCATGACCTGAAGCATTTGTAAACTTTGAGTATCACAACTTTCAAGTGGTTACAGAATAAGATGACAACTTTCATGTTCTATATCCCCCGAAGGCAAGATTCATTCCAAAATCAATATATGGTCCTGTAATTCACCAGATGGACAAACCTTTTTTGTGGGGCCCTGTGGCTAATCTGATAAAAAGCTAATGAGGACACCCACACTAATATCAAAAAAAGAAAAGACATCAGTGAAACTAGAAAAGTAGATTCACACTGGCTAGGTCCATTAAGATTCAACATTTTCAGTGTTAACTACCTGAGGCAGCAATAAATCTTCAGAAGAAGGAACTGCTTTTGCAATGGCACGGATGCAGTAGAGGGAGGCCTCTGCTGTGCGCCAATCCCATGAACCTCCAATTCCACCACCTGACACAGACTGTTAATGCACCATGGAATCAATTCCAAACTTCGTGGTCAAAACAGACACTCTTGCTCCGCTGAGCTTTGTTGCCAACAAATGAGATCACCAATCGACACAGGACTTCATCTCCATAACAAATAGCCAACAGGCATAGATCCACATCACAGAAGCAGTGCCCCCAACACCGATCACATAATCCAAAGTCATGAGCCAGATCAACTACTAAACAGCAGCACTGTACTAACCTGTAGCAGAGGTTGGGCAAGCAATCTGAGGGTTTCTTGTCCACCTAGAACAGCAGCTGCATCCATGAGCATATCTGCTATAGCTGAAGCAAAAGTGGCACCAAGCAGGACATTCATCAGTTCAAACTAATAAGTAGTTGTCCCTTGTGGACAAAACCCAGCTATAGTCATGTGAAGCCCTGGAACAGAAGGCCTCCATAGAAGGATTCAGTTATAAAAGCTTATATGGACCACATAGGTTCTTCCTGCATAACAAACCAATGACCACAAACACAAAGAGTAACAGGAATAATGATAACAATAGAAATAATAATAATGCAGAAATAAAAAAAGGTCTGACTTTACCATATCGTGTGGACTTAAAATCACCCAACTCATCTTTTCTCCAGCTCTCAAATTCTGGGGGATATTTAACACGAAAACTCACCTGCAGTATAGTAACATGATGAGATATCAAAACTTCAATCCAGGTATACAGTCATGACTTCTGATGAACCATTTGTTGCAAACTCTTATTTATTTACATCACATCTGGGAATCAAAACTCACCAGTGACACTAGTAGCTCAAAAGTAGGATGAAAAATTGCAATCCTTCTGTCCCTCTCAGCATCAATAGCTGCCTCACCCTCTGATGTAATGTACTGCTCCAACCTCCCCCTAAGATGGGCAACACAATGTTAATCCTGATGTTGGTGCACACACCAACAGGAAAACAAGGAGATTTGCACAGGGTCCACAACAGTACAGCTTTTATAACATGTGCTCCATATGGGAAAACTGAACACCATTAAAAAGAATAAGCTATGAAGTCACAGTGGCCTCATAAATCTCCAGACCTGCTTGGTGGACACACTCCCTAACCAGTTCATCAGTCATCTTGGCTATCCACCAAGCATTGTTAATTATCTAGGAAAGAAGTCATGTATCCAGATGAGGCCACACCGATTTGTAAGAGCATGGCTAAGATGGTGCCAGAAGTTGAAAGTTATTGCTGAAATGTTGTCATCAGGATGTGATGTAACCTCTGCCAAAGCCTCCACAATCAGCAGTGCTTCACTAGATCCTGCCATTCCAACACATGAACAGTTGACACCAGCTGAGATTTTAAGCTGCTCATATGAGAACCTGCTTCTAGCACAGAGAACTCCAAGAATACACAAAGTCCTTTCAAACTTCACAATCCTCAAATCACATTAGACCTCATATGACAGATAATACACAAACTCCGAGCAGAGCTGCATTTCAGTCAAATTACTGGCATCACTTGAGCAATCTATGCAGCAATCTTCATCAGAAGAATCAGCACTCAAGATCCCCCATACAGAAGCCAAGAGACAAGGGACTGTGCAAATAGACAACATATGCCTTCACAATAGAAGACTAGCTCACAAAGATTATGTGAAGAACATGCAATAAATAAAATAACTAACTATTGCCTCCCATACAGCATCATAAACCCAGTAGACATCCAAACTAGACATACCAGTTGCAATCAAATCAACATATGACTCTCCCATTTCCGCAAACAAGTACGCCATGCCCTTGGTGATTTCTTCATCCTGTAGATGTAGATGGTGAAGCTCAAAACTTTGCCAGTTCAAAGGAGCAATTCCAGCTCCTAAATTTGAGGTCACTGATACTTCTTTAGAGACTAAAAGCTCTTTGACTTCTAACAAACACCCTAAATTGTGTCCTCCTTTTTCTTTTCTCCTATATATGTTCGCAATTTCTCTGCAAATCTATTTTCAACAGTACTAAAAATTCACAACAACATGCAACTCTATATTCAAACAGCTTAGAAGACATGGGGTAATAAAACAAGAACACACAAAAATAGCACTACCAATTAAAACACAGGGACCAACACAGATGAACAATTTCTGCAAAAGAGAAGATGATTGTCCAGCAATCAAGATGGTTGTCCGGCTCTCAAAGATCCTATCTAACATCTATCTTTCTTGGTATTGAATGCTTCTGGATACTTACAACATGGAATTGAGAGATGACCTGATAATTAGGTTATCTAGGATCCCATCTAAAACCATGAAACAAAGGAAAGAGGTGACAGAACCTCTTCTGAAGCTCCCAAGTTGCTAGCAGGAATTTCCACCCCTTGCTGTGCTTGCTTCTCTGCAAAAGCAGCCTACATACAAATGGCACTTGCATCCCTAAGTAGAACCCAGACCAAAAGACTTGACCATAGGCCTACAGTTGGAATGTACACAAATGCTATCTCAAGCAATATAATCTCCTGTTGTGGTCCTAAAAACATGTATATATGCAACATTAGTATTAGAGCACAGTTACAAAGAAGCTGAAGGACAAAGTACAAGTACATTGACTGGATACCTCTGCAAACAACCCTATTCTGGTATTCCTCTTGAAGATATGTACAATAACTACTTGCATTGCAAAAAGTGAAGTTTGAAAGCCTGTGAGAATCCCTGTGCAGACGTTATGCACTGTGCAAGATGCCAAGCACATGTGCATCTTCCCTTAGTTAACGACTGGTTGCACCAGTCTCTTCAACTAATTTCACTTACTCTTACTGTAGCAGCAAAGCGAGGGCGCAAAGCCATGACGCGTGGCACCAACACCTGTACAAGGGGCATATGTGCTGCCAAGTCTACAGGGCTCCCATTCACTGTATACCTAATCAGCTCAGTAACAGCTGCACCAGCAACTTACTATTAGAATTGTTTGCTCAGGAATATTGAGCTACATTTATGTACCTTATTAGCACACCAATGCAGACAAATTGGCAGCCAGGTCAGGGTGGACTCACAGGAGCTGCGTACCATCCACTGCAGCATCAAATGTATCCTCAGAATCTAGTCCTGCCAGTGCAGCTGCCACCAAAGGATGGGAAGCCAATGTTGATGCAGGCACACTGCAGATGAAAAATGCACAAACCCACTTCAGGTGCCCTTCTACCATACCAAATGCATACATTCTATGGAACCTCAAATCTAGAACCCATATGTCTTCAATGTAAGCTTAGAGAACCCAGAGCTACGATCGATACAACAACCTGTCTATCCACTATCAGATGCAAGTAAAAGTACAGCAAAGACAGGCAAATAGACAGCAGAAATACTTTTCTTGATGGACCAAAACATACCCATAACTAAGACGCATCCAGGCTGCAAATGCAAGGAGTACCTGCCAGCAGTACTCCAGAGTCAAGGATTGCAAAAGTAAACTTTTCAAATCAAATATTCCAAGTGTCTTACAAAATTTGTAAAATTGACCAAGATATCCTCAATAGGAACTATGTTTTGCACACTCTCATTTGCATGATATTGCACCTGCTCACGAAGGTCTGGTGCACCCTCATTCAAGCATGATCTCAGCAAGTCAAAAGCATCCTGCACTGATCCAACTAGATCACGATGGAACTGGCGACGCCTCTCTGGTCGCACTGCAATTTTGTAGCTGTTTGCCTCCTATGAGAACAAGGCCAGCATCCATTCAAACTGAGAACTATAGCTTAACCTGTGAATATGATAAAACTTTTTCCATGAGTCCACATATGGATGTCAACACACAGCCCCATGGCTGGTTAGATTTTATTCAAGTCACCAGAATCCCAGGTCTTCCAAAAGTTTGCACTCGCAATGAAAACTACAAGATACTCCAGTAATATCTACAACAAATAGACACTTTCATGTAAACTCACTTTCAGACTATTTGTGCTTCCTTGCTGCCAACTTCTGATTCTCTCTTCTACGACACAAAGGTCCCCCCCCACTTGTCAAATTCATGACTCAGACTAGAGGTTAAGGTGCTGCAAGCTACACCACAGGAGAGGAAATATCTTTCATAAGAATAGAGAAATCTCCATTCTCATGATGAAGAAGAAAACAGCAAGGCTAACACTTCCTCAGGAAGCCACAGGAGAGGAAACAGCAATGGGGCTTGGGAAATAAAGCTAATGACTAGGTAATCATGACTTGTATCACAAAAGTATGTGCTGGAGCTGCACTGTTCTCTGCTTTCTGCATAAGGTCTCAAAGCATTTGGGGTTCTCATTAACTGGCACCACCCCCACCAACAGACTGGGGTTCAAATCCCCTCCATTATCAAGACATTATGAAGGTAAACCTCCACTTGAATTCTCCAGGTTCAAGATAAAGATCATATTGTCTTTAATCCAGACACAGGGATAACAAAAAGTTGCCAGTTCACCTGTGGGAAAACTGCTAGCAACTCAAGGAGAACAGGGATAGCCTCAGGTTGTGATCCCAGCTCAGAACCCAGCCAATGCACCACACCTCCTTGGCCCCACTCCTCAGCAGATATTTGCACAGCAAGTGCTGCCATTGCCAGGCACAACTGCAACATCCATCATATGTATCATATTATACTCACTGGGTTGTTCATACAACTTACCATAGGTGGCAGACTACAATTAGTGAGAGAACTCTTGAACAAGGTGTAGAAAGTTCAGAAACATGGAGGGTGTTGACAACAGGAATAAACCCAGTCAGCAGACACAAAAGGGCCTTCAAAAAGTTATTGTGTGCATGCAGAGTGCATGTTTATCAAAACCATGTTTAACTAAGCTTCCGAGTAGGGGCTTCCAAGGTTGCTGATCATAACTTCAAATTGTGTTCTACTTGTAAAATGCATTTCAGATCTTAAATTTTGATTTTGGAGCCACCCTACTTACTGATATAAAAGTGTCAAATAGGAAGCACATTCCAATGTAGCATATCAGGCAGAGATTATCAGTGCCATTATGAAGTACAGCAGCAATTTCAATAGATGATCAAGAGACCCAAATTCTGGCAAAGCCAGTGGAGACGGATAACAAATCATTGCCTGATGGACTATATAATACAAAGATGAGACAAGAAATTCAACTGAAAAATACCAACCTTATAAAAAGAAAAGCTGAGAAATACCTGTGTACGAACAGTAGCTGGTCCTTGACAAAACTTCATGAGCAATGTCTGCATAATTCCAGCAGATGAAATATCAATTGGAGCTAATCTGACATTTTACCATCTCAAAGAAACTTTACCTTAACATAAAACCTCACCTTGACTATAATTGCTTTAGACCTACGAGCAGCCCAGTAGCTGCTCTTTATGCATCATCAACACTACTCCATTCATCATTTCAGAATGATACAAGAAATTGAAATGCGTCTATGAGATTGCAAAATAGAATGCAAACAATTCCTTGGAGGTTAGGCATTAAGTCAGTTTGGCCAAACTAAAGCAAATACACCAAGAATGAGTGTGGTCATAACATTGTGTGTGTCACCCTCGTAGTATCAACCCAGTGACTAACTGCCATCACTCTTCACTGACTTCATCAGCTACAGAAAGTGAGTGTAGATAAATATACAATAAGAAAATCCACATCTTGAGTTTCTGTAGCATTTCCGGAAGCAACATGAAGATACATTCATGCTGTTGGCTAGCACTCACACGACATAGCTGATCAAAAAAGTTAAAAGTACCCTGATTCAAGCAGCAACAAGTTTGTCAAGTATGCTTCATTTCAACTTAGCTTGCCCTTGTTCAAGCAGGCATTTAAGCTTAGGACATAGAGAGGCCTGCATAGAGTGTAGTGGTTGGGGCCTCCTGCACCCTGAGCATGTCCTTTAAGCTGATGAATACTTAGATGCAGTACATCCATAAGCCAACCAAAATGAAATAGAAATCACAATCTAGTTCAAGGAGGTGCTGCCACCCTCAGCAAAAAATGCATACCAAAAGAGACAAGACACTAACCATTAGAGAACTGCGAAGTGAGAGTGGTGCAGATGGTGGCAAGTCCTCAAAATCTCGCTGCACCTGTTAACAAGAACATCGTTCAGAGCATTACAGATTACTCACATATTGATCAAAACACCAGAACTTGATAAATTTACATGTACAGAATTCTGGTAAAACCAAGCCATCATGGCACCTTATACCTAGAAGTTAACAAATTGCTCAGTCTTGAGATATGAACCAGATAGAAGATGGTGCCGAGAATACAAGGTCCACATCGTTGCATCTTTAGTTTAAAATCAAGTCGCAAGTAAAGGAAACAAAGATTCCAATGCAGATACATCAACAATGCTCACCTTCGTTCGAAGCGTCTGAGCACAGAAATAAAGCGCTTCAAGACTGCTACTAGAATCATGAAGCACGCCATCCGAAACCTGTACAAAATCGCCGATGCATTGTACTCAACCAACCTCTCCAACCTCAACACAACTATAGCCGTTAATCTCTCCCAGGTCTCTCTCTTTCCAAAAGCATGGTAGAAACACTGTAGCCACTCTTTCTCCCTCCTGCTCTACGTTCTCCCGCTACAATGTGATTGAGAAAGACTGCAGCAAACCTTGTGTGCTACGTATGCTTTCAACTACGCTAGAGTTGAAGTAATGTTTCTGAAAAAATACCTAATGCTTCTTAGTACTTCAACGTCAAAACCGATATGAAAAATTCCATGAGGAGGAAGGGGAGAGGGTTTTTGAAGCCATGCCTGCCAAGCCTCCATAGTATGCTGAAACTCGTCCAGCCATCGGTTGGCCGCCGTGCGAATCTGGGGATCGGGATGATGGTACAGAGCCTGCAAAGCTTCCAGAAGCAGAGTTCTGGACCCCTGCCCCTCCATGGATCGCTTCCCGCACTTCAGTCAATTACAGCTCTCTTGACAATCACTGCAGACTAGGCAGCCTCCACAAGACCAACAATTCAGAAACGCCCTAAAAGGATTTTCACGCCTTCCTCACTCTCATCGATACAATTTATATCCACGTGCCACGTAGCCCTAGAAGGTGGACCTTGTCTCCAGGGTTTCACACGGAGCAAAAGTATTGCCCAAGCTAGCTCCAGCTCATCAGGGCCTGGGTCATAAAACTAGAGACAAAATAATCTCCCTTGGTGTTAAACAACTCTCCTCTTAAGTCCCCTAACACCAAGCTATAGCCGTTTTAGGACATATATTTGCCTTCCATAAATAACAAGCCACAAGAAGCTCTGTCTCAAAATATCGTTTTACATCATCATACAATATGTAGTATACATGTTTTCATGATTTTAAACTCAAGTTAAATGGATAAAAAAGTCTACTGATTTTATGAGGACAAGACGTGAAAATCATTTTATTTCATTGGTACTGACATATTGAACTTTTTATTTGGCCCCACTTGGACACAATTTTGCATATTTTCAAATTGAAATTTAGTTCCCCATTAATATTTAAAGCACATAGACTTAACATTTGCAAGCATATGCAATGTATTGAAGGGGTCAAGGAGTATGCACAATGTAAAACTAGATACCTAGATGTCACAGAGGATGGTTATAATGAATGGACATTTTGGATGAGAAAATCTAGCAATGCTTTTCGTTGAATATAATGATGTCCCTTTCTATTTCTAACATGTTCCATTTTCAAGTTTCAAGATTTGGGAATTTTTTTTTGTGTTTTTTTTCTTTTTCGGGTTACATTTCGAGTTTAGGGTTTTGAGTGAATGTGTTAATTGTTAGTGTTTTTTTTTGTTGTGGGTGATGTTTCTACCTACTTAAAGAAGTATTTCGATTTTTTTGTCATCTTGTGGTTGGCATATAAAAAGGTTTTATGCATGTGATTTTTTAAATAAAATAAATAAATTGGTTATATGCACCACATGCAATAAATGATGCAACATTTGAAAATAATAGATGATGAAATTATTTTGCGATGACCAAATGGGAAATACATCATATATTCACACATAATGCATTCATGGAAAATCATAAATGTTTTCATTTATTTAATGTTTTAAATAAATGAAAACATTAATAATTTTTTGTTTTACATTAGGAGTGTGTTTGGTAATTTGAATGCAAAATAAATTGGTTTATGAAAATATGGTTAATATGTTTCTGTTAAACCTAATTTGTATTCATTTGTAAGAACATATATTAATTTATGGTCTAGTTGAGATCTTATTTTTGTGGTGCTTCCATCAAATTAAGAATTAAGTTCAAATTTATCCATGAAATATAATCATTCTTGTTTTTTTTCTTTGCATGATTATTATTTTTTAGGATGTAAACATTAAAATTTCATAATATAATGATTAGCTAATGTTCTATCAATTGTTCAATTATATTTCCATTTTTTTTTAAGAATGTTGAAATTGAATGAATGAGCTATATACACACATACAATATTTATTGTTTTTCATGTATTAATATTAAAAAATACTAATATGTCTTATGAACCATTATTGGTTGTTACATTAAATTAATCCAAATGCATATGTATGTTACACATCATCATCAATTCATGACCATCACATATTGAAACATATGAATACTTTGATGAATTTATAAATTTGTGCACATCAACTAATGTGTGGTGTATTTTATTTCCATAAAACAAAAAATATCAGACATTTGAAGGTTATGTTCATGGTTGATGTTTTCATAATGTTGGTGTAAAAAATTTGTATTCGAGGCTTACATAATTACATGCAAATGATGTAGGTTTTTAAACTAAGGAATGAATGGTATCCAAGTCACAATTGTTTTTAATATTTTTAATTTTATATGTATTCTTGAATCCATACAAATGTTTTTATGTTGGAAATGAACTAAAAAATACAATTTTTCTTTTGTTCAAATGCAAGACAAAATTATACATGTTAGGGCATGTTTTTTAACATCAAAAATCAATTCATCTTATGATAATTTGTGGGAATGATGGATAGTTCTTCCTAATGCAAGTTGAACTAAAAATTGAATCCTTGTTATGACAAATGATTATGTCTTATCAACTTTTATATCTTTGGTGATAGGTTCAATTGGTGTCCATTTTAATTTGAAATGTTGTCATTGTAATAATGATTAAATTTTTTATTAATATTTCAATTTTAAAGTTTTGAAACATTTTCCATATTATGATTTTGTCATTATATGTTATTGATGTTTTAAATATATTGTCATGACAAAACCATCAGATGTTGCATAATTACCAACAAATAATGTAGAATGTAAACTTGTAGTTTTGCTTGGATCTTTTGAAAGTTTGTAAGATGGCAAACATGATGGGTGATTAATGTTCATTGTTTTGAAAATAAATGTAAAACTTGACATGTTAATGAACACATTTTCATTATGTTTTTGCACAATCTTATTTGTATATAAAAAATGTGGAACAATTAAATTTATTGTTGGTTATTGATAACAAATTAAATTTATAAATTTAATATCTTTTTTTTTGTCAATATACAAAATTTGTTCAAAGTTTATATGAAAAACATATTAAAATATCACATATTTTTATTTAGTTCATAACATTGAACATATGTTTGCCAAAATTTTGATGTTAATGCATTAACATTGTCCTTGACATTTTGAAAGATCCAATTATCTTTCACATCTGGTGTTTGATAAAAATCACTTGTCATAATGAGATCAAAACCACCAAAGAATTTGTTTTAAATATTTTTTATGGACTTTAGTTTATTATCTATAACATTAAACATTATAATTCCAACAATGATATTTCATTTATCACAGCAAGTTGTAATTGTTCATATCAGCATGTAAACTTATTTAATGTGTATGTTGATAAGTTTGGTAATTTAAATAATGATTATTGAACATATATCTTCAATGTTGAATGTATTATTTAGCCATCAATATAAAATGTTATTTTACTTGTGGATGTCACGAGGAATTTAACCTTAGTTTTAGCTAAGTATGAAAATATGTTTTTATTATATTATTGTAAAATATTAAAATTATAAGTTTCAACGTAAAACTTTTTCTAGTTCTAACACCTTGTTTTTTTTAAAAAACAAATTGGTGATTAAGGTATAATTTTTTAATTCAAAATGTCATCATATATCACTAAAAGAATTCTTGTCCTTTGCAACCAAAAAATCAATGATTCGATTTCCTGAACCATTATATCATTAACTATAACCTAAGATATTTCAAATTTTATGTGTACAACGTTATAGTCATGTATTAATGGTGCATCTAATTAGTAGATGATGACATCACTTTTTCATTACATTTTTTTATTCCTATGACATCCATTCATAATGACAAAGTGATGTGGATGTTTGAGATATCATTTGAAAATGTGACCATGATAAATTTGTTTTAAATGTAATTAAAGAATGATTATGAAAATGACATGGATTTAATTTATAATTAGATAATGACTATGAAAATGTTATGGACAAAATTATATGTGAATTCATAGACAGATGATCATGAAATTACTTTAGATTAATTTTAAAATGAGTCATTCATTTAATCTGGGTATAAATAAACATTAGGAACTACGACATGTAGAAAACCAATTTAGATTAATATTTTTAAATGTAGAAATAATATAATAGCTTTTATTACACTTCTAAAATATATACTTGATATATGATCAACTTTTTAGTATTATCTATGAATAAAATATTATTATAGATTGAAAATAAAATTAAATGGTAGAAATATGATATATTATAAATATATTTGGATATTTTCATTTAAGAATTGAATAGAAATGCAAGATGTGGGAAAAGATTACATTAAAATGTTGTCATAAATTTAAGTAAAAAATTATATACTTTATGTTTATAAAAATTAATTTTATTTAACATGTATAAAATAATTATATTATTACAAAATAATATTAATTTATATGTGTAAAATGAATAAATTTTATAATTTCAATTTTCATCAATATTTTAACGTTTATAATTATCATTAAATTTTATATCAAATATTCATATCAAATTTATACATCATACTTAATAAGAATTATGTATATAATAAATAACTGATTTATGATCCATTTATAAATATTTTATGTGGATAAATTATGTGGACTCGTAAATTAAAATTGAAATTTATTAGTAATATTTGTATATATTGGAAGCAAAATTTTACAATATAAACTCATAACTCAAATGATGGTTTAAAATATGAAATTTTTATTTTATTTATTTATTTATTCCCACCAATGTTTTTCCATTGACAAATCATGTGTTTGAATTTATTTTTTCAAAGAATGGTCATTGAAATGTTATTCAATAACAAAATTCAAATATATATATTTGAAATGAGTTAAAATTTTCTTTTAAATTTATATAATTGTGTAGATTGTTGAAAAAAAATTATGAAATTTTTTTCAATCTTTTCATTTGGAAAATTTATTGAGCTTTTGAAAGTGGAAAATAAAATAAAATTGTTTTAAAGTTTGTTCCTCTATGTTCCTTTAATATACGTAATCTAATTGCTCCATTGAAACATCATTTCAAGAATTTGGGCTCATTGATTATATCTTAAAATTGAAAGCGTTATATGTGATGATTATATTTAGAATAATTGTATTCTTGGTTAACAGATTGGGAAAAAGGTTTATTTGTTCAAGATGTCTATTAATGATGTTGGTTCTAAATTTAGTTTGGTTCAACAAATGCAACCAGGTTATGAACTATGAAATGCATGGATGATGTTTGATCACGTAAACCATGCTTAAAGATGGACAACCATGGCCTATCACATTTATGACACAATCTATTATAAGGTCATGATATTTGTGGTTTGTGACATGCAATCCAAAGACATAGAAGCTCAATGCATGGTGTGAAAGAAGTTGAAGGTAGTTGTTGAGAATAAAGGCATGGGTACACCCATATTCAAGGGTTTCATGCACTATGAAAAAAATAGGGTTTTATAGGGTTCAAGGGTTTAAATTTGGGTTTCAAAGCAATTGTATGGTAGTTGATTTTAATACTAAACAATTAAATTACAACTTACAATGCAATTATCCGAACTTCATACAACCATTACCATGTTGTTTTAATTATGATAAAGAATGTTGAATTGCATTGGACATCATTATTTATAAACATGAAATGGATTAAAAAATTTAAATACATTTACATTCTAAGTGGAAGAATATATTATAAAAAAATTAAAAATTGTTTTTATCAAAAGACAATTTAACTATGACTCTAAACATAGTGCCAAAGTTAAATATAATACACATTTTTCTCTATCTAAACAAAAGGTCTAATCATAAAAATGATCACCCACAATAATCAAATATTGTCATTTAAAATAATATGTTTCATAAATGACTATTTTCTTCTATTTTTAAAAAAATGGAACTTGAGCCATGTAATTTTCTACAATGCACCTTATTTGTTTGAAATATGCCATGTTATGACATTTAGTTCCACATGTGAAATGAAATCAGTAACATATCATAACATTGTAATGTAAAAAATATTTAAATAATCCTTTCAATTTGAATAAAACTAGTTTACAACTATATTGCCACTAACATGCAACCTATTTGTCATTAAAATGCAATGTATAAAACATTAATACAAATTAAATTATATTTTGTACACTTGCAAATATAATCAAATATTGTAATTACAATCAAGTAAATTGAATTATAAATTTTAAGTACTTTTGAAGAAAATTGTACCTTGTTTACATAATTTTGATGTACATCAAAAAACAAAAACCTTCAACATTAAGAGTAAGAGCAAAAACCTTCAACATTCAAGAACAAAAGTAAGAATCTTTAATATCCAAAAGTAAGAATAAAAACTTTCAACATCTAAAACTAAAAATAAGAACTTTGAACATCCAAGAGTGAAAGCAATAACCTTTAACATCAAAAAATAAAAATAAAAACGTTCAGAATTTAAAAGTATGAACAAGAACCTTCAACATTCAAAAGCAAGAGTAAAAACCTTCAACCTTTTTGAAAGTAATAGCCTTTGACCTCTTTAAAAGCAAAAACAAGAACCTTCAACCTCCAAGAGCAAGAACAAAAACCTTCAACCTTTCAAAGAATAAAAATAAGAACCTTCAACTTTCAAATGAAAAAAAAAAACTTTCAATAAATAATATAATTTATAACAACCTTTTAGTTTTAATTTTTAATTAAACAAATAATAATAATCTTAGTTATAACACATGATATGAAAATTGCATCACCAAATGACTAGGAAATACACAATATGTTTGAATAGAAGGATTTCTTTTAAGAAGTTCATTTTCAATTTATTGAAAAAACCTTAAGTGCATGAAGGTTCTTGATGCATTAGGGCATATTTGTTGATACACTACCATGTGTCACTTGCTTAGAGGTTTCTTGCCCAAATTTCAAATCTTTAAATTTTAAGTTGAAATATAGTTGCGTACTAATTGTAAATAAGTTGAAATGTCATAGATATTGGGCAGTGGAAATGCATACACATGGCATAATCATGTGCGTTACTCAAGGCCATACATTTATTGATGCAACCCCAAGTCCCAAGCTAGGCCCAAGGTGGCCTAGCTTCAACAATGTGGAAGTTTTGGGACTTGAGGGTCCGCTCCCAACACTCAGCACTAAAAGGGGTAGAGGGGCGTGTTGAGGCTCCGAGATAGATTAGGAAGAGGGGCAAACTACTTATTTACTCGGTCCTGCATCCAAAACCAACCACAAGTTGATTAGAACTCATTCTGCACCCTTTTGGTGTTGGAATAAGGCACGGGCGACCTTGGACTCACTTGATTCACCACGGCCCAGACTCGAGGGAAGCCACCACCTTCCCCCATCTTATATTCTCTGCAACTCTCTGCAGAGGCTACATCTGAATGGCACTTTTTCCCAAGACTCCCAAGGAGGAGTCCCGAAATTGTCACGGGTTGGACTCCCGGGACTTTGGGCATCCATAACTTCTTGCTCAGACCTCCAATTGGGATGAGGTCTAAAGCAATCTTGTAGCTCTCTTCGAGAGCTCTCCAATGCCATGTCGCAATTCTCCTGCAGGCATCGAAATCGGGTCGATTCCCGACTTTTAATGGTCAGGAGTCAAATTGGCAGTTTAACTCCTAATCCTTCTTTTGCCCATAACTTGGGCTGCAGATGTCCAAATGGCTCATGCGAGGCCATTTTCAACATCTACACTTCAAGGCCTTTCCAACGATATAAAGAACACTTCAAGGCAAGGTGTTTTGCCTTTTGCTGTTGAACTCTGAAGTTGTGAGAGTCCAGGAGGACTCCAAGTTCCCACTTTTGGGAGTGTGAGTCTCATCCTCACACTTGCCCAATGTGGGGTTGCGACATTTATTGCAAAGTAGTTATTGATTAGTAACTAAATTTATCATAGTTGTGATGTAGTTCTTACACATGATTAAAGTGCAACTTGTCAACAAAATCAAACATGGTTTACTACAACCATATATACAGTGCATACATTGTATTGTATAAATATATATCTTGCAACTAATTTGCAACTACAATACAACTCCTTAATTTTACAACATAACGTTTTTGAAATTTATTTGTTGTATTTCCATGGCATAATTACAATGCAGTTGTATTAGTTGTTTTGGAACTTTGATTGTAGGGTAGTTGAGTTGCCGTGGACACAATTTCTTGTAGTGATGGCAAATAGTGTGCAAGCAAACTATAATGTTGTTTGAAATGTTTGTACGAGACTAAAGATCCTATGGTCAAGATGGTTGATAAAAAGTGAACATGTTTATTCCATCGGATTTAGTCTATTAACATACATATTAAACAACTGATTACATTAAAGTTCCATAATAAACACAAAACCCTATATTATAAATATAAAACAACCATGTCCTTGGAGGGAGTTGACTTTCAATATGCTCATTGGGTGTTGGTGGTATTTGTCAAGAGTTGCCAATAAAGGTGCCATTCATGAGCCCAACAATTGGCTCAACTTTTGGCACTTTCATGTGCAACAATGGGGAGGTTTCATGTTGGATGTAAGTTCTTCCATAATATTTCGTCTATCTTTCATCTATATTTCTTAAATTCTAACTTCATTCCTTTGATGTCCATGTAAAAATTCTCTTTCGAGGAGGAAGTCGACATTTTGACTTTTAATTTATTTGAAACAATCCATAACATTTGG
>Ga0209208_10001700_pt1 | contig 31306 bp, 31 predicted proteins | sample S1TSphfallax_3_FD_187694 | JGI IMG/M metagenome (GOLD analysis project Ga0209208, IMG submission 187694) | Host-associated microbial communities from peat moss isolated from Minnesota, USA - S1T2_Fd - Sphagnum fallax MG (SPAdes) (version 2) | ecosystem: Host-associated > Plants > Peat moss >...
AAATAATCATTTATAATTATTTATAAAAGTGATATACTATGGATAACACTACTAGAAAAAATCCTTAAAGCTCAATCAATAATTTCTTGAATTAAAATATAAATTTAAGATTCCAAAATAGTAATTTAGAATTCAAATATCAAATTCTAGATCAAATAAGTTTTTTGAAGTTAAATAATAAATTTCAGAATTGAAATGTCAATTTTCAAATTAAAATAATAATATTCAAATTAAAATGTCCATTTTAAGACTCAATTAATAATTTTCTGAATTGAAATATTAATTTCAATGATCCAAAATAATAATTTGGAATTCAATTTTCAATTTTCAAGTCAAATAATTTCTTAAAATTTTAATTTAGAACTTCATTATTCAAATATCAAATTTGAAGTTCAAATAAAAGTATTTAAAATCAGAAATGTTGATTTTTAGACTCAATGTTGTTTTTTGAATTGAAATAGCGATTTTTCTATTTGAAAATAATAATGTAGAAATCAAATATTAATTTTTAGATCAAATAAGTTTTTGAATTTAAATAAAAATTTCCAGAATTGAACTGTCAATTTTCAGAGTCAAATAAAAATATTCAAAATTGAAATGTCCATTTTTAGACTCAATTAATAATTTTCAAACTAGAAGTATTAATTCTAAGAATTCAAAATAATAATTTGGAATTAAAATTTCAGGTTCAAATCAAATGATTATTTAAAAATTTAAATGAAAAAATTTCAGAGTTGAAATATAAATTTTATTATTTATATTAAAATATTAAATATTAAAATGTCCATTTTTACTAATAATTACAATTTTCTGAATTGAAATACTAATTTTTGGATTCGAAAATATTAGTGTAGAATTCAAATATCAAATTTTAGATCAAATAAGCCTTTTTAAATTTAAATTGAAAATATCATGTTCAAATCCAAAATCTAAAATTCAAATAATGTTTTAAATAATTGAAATAATAATTTTCAAATTTGAATAAAAAATTCAAAGGTCAAATATTAATTTTGAGATTCATTATATGAATAGTATACATATGTATGCATATTATATATAATTTTAGTACATACATTAAAATACACCCTTATGTCATTGTAGAAGACCTTTAGGATGTAACTAATTTGGTGATTATTGCAACTAATGGGACATATCAACCTATTAATGGATGAAAATAAATGTAAAATCAATCCAATCAATAGGATGAAAATTTTAATAGTTGCATCATAGTTGTGAGAATGACCAAAATAGTTGAAATTTGATATTGTAGTTACAATATTCCCAAATCTAGTCACAAATGACTACAAGTCGCATGCAGTCGTAAATGGACTAGTTACATTTTGACTGATTTCTACTAGTGAGCGTGCCCCAAGTTCCTCACAATTCTGTTGTTTGAGTAAGTTAGACTTGTCTTGGGGCTAATTAGGAACTTGGGAGTGCATCACTTGAAGACTTGTGGGTTGGTAGTGTTTGCAAAGGTAGGAGTAGGGCACATGGCCTTTTTCATATGTAATTGTGTGTAATCAAATGCATATTTGATCCAATTAACTTTCTGCCCCTTGTGTTGAGCCAACCAACCTCATAAGAAGATTGTTGAATACTACCCATTGTCAGGGGGGTGGGCATAAACATCTTCATACAACTTCAACAAGGCAACACAATTTATAGTTGTCAATTTATCATTTAGCTTTGGCTTTTAGCCATTTTATCATGTCTTCCCAAACACCTCCTCCAACTATACATTTTTAACAAGGTCAGGGTTTTAATTGTTCTTGATATCAATGTCAACCCTACACATTTTCAAATTTTTATAGAAATCATCCATAGTCCATGCCACTCTTCCAAAGGTATCGCCCACCCTCTTAATTTATCTCTTTGTTGCTTATTAATAGTTTTTGGACAAGCAATCATGTTGAATGCTTCCATAGGTTGCTTAAGGTTCAATGAAATGACTTCAAAAGCCATGATGAAAAACGTAAAAAACTAAAACTTCTTTCCCTATTAAGCAAATCAAAACAAAAGCCAACATTAATCCATGGTAGAAGTGAAATTTAATTCCTACAAAATATTTCATACTACTATAACAACATATTTGCATTTCATATGCATACATTCACTATTCATGCCTTAGTTATTAACATAATTAACATTAGCATTCATTAATACATCATATTCATGGTTATTGTATATAACCATAATCTGCATTTCAGAATACAATGAAAAAACTCTAAAAACAATATTACAATTCATTTCATCATGTTATGATATTATAGAAAATTCACACAACAAAATGAACATAGAATTCATTTCAAAAGTTTGTACTTCTCTTTATTACATAAAACATGAACCAAAATTACAACATAATCCCATGTTTTGTTGAAAAATTTCCAAAACAACATTTAAAATCTATGGTATCAAAATAGAGTCTATGGTTTTCTACTCCAAGTACCTATAAGTCCTACTCTATTCTAAACTTTGTGTCTCAGAATCGCCCTCTCTTTTCCAAAACCTTTCCCTTTGGAGGTCCTCATCATGATTCAAAACCAATAAGAATTCAAAACTCAAACTAATAGAGTTCCCTAATTAGTCCTTATCCTAGATGCCTTGTTCATCCAAAATCATATTCATCCTACCCCCTTAACAACCCCCTCTGTACTTTGGATTTCATACTTGAAATCCTTATAAAATGACAGAAATGAAATGAGAATATTTTATACCTTCTAAGCATATGTCTCCCTTATTACAGTTCTATAATCTCAACTTGTACAAAAACTAAGGGTTCTATATGTACTTCTAGCTTTGCAATTTTGATCTCCTCTCCCACTAATTTAGTCCATGGTTCTATTTCCATATGTTATATTTTAGATATCTTTTTTTTTGGTGTTGGAATAACCTCCAGCTTTTCTTGTTCCTAAATTTTTTATGGTTTTTTTTCTTCCTGACCCCTTCCTCTAAGGTCTTGTGGTATCTTTGGTTGTATCTTTTCCTCTTAAGCTACTCCACTTTTGAGGTCCTATGGTTCTTTAGTTTGTACTTCCTCCTCCTGAGCTATTCCATTGGGCCTTGCTTTTGTTTTTTCATCTTGGCTTGATACCTCTATACTTATTGGACTACCACAAATGAAATTTAGAAATAAGCTTTCAACTTATACCTTAGAATTCTTTCATCAACTTTATGTTGAACTATATTATTTTCCAACTCCTTTGTAAAATATTCCTCTGCAACCTCCCACCATTCCTTAGATTTTGCCTCAGAATCCTTCATCCTATCCTTTGTCCTCATCAGGGTATAATCTTGTAACAACTGTTCATAATCCTCTAGTTTTTTCTTAACACCAACTAAATCCCTACTTCTCCTTTGTTCTTGTGCCATCTCCAACTATGCTTGTAGGTGCTATGAAGTTCTCTGATATTTTTTCTTGTCCTCCATTAACTTCTTTTTTTCTACCTTTGTTGTCTTTCTAAATAAGTTTCTCAAACTACAACAAAGATACATTCTTTAGATTTATCAATTCCAAATATGTTAGAACATGCTCATTATCCTTTTTTTTTAAATTAACGTTTTCACCTAACTATCCAAAGCCTCCCATTGTTTCTTATGAAGAAACATTGCCTTTGTCCACTTCCTTTCTATGGTTTCCCATATTTTAGCCTTTTACCTTGAATTCAGTAGTTTTTCATCTTGTGACTTTAGCCATCTTGTGCTACCTTTGAGCTCCTCATTCTCATCTTGAAGTTTTTGAATGAACATTTTATTTTCTATTCAGCCTCTACCTTGTTATTCCTCCAAATTTCCACATTATATTTATACCCCTTCCAGAAATCTCTTTCTTTATCCAATTCCTCATATAACACTACCTTTTCTCTCTCCCATGTAGCTAATTTTTTCTTCAAATTGTTTACCTCCAAAGTCAAATTCCCCATTTTTAGACTCACAATTACCATGGTTTGAAATAATTCAACTACCTTATCTACTTTCATTATTTCTATAGCTACTTCCTCCACAAACTTTGGTGTACTTGTATATGTTGAAGGATCTCTAGATCCTTTTACAAATGATCCCATCTCCTATACCATTGTTCTCCCAATTTCAAATTCAAATGGGAATCCTTTTGTAGATTCTAGCCTACTAGGTAGTACTTGTAGTTTTGCTGGCCTGAATTTTTCAAAAGCAAGTTGTGTTGCCACTCTTTCTGTTTGTAGTTTAGTAGCTTGGAAACCTTATGTCTATTGTTGTTGCTATTGCAAATGTTGTTGTAAATGTTGTAAATGTTTTAGACTTGAGTGGTTTCCATCGAATGTTCATATACATCCCCTTCAAAGTACATATGTTCTTCACTTTCTGGAAACCATATGTCATGTTCCCTCTTAACTTCCTAGTTATACTCCCTCAATTGTTTTTTACATGGAAATGTCATCTATGTTTGTCTAGTTACTTATACCACTGTTAGCGTTGTCATTACCATTATTGGCATTACAGATGGTTCCATTCTTTCCTTCATCATTTTCTATGCCCTCAAATCTATACTCTCCTATTCCCTTTTCACTTTTGAGCTTGAGGCTCCTCCTTCCTCAATTCTGTTGTTCCTTTTGAAAACATTATCTAGAGAATCTACTATAACTTTTTGTGTTTTTTAATGTTGTCTACATCTCCTCTTTAGTTCATTTAACCTTGATCGATGGTTTTTGTGGATTGTCCTTTTCATGCACAATCGAATATTGAAAGATTTTTGCCACTACCAAGGCATATTAACAAGTATTTTTCTTATCCCCCTTATTTTCCTAAACATATTTATACCACCTATCCAGCTCCTTACACAAATTATTGAATATAATCTATGTCTAATCTACCTTCTGGCCCTTCTTTATTCTCACCAATGTAATAACATTCTTGTTGATGTATATTATACCTTTTCCCTCTAATAAATGATAGATATAATGGCAGGATATTTAATAGAATATGGCAAACCTAGACTTTTTATTTTTCATTGATTTGTAGAAGAATTTGTAGGTGCAAGTCTACAACTTTGTAATGCTTGAATTGCTAGTGACTTACTAACTTGTCCTTTCGGTTTTTCTATATACCCTTTCTCACACACTCCAAAAACATCTATAATCAATTGTTTGCTAATTAGATACACCTTATCCTTATGCTCAAAATAAATATCTGCACCCTTAATTAAGAATGTGTTCCGAAATTCCAACATTACATCAAGCATTGTACTTCCCACTCCATTGGAAACAAAGGAACAAGCCTTGCTTTAAAAGCCCAATCTTCTTCCTCAGTAATATCCTTCTAGTTTTCCATCTATTCAACATGTTTGTCATAGATTTGTTTCATTTTGTGTCCACATGAAGCGCTTAGGGTCTAGAATTTTAATACCTTTCTCCAAAAGTGTGGTTCTGTCAAGGATTTGCGCATCTTCTTTTCATTACAACTTCCACTTCACGCCTTTCCATCTCCATTGCCCTTTGTTGTGCTTCTACCATCCCTTGCACCTCTGTGGCTTATTGTACTTCCACTTATATTTCCAAGGATAGGCGTTCTTCCACCTCAATAATGTTCTTTTCCCTTGTGTCCTTTTCCATTCTCTGTGCATCCACAAAATGTTGTTCCATCACTTTGTCATCCTTCGATTCTTTAATGAACATCAGATCTATTGATGTAGCTCTTGGTCTTGTTTGTTTTTTTGGACACCAATGTCTTTTGCTTTTGTGCAAAAATCCAATTACAGATATTTTAATTGTATTTATGTCTTGAATTATCATTTGCGCAAATGTATCTTCTTATTATACACCTTCCTTTTTACACATTTCGATGTTGATGATGAATGTAGCGACAACCTTATAACCAACAGTTGAATATTCAACAAGCCTTCTCTTTCTGTTATTTTCAACTCCTCTTCTACTTTTGTTCTTTTCAACAATTCCATTTCCTCCTCCTGCTTTCATTTGTGTTCATTCCTCTATGGTTTTTTTTCCTTTGCTATTTTCTATAATTTTTCTGTAGCACTTTTTGCACTCATGCTACTGCAAACTCCAAAGTTTCAAAAATATGCAAAACGTTTAACAATAAACACAAATTGCTTTCGATAGTTACCCCGTTTTTTTTCAATCTTGAACATCCCACCCATTGCATTCATTATATGCCTATCATCTTTTAATTAACACATGATCCTCAAAATTAATATGGCCCATCACTACAAGTTTGTGTGTCCCTTATATAGCCATGTGAAAGCACAGCATCATCATTATGAATGAATGCCGCAACTTCATTTTTCAATTATTCCACATTTGTAATTTCCCTACATTAATTATATTAACTCCATCTCATTTTCCTTGTACACCTTTTGCTGATTGTACCCATTAATCAACTTACTGTGATAATACATTTGTTGATTATATATATATATTTTTTGCTGATTATGCGAACAAATATGATGATTATGTAAATATGCCTAATGACTAGGTGAAGACTATTGTTGATTCAATTGATACCCATGATAGATCATCTTTAGAATCCTATATCCCAAATCCTTCACTTTTGTAATTATTACTCATGGATTTATTATTCATTTATAGATCAAAAATTAATATTGTGTTCACTGCAGGATCTTTGACTTGTTCTTCATTTGCAACATTCTTGATCTATGGTTTTTATATTTCATAGTTTTCTCCATCCTACTTTGTATCATAATTCTTGGCCTCAACTCCACCTACACATTGTTCCTAATATACTGGCATTTAATGTTTTTGTTTCTAAACTTCAGATTCCATGTACATATACAAGGTTTGAGCTTATTGACATTGACCATCATAAGGTTAGCTTCAAACTTTTCAATGGTCACCAATAACATAGTGTTATTTCACAATACATATTGTATTTTATATGGTCCAAACCATTTCTTAGTAAACTTCCCTAGGTGTGACATATTGCCTTTTGGAAACCACATGACATAATCACCAAAACTAAAGCGCTTTTCTAGAATATTTTGTTGAATCCATAATACCTTATTCCACTTCTAAATTCTTATAGTTTTTGTAGCCTGCATTTTAGCTTTTTGCAACTTCTCCAACTTTATGATTTTGCTAGTTAAAAACTTACATTGAAGTATCGTCTCTTTCATTTCCACTAGCAACTAGCACTATGTACTATGTGGGCATCAATGGATGTAATCCATACATTAATTGATATGGTGTATACCTTGTCGCTACTTTGTATGTAGTTTTATATGAAAATAACACTATAAACAAATGTTCATCCCAATTTGTTCTATTCTCACTAACTAACTTGGTCAATAGTGTCCCAAGCACCTTGTTAGTAGACTTAACATGCCCATTCCCCTAAAGATAATAGGTTGTAGAATTCACATGTTTCGACAAAAAATGATCTATCAAATATTTGATGGCATCATTAATGAAATGAACTCCCTAATTTGTGACTATAGTCAAAGGACATCCAAACTTGGTTAATATGCACTCATACATAAATTTTGTTGTGATTGTTGCAATATTAATTCTCAATGCTCTTCCTTCCACCCACTTGGTTGCATAATGTGTGGTTACAAAAATATATTTGTTTCCTATATATCTTCTTATTGGCCTAATTGGGCCCATAAAATCAAATGCCCATTTCACAAATTGCTCCTTTCGAAGACTTGTCACCAACTTTGCAAGACTTTGAGTTGCCAATCCTTTTGTTCATTGACGTGCATCACAAGATCTGCAATAATCATGCACATCTTTGTACATAGTTGGCCATTAATATCTGTTGAGAATTCAAGCTCAACTAGTTTGGTTTCATTAGTTACTGGAGTAGGAAAGTAATTAGGTTATTTTCACAAGGTTGAATTACTTTCTTTACTTATATTAGTTTGTTATTTGTGGTTTAGTCTTGTTGTTAAATACCTTGGTGGTGATGGTTTGTTTCTCTTTTCTTCATTACACAAGTTTGTGTATTTCATGTGACAAAAACCTTGAGGAATTCTTGATGTTATGTTTTGTGTTGTGAGCTTCGTGTTATAATTTCCTTTCAATAAAGTTTTATGTTTGCACTTGAGTAGATATACTATTTGTTAACATGGTATCAGAGCTTAGGTTTTTTGATGACAAGGTTGAAAGAGATCTAGAGCCAGAAAGTCTCTAGAACTAGAGCTTGAGAGTTTTTAGTTATAGGAGTTTGTCAAGTGCAAAAAAAAAACGGGGAAATGAAAGAAGTGAAGAGAAAGAAAATAAAAGAAAAGAGGTGAGAGGAGATCCACATATCAAAGGTTGTGGAAGTCAGATCTTTAAATCTAGATCTAGATCTACTGTGAAAAAATCTTCGAATGAAACTTGGAAATATTATAGAAGACTATAAGACGCTTCTATTCTCAAAATTTTAGAAAAAAAAAATTTGTTTTGTGAGAGTTATGAGTTTCTGAAGATTCTGTGTCAGATCTGGTTTTTTGGTCATATTTCCTTTGTTTGACCTTTTTAGGATTTGTAGCTTTGGGATCTTATAGATCATAAAGGATTATATATGTGAAAAACATTTCAAGTCATTTGGATACGTATTGAGAAAAATTCAAGTATGTAACGTTTCAGCCTCACTTTTGAAGTCAGTTTCTTTTGAGAGTGATAACCACAAATTTTGAACAAATATAGAAGACATACATCTTATGTGTCTCTCAAAATCTCAAGGAGTTTGGAGTTGTTAAAAGCGAGTTGTAAGTCATTTTGAGTTCAGGTCCTAGTTTGAGGTGATTTCAAGGAAGTAGCAAGATCTCTCATTTTATGAAATCAAATGAGCTGAAATTTTGAAAGACAGTAGTAGACATAGCTTTACATGTTTCAAAAAAATTTCAAAAGGATTCAAGGTCATGTGTGAGCGGTGTAGCTTTGCAAAGTTGTTGTGACAGAAGTTTACATTGAGAAGACATCAAAACAAATTTTTGAAGTGGAACAAATACAACTTGGTAGTACTTGAAGGAAGGAGTTTGAAGATTGGGAAGCATAAATACATCATCAAGAACTTCATACAAAAGTTTGGTATGTAATCATGTATATAATACCATAGAAGATATTATACAAGATATATACATATACGTAAAACCTATGTATAGTATAGAATTTCGTATAATATTCGAAACATACATACATATGCAAGGTCCATCTTGTTCAACCTTAACCCTAACCCTAATCCTAGAAACCTAAGGAAAGAAAACCCTAATCCCAATCCTAAAAACACTAAGAAGACATTGAGTGTTGCCTTGAAAGATGGCGAAGAGTTTTTCTCAAATTGTAATTGAAAAATTAAACAAAAATAATTTCCAAGTGTGGAAATTTAGGATTATGAATTTTTTGATGGGGAAAGGTTATTGGGAATTCATAATTGGTGATGATACAGAACCTCCTCTCCCAAAAAACCCCACACAACAACAAATTCAAGCCAATAAAACTTGGCATGAAAAAGCAAGGAAAGTCTTGTATTGGTTTTTTGTGACTATGTCCAATTCCATAATTATGCATATTCAAGATGCAAAATCACCCAAGCAAGCTTGGGATACATTAGTGAAGATGTATAGCACTAATACATAAGCCCACAAAATGCAGCTTAAGCAAGAGTTGCATAATCTATTAAAAAACAAGATGAACATCAGTGACTATTCTACAAAGGTGAAAAACCTTGCAGATGATGTTCTTGCATCTATAGGAGCCCCTATAGATGATGAAGATCTAGTGGCCGTGACCTTGAATGGTCTTGGAAAAGACTATAGCCAATTTCGTACTTCAATTATAGTTCGAAAAACATTTCCCAATTTCCAAGACCTAATAACCCTGTTTATAAGTGAAATGATGAAAGTTGTTAGTACTTCATCCCATGGAGGATCGTAAGAAAGTGGTTTCTATTCAAATTCTAATAGAGGTAGAGGTACAGGTAGAGGTGCAAAAACTTCATTTCGAGGCTGACACACAAGTTCGCATGGTGGACATCATCAACATGAAGCTCAGTCTCATGGAGGTGGACGAGGAAATTTTAGAGGAAAAGGAAGTCGTGGAGGTCATGGTGGAAGTCATCGAGGTCAACAACTAAATAGCGACTCAAATTGCTATTACTGTAGGAAACCTGGGCACATGGCAAAGAATTGTTATCAAAAGGAGCATGATGCATGAAATGGAAAACTACAACAAGGGAATTATGCATCAACTAGCAACCAAGGTGATGAGTTACTGTTTGTGATGTAGCACATGGCAAATTTAATGATAGGAGGAGTATTAGACAACAATGTCTGGTATGTGGATTCTAGAGCTTCAAATCACATGACTAGTCATGGAGAATGGTTTAGAGACACAAAGGATTTGAAAACACTAGGTTTTGTGGAAACTGGTGATGACACTGCACATCCCATCACACAAATTGGGAAGGTGCCATTGTCCATGTAAGATGGGCAAACAAAGTACTTAAAAGATGTACTTCATGTTCCAACCATAACAAAAAATCTAATTTCTGTAGGCTAGATGGTGGAACAAGGTTTACATGTGACATTCAACCCAAATGGATGTTTTGTGGAAGACATGAAGAACCAAGGAAAATTGATTGCCAAAAGAGAAAGGAATGGATGTATGTTCACTTTGGATGTGAACATGCATGAGGTGAATTCCATGTTATTCACACATGGAAAAGGAGCTGGAGACATTGGAATTTGGCACAAGCGAGTTGGCCATGTTAATTTTCAATGTCTTAAGCTAATGGAAAAATAAAATCTTATTGGAGGTCTTCCCAAATTTGAAACAAAAGAGGTGATGTCAAAAGTTTATGAAACATGCTAATTGGGGAAGCAAGCTAGGCATCCATTCCCAGTTCAAACAACTCATGTAAGTTCCAACCCTTTGGAAATGATCCACTCAAATGGGTGGACCACAAAGACAGAATCCATTGGAGGATGCAAGTACTACATGAGTTTCATTAATGACCACACAAGGAAGGTGTGGGTCTACTTCATGAAACATAAAGGTGAAGTGTTTCAACATTTTTTGAATTTCAAAGCAATGGTGGAGATGGAGAAGGGTGTGAGCATCAAGTGCCTAAGGTCCGATGGAAGGGAAAAATATTTTTCAAATGAATTCAATGAGTATTTGAAGGAGCATGGAATTCAAAGGAAGTATTCATGTAGTTATTCCCCATAACAAAATGGAGTTGTTGAAAGGAAGAACATGCACATTATAGAAATAACACGTGCCATGTTGAATGAGTAGAATTTGCCAAATTACTTTTGGGCTAAAGCAGTAGCAACTGTAGTTTATATCATGAATTGAACACCCACAACAACAATTCATGGCATGACACTTGAAGAAAAATTCATAGGCAAGAAACTAGATGGTTCACACCTTAGAGTGTTTGGTTGCATTACATATGTGCATGTTCTTGATGAGAAGAGATCAAAACTAGATCCAAAAGCTCAAAAATGTATCTTCATTAGATATTCCTTAGAACAAAAAGGATATAGGTGCTTCAATCCTTCCACTCGGAAGTTGCAAGTGAGTAGAGATGTTGTGTTTGATGAAATGGTTAGCTGGTACCCACCACTAAATATAACAGAAGATGGAGAGGCTAGAAATGGTGATGTTCCATCAAATGTGGAACAAGAATCACAATTGATTAGTGGACCACAAGAGTCTTCTATTAATGGGTATAGTAGCATTCCATGGAAAGGAATATTAAGATCTTCAAACATTGTAGATAGTAGTTCTTAAACATCATCTAGAATTCCTCATGTAGATGATGAATCAAGTGATTCAGAAAAAAGTGTGGGTGAAGAATCAAGAATCTCTTCAGTTATTACTCTTGGAGCTCGGATGGCCAAGAAAGCTTTGAAAATGCCTAACAACAATAATGGAGTACGAAGATCCACATGAATCAAGTACCTTGTACAAAAGCTCACATATGATGGCTTTGTAGCTCATCATTACGCATACATGGTGAGAGTCATGCAAGAGGTTGAACCCACTTGTTTTGAACAGGCAGCCAAAAACCCTAAATGGGATAATGCCATGGATGAAGAAATGGCAGCATTGGATGCTAATGCTACTTGGGAATTGGTAGTTTTACTAAAGGACAAGAAAACAATTGGGTGCAAATGGGTGTACAAAGTTAAACACAATGCAGATGGATCTGTGAGCATATACAAAACAAGATTGGTGGCCAAAGGTTATGCCCAAACTTATGGCATAGAGTATGAAGAGACCTATAGTCTAATTACCAAAATGACAACTGTAAGATTAATCATTGCTATGGCAGCAACAAAAGGATGGTCTTTGCATCAAATGGATGTAAAGAATGTTTTTCTTCATGGAGATTTACAAGATGAAATGTACATGGAACAACCACCAGGTTATGTGGACCAAACACATCTTAATTTGGTTTATAGGTTGAAGAAAGTTTTGTACAACTTGAAGTAAGCACCTAGAGCTTGGTTAAACAAGATAGGTCAATATCTTGTCACAAGTGGATTTCAAACATCCAATGCAAAATTTTCACCATATTTGAAAAAGACAGATCATGGGATTGTTGTCATAGTCATCTACGTTGATGACTTGATTATCACAGGAGATAATGATGTAGACATCTTTGATTTGAAGAAGCTTTTGAAGCAAAAGTTTGAGATGAAGGATTTGGGAGAGTTGCGTTACTTCCTTGGCATTGAGGTAATCCAATCCCCGAAAGGGATGTGGTTACTACAAAGGCAATATGCCTTGAACAAATTGTCCGAATATGGGATGACGGGTTGCAAACCCATTTCAATTCCATTGGAACAAAATGTGAAGTTAAATGCAGATGAAGGAGACCTTGTGGAGGATACCACTATGTATAAACGCATAGTGGGGAGTTTGATTTACATGATCGTCACAAGGCTAGATTTGAGTTATGCAGTTGGAGTGGTGAGTCAATTCATGCAAACACCACGAAAGCCACATTTGGATGCAGTGAGACGCATACTAAAGTATGTGAGTCATGGATTATAATACCACAAATTGTTAAGCTTTAGTTCCACAATTTTCCTTAATGTTAATGATTTGAATCCTGATAAACCTCCAAGTAATAATTATTAAAAGTTGAATTAGCCTTTGGATATTTCAACGTAGAAGACTTTTTTATTAAAATTGATGTAAGGCTTAGTTAATTTTAAGACTTACTAAACCTTTTTAAGTACATTATCCTTTTATGTTGTAAAGAGGTGAAAGGGGATATAGAATTAAATGGGTTTTTACTAATATATTGGAAATACAAGCCCATAATTAATAATAACATTTCGCCATGATAATATTAAGTCAGTTTGTAGAATAATCTTTAGGCATGAATGATGTACTTACAAGATTTTTAGGATGTAATCCTGATACATCTTTATTTAGTCTTCACTTCTATCAGACTTTTAAATAGTACAAAATCAAACTTAAGTATTAACATTTCCACCTGAGTGGGCTTTGATGAATTATAACTTAGTAACCTACTTTAAGGGGATAGATCATAATTGCAAAAACTCCAAAATGTGACAAATGGTGCGAGTTAGGTATTCGATTCGATGCTCCATGGAAAAGGGGTTAACTAGGCCTCACAACTAATGATAATGGCCATCACCAAGAACCTAAGTTCGACAATGAAGATGAACATTGTCGTCTTCACATTGACATTTTTCAAACCTTTCTGGTGCGGCTCCACAAGTAGGGACAAATTCCAAATAGATTGCTAATGCATGCGGGTTAGGAGACAATCGATAATCCCATGCTGAATGATCGACTCGAGTGCGCACCACTTTTCTAGACGGTTCTTCTTCGCGCGACCATTGAGAAACATTCACGTCGAACGACGCTGTGACCGGTCACGGGGTGGCCGAATAGGAAGCCTGATAATGGCTCTTGGATTAGGAAAACTGATTTTTGTCGTAAGGGTTTAAGAGCTTAGCCCGCCAGGAACTTTTTTTTAAAAAAAAACGATAGGGTTTATGATTTTCGAAAGGAGGATAGTACCGCATGCATGGAAAGCTTGTGCAAGAAGCTAAGAAAAAAACGGCAAGAAGTTTTGGAGGGAAGGGGAGGCGATTGGAAGGGGGAGGAAAGGAAGACTGGGAGCATTCTGAGTGGGCAATTTTTGGGGTTTTTTGCTTTGTTCTTGTAGCTACTTGGCGAGTTGTTAATTTTTTTCCGCTGCGCCAGTGTCTTGCTGAGCTGCTGTGTAATGTCTTGATGCAGTCGTTATGGAGGGTGATGCTGAGGAATGATGAAAATTTAAAGGGGTCCGAGCCTTAGACTTAGGGACATGTAGAAGAAAGAGTGAGCATCTGGGAGGGAAAATGTGAGTTTGTAGAATCTTGCGTTGCATCTAAGTTGTGGGCAACAAAATGTTGTTTGCATAAAAGGAGTGAAGAGAGGGGTTTGCAGCCAGAAATCTGTCGTTCGTCTATGCATGAGAAGCTGTCACCTTGAGTGTTTTCATGGAAGCTTGGTATCTACTGATCTGAGTCCAGTGTTTCAGAATGTTGTTGGAACTAAGGGCTTCTGGGTTTTGGGTTTCTATTGACGGTGATAGTGAGAGCAATGCATAGAGGCATTTAGAGGGTGTGGGTTAGCGGCTCAAAGGACCGAGTGAACATAGAGAGATCTGACCTCAAAGGCCACACCTGAAACCGCTGATGGATCCGTGATGATGTGCATTGCAGATCAAGCATGAAATAGTTCCTGGATTGTTTAATCCGATGTAAGGCACAAGGATCTGCATTTTGTGATCCGATGTGTTGATCCAAGTATGAGTAAATCATTTTTTGTTGAAAGATCAGAGCGTGTGTGTGTGTTTATTCTGTGAGTTGTTGGAGTGGGGTTTGGTGCAGATTAGAAGACCAGGCAGCTCGGATCCCGTTTGGGTTTGCATGCGTACCTTGGTTGCGCGCATCAATGTTTCTTTTTCTCTTTTTTTTGTTTGTTTGTTTCTCTTTCTTTTTGGTGACAACGCTTCTTCAAGTTCTTCTTTTTCTACAAGTGCAATGGGAGGATCCGAGGGCATAGCGACATCATCCGCCATGACTAAATTCTCACCTGCATCAACAAAATCCGAAAGGTAGCCAAACCAATTTGGCACTGTGCTCAAAGGGGTCTTTCCTTTTATTCATGAAATTAAGGTAGGCGTGAGGCATGGCAGTGACGGTGGAACTCCGTGAAGACTCGAACATCCTTGTTCCAACAAATTCGTGAAGCCCTAATATCGACGGTGGATCTAGAAGTACATGAGAATCCTTATAATTCCTAATTTCATTTTAATTTACTATGTATTACATAATTAATTAATACACGGTAAAAAATAATTAGGGAATATTAAAGGAGTCATTGGTGCATGAAGGGGTTACTCCTACCAATGAGTTGATTTAGTCAAATGGGAATTCAAGGATGTTTACTTATTACCATTGGTATTATCTAATAGTTAGTTACTTAAAATAATTAGGATGAAGAAATAGGATGTTAAAATCAAACAGACGGAAAGGATAAGGATCAAATTCAAGAACTTCATCAAGATGTCCAAGATACAGAAAAAGGATGAGTCCTTCAATTCCATTGGTCATGAAGATTATCATCCTATTTGATTGATGAAGGGAATCTTCTTAATGTTTCATTGGGCCTAGGAATTCTCATCCTGAATTCCATAGGAGAGAAAAATGTTTTTTGATTCTCATTGGTTCATGAAGGATAAGGAGGCCATTGATTGGAGGGAAAGATTTTTAACCTTCCATTGGACAAGGAGAACAAGCTCAAGGCGGGGTGATAGGAGGCTTACCAAGGAAAGTGACATTGTGTGTGTGTTTTTAGGAGGAGAAAGAAGAGAATGAGAGTATGAGAAATTTTTTGTTTTTATGTGTGGAAAAATGTTGTTCATGGGAAAAATATGTGCAAACAAAATCCATGAAGGGAAGTTATGGGTAGCAAATAATTGTAGTAAAATTCATGGAAGGATTTCCATGACAAAACCCTTGGATTTTTAATTAAAAGAGTTGTTTCTCTTAAATTCACCATTGGATTTGTGTTGAACTTGAATCAGTTTCAGTTTAGGAGGTGTAGAAGGTTCTCCCAAAATTTTAGCTTCATCGGTTTTGCTGCAAGGGAGCTACACTTGTCGGAAGTGGAGGGTGTGATAGTGGAGTTCATGGAAGGATTTCCATGACAAAGCCTTTGGAGTTTTATTTCAAATAGTTGTTTATCTCATATCCACCATTGGATTTGCGTCAAACTTGAATCGGTTTCAATTTAGGAGGTGTAGAAGGTTCTCCCAAAAATTTTGCTTCATTAGTTTGGTTGTAAGGGAACTACACTTGCCGGAAGTAAAGGGGGTTGAAACTGTCTGTTTTTTTGGTTTAGTCAAAATAGTTTTAGTTCTAAGCATAACTCTTGATAAAAAATAAAAATAAAAGAAACTTATAAAAAATTGTACCATTTTCCTTAAAAGATTAGCTTTCTAAATTTCTTATACATGTTAGATTAGAAGGTTGTATGAAAATCTCATGACGGATGGAAAGAAAAGGGGTCAACCATCAAACGTGAACTTGGGTTAACCATCAACGTAAAGCTCTTTCACCTTCTATCATGGTGAGTTTGATTTTCCCATAATGTTTTGGTACCTTTGAAGTGGACACGACGCATTAAATTTTTAGTGACTCCTTTGCATTTTATTGAACCACCTTGACTTGTTAGAATACAACTACATAGTAGTTCCACCCCAAGTGGGTTTTGTGAGAGCACATCTTCATGTGGAAGGTGTGGAAGAATTCTTCACAAAGTACATAAAATATATTTTGCAGCGTGGAATTTTTTATGAACCCAAAAGCCAGTTACAAGTACATGGATACATGGATGTTGATTGGGCTAACAATGTTTCAGATAGAAGATCAACCAATGGTTTCATGTTTTCTTTTGGAAATGGTGCTATTAGTTGGAGCAGTAAGAAACAACCAATAGTTGCACTATCAAGCACAGAGGTAAAATATAGAGGCGCAACAATTGTTGCATGTGAAGTAGTTTGGTTACAAAAACTACTCTCAAATTTGGGACAATTAATGGATACTCCTGTTGTCATTTATTGTGATAACATCAGTAGCATACTACTTGCTAAGAACTTGGTCTTTCATGCTAGGACAAAGCACATTGAAGTGCATTACCACTTTATTAAAAAAAGTTCTAACAAAAGAAATTGACCTTATTCATGTCAATATTGAAAATCAAGTTGCTGACATTTTCACAAAGGTGCTTTAGGTATAGACAAGCTAAAGAAGTTTCAAAAAATGTTTGGTGTATTAAAAGTGGATTTGAACTTGAGGGGGAGTGTTGAGATTTCAAGCTCAACTAATTAGGTTTCATTAGTTACTAAAGTAGGAAAGTAACTAGGTTACTTTCACAAGGTTGAATTACTTTCTTTATTTATATTAGTTTGTTATTTGTGGTTTGGTCTTGTAGTTAAATACCTTGGTGGTGATGGTTTGTTTCTCTTTTCTTCATTACACGAGTTTGTGTATTTCATGTGACAAGAACCTTGAAGAGTTCTTGATGTTATGTTTTGTGTTCGAAGCTTCGTGTTATAATTTCCTTTCAATAAAGTTTTATGTTTACAATTGAATAGATCTCCTATTTGTTAACAATATCCAGCATCCAATATCTCTCTCTCTGTTAGTTCAATTGCAAAATGCCTTACTATTGGTCCTTCATGCCATTTTCTCATCACCATTTGTGTTTTTATAGTTGTCAAACATCGTCGTAGTATGTTGTATTGGCCCTATATGTACACTTCACCATTTTTTAGTGTGAAAGGTTTTACTTTACTAACCAATCTTTGTTTTTATTCTCCTAATAATGTGCCCTCAATATGTCCTATTCTAAAAAATTCTTTCACATCCTTAAGCCATTAAGGTTTTGCATAAAACAAACTTGCATATATGGTTTGATGAAGTACACTAGTGGGTTCTATAATATTTGGTAGTCTTGATAATGAATCTATAATTATGTGAGTTTCGCCTAACTAATACACTACTATGAAGTCATATTCTAAGAACAATAACAACCGCCAAACTATTATCCCTAAAACTTGTGGTTTGTTGACCAAATAAATCAATGCCATATGATCAACATAAAATACAAACTTATTTCCCAACAAATAATGTATGTTCTTGTGCAAAGAAAAAACCATTGCTAAAGCCTTTTTTTTTGTTATGTTATAATTCTATTATGATCTATTTAGAAGCCTAGAAGCATACACTACTAGTTGATCACTCTTCCTTGTTACATTTAAAAACAACATGGCCCCCACAACTAACAAAAATGCATTTGTATGAACAACAAAGTCCACCTACCAATTTGGTGATATCAATATTAGTGCTTCAATATACTTTTGTTTGATCAATTCCCAAGGCTTTTGACATTCTTTTGTCCAAAAATAAATCTTTGTGACCTTGGTCATTTTAGGTGCCATAATAACAACAAAGTTTTTGATAAAGGATCAATAAAATTGTGCCATCCCATTAAATACTTGAATATGTTGTGGATTTTTGGGTGGTGGATGTTTACTATTGCTTGTATCTTCTTTGGGTTTGGTAATTTCCTTTTTTTGAAAACAATAAAACCCAAGATCATTCTTGAAAGTACCATAAATGTACATTTGTCTAGATTTAGACTACTGCCATATTATCAACACTTTTGAAAACATAATCATGTCACTATACTATTGTAAAATAATCCAGAAGTATCTTCATAAAATCGTCCAAATATTCTCTAAATGCTTTGGTAACAACTTTTTGATATGTTGGAGGTTCATTTTTCATTCCAAATGGCATCACCTTCCATATTAAAGCCCCCCAGTTTGTAACAAATGTAATCTTATATTTGTCCTTTAATGCTATAGAGATTTGATGATATCCTAAATATCCATCTAAGAAAGAATATGCCTTATACCTTATTACTATGTTTAACACTTCATCTATGAAAGATAATGGGTATGGATCCTTCTTTGTGTCTGCATTTAGTTTTCTAAAATCTATATAAAGTTTCAATTTGCCATTTTTTTTGGTAACTATTACTATGGGTGACAACCATGTAGCCTCCTCTATATATTTAATAAATCTAGTTATTAACAACTTTTTTATAGCTTGTTCAACTACTATAACATAGTTTGGATTTAATCAAAACCTAGCCTGATGTGCTAGTGGTATAATAATGTTTAATTCAATTTTATGTTTTGCTAGTTCTAGTGGAATCCCTTTCAAATCTTTGTATGTCCATGCAAAAAAATCTTTGAATTCCTTCAACAACTGCTTTAGTGCCAACACCTTTGTCGCAACCCTATTTTGGGTGAAGTGGGAGGATGAAACTCCCACTCCCAAAGTTGGGGATTTGGAGTCCCCCGGGACTTCCAAATGTTTAGAGTTCGACAACAGAGTCCAAAACACCTCGCATTGGGGTGTTCTTGGTGTCATTGGAAAGGTCTTGAAGTGTAGATGTCCAAAATGGCCTCGCATTGGTCATTTGGACATCTTCAGCCCAAGTTATGGACAAAAGAAGGGCCGGGAGTCAAACTGGTAGTTTGACTCCTGACCACTAAAAGTCGGGAATCGGCCTCTTCCTGACATCCGAATCGGGAGTGCTACATGGCGTTGGAAAGCTCTCGAAGAGAACTATAACTTTGGTTTAGACCTCGTTTTGATCAGACTTGGCAGTCAGGAGATATGAGCTCCCAAAGTCCCGGGACTCCAACTGGGACAATTTCGGGACAATTTCGGGACTCCAACTTGGGAGTCTCGGGAAAAAGAGCCATTTGAATGTAGCCCCCGCAGAGCGTTGCAGAGAATACTATATGGGGGAAGGTGGTGGCTTCTCCCGAGTCCGGGCCGTGGTGAATCTTGTGTGTCAAAGTGCCCGTGGCTTGTCCCAACACCCAAGGGTGTCCCGAATGCGAACTAACCCTTTTGTGGTTGGTTCTTGGATGCAGATTCTAGCTTGATCTTCTAGTCCCTCTTCCTAGTCTAATCCTGGGACTTCTAGCACGCCCCTCTACCCCTTTCTAGTGCTGGAAGTCAGGAGCGCCTCCAAGTTCCATATTTCCGCAACTCAACACACTTGGACCCTCAAGTGGGTTCAACAAGGAACTTAGGAGTGCGTCACCTTGCTTATTTCTAACCATGCATTAATCTTCACCATCTATGGTTTTGTATTAGTTCCCAGATTAAACTTCATCAATTGTTAATCTTCAATTAACATCCATCTAGCTATTTACATTTCTTGTGCCTTGAAATTTGTTGGAATTTCATCCATTGTAACATTCCTTGGTTGATGACTATAATATGTTTCCAAATACACATTGTTTTCCAGAGCTACTTTTAATTCATATTTGTTACCAACTATCTTTGTCTTTCTGCTCTGTACTCCAGATTCCTATTATGAAATACTAGTCTTCACATTTGTATCCATGATCTCCACATTTGTGGTTTTCATAGATTGAATTGTCTTATGTAAACTAATTGTTCCTATTGAGAACAACGTTGGCTTTGTAGCAAAGATGATATTTTTTTCTTTATCTGTGATGCCATTCTCATCATTGTAGCATAATAACCCTTTTAGTTTTCTTACTTCACCTCCCAAATGTTTGGTGATTGTAATTGTTCTAATTGTCCCATTCCCTTGTATGGTAATAATGTTACTTCTTTAATCATGTGCCACTTTAACATCCTTCGACCATGGTTTCCTTAATAACATGGAATAACTAAAATCTACCACACTATTTTGAAGTGTAAATGTAGTTATGTAAGGAATGTCGTGAACATAGATCTTGAAATCTTTTATCAACCCCACTAGTTTTGTGGTTGTTTGATTTGCCATCCTTAGATTATATGGTGTAGGTTTAGGCTTTGGAAGCCCCAACCTCAATTTCAATTGCTTTGTGATAATATTAACTCCAAAACCTCCATTCAACAACACATCTTCTATTATACTCTTCCCAATCTATACTTGGATAATTGCCATATGATTATCTATTGTTACAATAGTTGTCCCTACCTCTAGTAATGAATAACCAACTTGTTTATCTATGGTTGCTTTACTTACATTTTGAGTTTTTTCTAGTTTTAGCTTTTGCCATAAATATTTTTTAAACTTAGGAGCTATTTTAAACAACTATCCCAACTTCAAATTATAACTATTTCTAGCATATGCTTAGCAATGTCTAGAAAAATCTCTTCTATTGTAATTAATTTCTCTTGTGAATTCATTACATTTTGAGATTTTTATGCTTCTATAGGAATAATATTTGGCGTACCTGACCAAGTTGTGTTTCATCCATCCATGGATGTGTATGGCCCTTTTGGTTGGGTCTGTATCTTCTAAATTTGCCGAATTATCTCCACCATTAACTTTTTCACTCGTTTTTCTTTTTTACAATCAACAACTCTCTTTGCTTTCATTGGCTTTCTATCCTTGAACACTTGTTCTTTAGTTGCCTTACTTCGTATTGCAACATTAACATCCACCACATTCACATCTATAATGCCTATTTGTGCCTCAACAATAAGTTGAACCTCTATTATTGTCATAGATTTTCCATGAAACATCTTCTGCATTTCAATAAACTTTAAAATCTGTCATTTTATGTCCATTCAAACCACACATGTGGCATGCATATGAAGATGTCTTATGTGGTTTTTGACTTGGTTATGTAGCCTCTTTGGCTCCCACTGTGGTCTACTCTTTCTTCTTTTTGCATGTTTCCACATTGTGATTCGTCATCCCATAATTTGTGCAATGTTTGTTAGTCTTCTTTATATTATTTTGTGTTTTCACTGATGTTGCTTCTTTGGTATCATGTGGTATCGAAAGTGCACTCCTTATTTTTGTAATAGTCATGTCTTTTTCACACAACATTGTTACCTCTTTATGTTGTTGTAATATTAACCTTCTCATCACTAAAGTCACAATTATGAGGTATGATTGTAAACCTATTCTACACACAATAGTAAAAAAATTGTTTATGGTTAGTGCTTATAATCCATGAGCTAGCTTTTGAATCCACTCATAGTATACCTCCACCCTTTCAATGTTCTCCCATTTCATATTCTTTAGCTCCATATATATTTGCTTGTCATTTTAAGTCTTCTTGTGAGGATTGCAAAATGCCTAAATTCCAAAAAAGTAAAGTTAGGGAATTTTGACATGTAATTATGAAACCAATCTAATGTTATATCTTTTGTGTACATTTAAATGCATTGATGATATATTCTTTATAAGTCTCTTCGTTTACTTTTAATACAAAATTGAACATTTTGGATGAACATCTTTTTTGAAATTTGAATACTTAAAAGCTACCATGTTTCACTGAACATAATGGCCATCTCTATTATTAAGAATTGGTGTAGTTACAACAAATGGTTCTCAATATCCGCCTTTTGAATTCATTGCATCTACACTTCTGTACCCTTTAACAGCCATTGAACTCATTGATGGTTGATATGTAGTCATATTCACATGAGTAATCAATATCGGATTGGTAAACACCATTTGAGGTGTCCCAACAACTCCAATAGTTGATGTTGGTAATGTTGTATTCCCACTCAATTTCCTTCTTGCTAAGATTCCACCTGATCCATTACCCATCTTTGTTGTGGATCCGATTAGTGTTCCCCTTGTAACAACATCCATGGTGGGCGCAACAAATGTCTCAACTCTTGTGGTTGTTATACCCACATCCAATGATTGGGTAATGTCTATTCCAAGAGGTTATCTTTGGGTTTCAACAATTGTCGCCTCTAACACAATTAGGGTAGTTGTGTTGATTTTAGTTTAACGATGTTCCAATCTATGGTTACCCAATGGTATCTTTTGTGGTGCAAAATGTGGATGTGAGTACACCTCTAGTTTTCTACTCCTACTCCTAATTTGAACAGATGAATGAATTTGTGGACTTTGTGGTCCTAATTAGCTTCCCAACTCCATGCCTCCCAATTTGATCTAAATTATAAAAATTCTTGGTTCATGTGCTCGTGTTTGATCCATTAATGATCTTGCCACATTCTGTAACTCCACATCCCTAAGAATATTTGCTTTGATGTGAAAATGCACAAAAGGATAATCCATGATTGCATGTCCTTTTTCATCACAAAATGCACAAACCCTTGAAATTAATCTCACCATCTCTGAATCCATAGGTTCATGATCCCATGTTTCAATTATGTACTTTGGTTGACCCAATTTTGGATTCCCTTGATGTGAGTATGATTATGGTACTTCATCCAACACATTCACCTATGCCTCTGCATACTTAAATGATCATAGGTAATTTTCTTCAATCTCCTTAACCACATTGATATTGGTGTTTTCTTCCACCTACTAGTTTTCCACTGGTTCATAGTAAAATGGAGATGTAGACTCATACACAAACCTAGGTTGTATACCTCCTATAACATCCTTTCTTTGGTTATTCACTGATTGTGGATTTGAAATTTCATGCAGTTGATTATGTACTACAAAAGTCCCTACTCCGTCTTGATCTCTTTGGCTTTGAACCATAAATTGCAACTCAAAAGTATACTACACCCACTCATTTGGGTGAGTAGTCAACCACATCTTTTTTTATGGATATCATTGTTTGTAATTGTGCCTTCTTTGAAAACCCCCAATCCATATTTCACACCATACCACCTCTTGTGGTAGAAATGACCTATGCCTTTCAGGACTTTCTTTTGTTATCATAATTCGTTTGTCCAACATTAGATTCAAGTATGGGGTTTTTATAAGCCCTACATACTCCTTTTCATATTCAAGATTGTTATCTGTTTGTCTTTCAATAATTTACTGATTTGCCTCCAAGTTCAATTGTTGTTATAAATTCTGAGTCACCATTTGATTCATCATGTCTCACAATTCTTTGTCTTCAAAGTCTATAGATTGCTCTAGAATCCTTATGGTGTTAACCACTTACACCTTTGATATTTTTTAACATACCTTTTTAAATTCTAAATTGAAAAAAAAACAACACCACTCATTTAAACACTATCATCTACAATATAGAACAAACTTTGTAGAAAACCTTCCCATTATTGAAAGAAAAAATAGAAAAAAAATTCCCCACAAGATGGTTGATAAATGATAGAAGTGAAATTTAATTCCTATAGAATATTTCACACCAATATAATAATAGATTTACATTTCACATGCATACCTCCATTAATTCTCAACATACTTAACACTACCATTCATTAAAACATCATATTCATGGTTATTGCATATAACCAAAATCTACATTTAAAAATACATGATAAAAAACTCCACAAACAAGATTATAATTCATTTCATCATATTTTGATACTACATAGAATTCATTCAAGAACTTGTCCCTTTGGGTAGTCCCTAATCCTCATCATGATTCAAAACCAATAATAATTCAAAATTCAAACTAACAAAATTCCTTGATTCGTCCTTAATTTAAATTCTTTGTTCATCCAAAATCATATATTCATCCTACCCCCTTAATAGTCAAGAAGTACCAGGTCACAAAAATAAGAGATTCTTAATTTTGAATTGCTTAGTTCAAACTTCATACAAGATGTAAATGATGGCTGATGGTTGACATATGAACAAAGATTCATGCAAAATGGCATAAAATGAAATATTTAAGGAAGTTTCAATGTCGATTTAAACCTAAGAACCACTAGAAATAACCCCACACTTATCAACTCTTGTCCAATGGCAACTTCAAATTTTCCCCTAGAATGGCGTTGGCATTAGAATGACAAAGAATTTGCAGTTCTCCAATCTAATAGTAATGGAAGTAAAACCATAGATGTCTTATATATCCACTTGTGTTGCACACCTAACAAATAACCAACCCGAATTTTGAAGCTTTGAAAAGATGAAATGTTCAAGGTCTATTAACACAAGAGCAATTCAAGCACTAATGAATTACCAATTACCTTCCCATTACAAAAATAGAAGCTTAAGGGTGCTTGAAACAAATTGTTACATTCCAATTTTGAACAAGGAACACAAATGTTAATCACAAAAATGTAGAGGGAAAATGAAGAGGGAACACTGGTAGAAACCATTCCATTTACGACATGCGACTTATAGTTGTTTACAACTAGATTTAAGAATATTTGCAACTACAAGACCAAATTTCAACTATTTTGATCATTTTCACAACTATGATGCAACTATTTGAAATTTCATCCTATTGGTTGGATTGATTTTACATTTATTTTCATCCATTAATAGGTTGATATGTCCCATTAGTTGCATCCTAAAGGTATTCTATAATGACATAAAGATGCATTTTAATGTATGCACTAAATAAATAAATAAATATATATATATAATATACATATGTATGTATATTGTTCATATAATGAATCTCAAAATTAATATTTGAACTTTGAATTTTTTATTCAAATCTGAAACTTATTAATTCAGTGTAAAAATGGAAATTTTAATTTTGAATACTGTTATTTAAATCTGAAAATTGACATTTTAATTCTGGAAATTGTTATGTAAATTCAAAAAACTTATTTAATCTAAAAATTGATATTTGAATTCTAAATTATTATTCTTGAATCTAAAAATTAGTAATTCAATTCAAAAACATTTATTGAATCTAAAAATCAATATTTTTATTTTAAATATTTTTATTTGAACTCGAAATTTGATAATTGAATTTTAAAGTTTTAAATTTAAATTTTAAGAAATTACTTCACTTGAAAGTTCAAATTTGAATTCCAAATTATTATTTTGGAATTTCAAAATTAATATTTCAATTGAGAAAATATTAATTGAGTCTTAAAATGGACATTTTAATTTTGAATGTTATTATTTTAATTTGAAAATTGACATTTCAATTCTGAAATTTGTTATTTAACTTCAAAAAACTTATTTGATCTAAAAATTGATATTTGAATTCTGAATTATTATTTTGGAATTTTAAATTTATATTTTAATTCAATACATTATTGATTGAATTTGAAGGGTTTTTTCTAATAATCTTATCCATAATCAATCACTTTTATAAATAATTATAAATGATTATGTGTATTAAATCTAAGTTACACTAAATAATTATTGTTATAACATAGATTTTTATATTATATAATTTATATTCTTATATTAGAAGAAATTAATTAATGTAATTAATGTGACATTATTTTAAAATTAATGTAATTACTGCAGATAAGAATTAATTAGTAAGTGTATAATTATTTTCTAATTGAACATAATTATTCACACTCTATAAATTAAAACTTCAAACCTGAATTTAAAATTTGGAATTCTTTTTAGTATAGTTAAAATAATTATTTTACTGATTTTAACTTCATGAATTATTATATATTATTATTATTATTATGTAAAAATTCTGTGATGAATCATCTTTAATAAATATTTTATAGTAATTTTGTAGTAATGAAAATTAATTTTATGATTTAAAAAATTATTTTATTTATAGTTAATAATTACCAAGAGAAAAAAAATTAATAAGTTGAATAATAAAATCTAAAAAAATCGTATACAAATTTAGTTTCTAATAGCAATTATTAATTCATTATTTATAATTTTAACATAAAAATAAAATATTTAATTAAAATGAATAGTCATTAACTTAGTTTTACATTCGTTATATTATATGATTCGATCAGATTCTAAAAAGTAATAAAATATTTTAAAATATTATATTTATTTTATTATTTATGAGTTATGTATTAATAACTTGTGAATAATTAGATAGTTAGTTTGTTAAATATTAGAAATTTATTATTTAATTAATTAATTGATAATGAATATTGAATATTTGTAGTGTATAATTTATAATTTAAATATATGTAAATTTAATCAGTATTGATTAAATGATTATCTAATTATTTAGTACTTGAATTGTTTAGAAATCTAAAAACTTAAAAAGTAAAGCACGAAGAAAGTTTTGAAATTATAACTTAGTTTGTCAAAAAGTTGCAACTTGAAAATTTATCCCATATTGTTTGTTCTTCATTCCTATTTTGAACATTATATAAACAAGGGGGTGTGGTCATCCAATTTGACATTAAAAAATATGTGCGCATGGGATGAGTTAATCAAATGATTCAGCCCAAAAGAAAAATAAATAAATTATGCACATTTCTAAAGTACTTACCTTCCCAACCTACTTATCTATTTAGATAGGTAGGTACCTAGTTTGACCTACCCACCTAGGTCAACCTATGTACCTACCTATATGAGTAAGTATTTAACAGAGGAAGGTAAAACCTACCTACCTATTTTTTTATTTAAGTAGGTAGGTTGGTATGTAGTTTAAGTTTGTAGGCACCTATTTATGTACCTACCTAGGTACCTACAAACTTAATATTAATATTTTTATTAAATTATTTTTAATGCCACGTGGCATACTTGCATTGGGCCATGTGTCATAATATAAATCATCCAAGTATTTGAATTGAATGTCCTAGATTATTTCAAAATCATAATTATTATTATATTTTAAATAATAAAATATTAAAACACGTGGCAACACATCATTTGCCCTCAATTATGACAAAAATAATTGCATTTTAGTCGTATGTGACATACGTATACAATGGAGTCAAAGGATGAAATGTATTTGTTGACTTTTTTTTCATATAATACCTTTTGTCATTTGTGACTAATTTATCACATGTGACTTGTCTTAGACGACTAAAAGGATTTTAGTTGCAAAATGTTTTTTGCGACTAAAATATTAGTCGAAAAATACATGTTTTTCTTTTAGTGGAAAGGAGGGAAAATAAATTTTGCCTACAATTTGATGGTGCTTGACTTGGATTTTGCAATGGTGGATCATTAATTGCTATAATGTTTTGCTGTTAAAAGCTAAAAGCATTTTTGAGTCTCTACGCACCTACTTACCCTTCCTTTTTTAGACAATGAATCAACAACACATCTTGCCCTCTTACCCCATCCCCCTCTAGGTACTAATTGTCCCTATGAACTTTCTCCTATTTAGGTTTTCAAAATGTACTTTTTTGACACTTTATTTTAATAGTAGGGATGAACATTTGGTTTACTTTAGTTTGCTTGGACCCTATGAAGAATGATGAGGAGGTCTACCTACAATTACAAAACATTCAACAATAAACTATTAAATGTGTTGAGGTTTGCTATGAACACTTGTTGAAATAACTAATTGTTTACAAGTTAAAACAATAGATGTTTCCTCACTATTGTTTTTAGAATATGACTATTACTTTACCTCAAATTAATAACAACAAGAATGAAATAAGATACATTAATTGAGCATAAGGAAGCTGTTGTAATTTGTGATTAGGAAAACGAACTTGTTAATTTGAGTTACAATGCTCTAACTACTAATGACACCAAAAGCTAACAGAATTATGTTTAATCCAGTAACACATGTTACAGTTAAGTCTACATCTACATGTATGAACTGTAGTAAAATAAGTCATATTCTTGAAACCTGTCATAACTGGAAAAAAAAAGTTCTATTAGTATCAACCGTGAAATAACAACATAGTGAAAATTGAGTAATTGACCATTACAAGACCTAGGGAATCGTTGTAGAGTGATTGGGTTGGATTCCTTGAAAATATTATTGTAAATCATACAGTTGAAAATAATTAAACCAATGAAATGCATTTACAACATGTGACATTAGAACAAGTAACATTAGAAAAATTGTGGAAGAAATTGAAAAGAAGAGGTCCCAATTGATTGGTGCACGAGGTGTACTAGGTAGGGTAAACACATTTGGACGTGGTTACAAAATGTTCTAGCAAAACCTAAACTAGTAAGTCCTTACACTCCCACTTTTTTGTGTTGTTGGATGCATCTTTCTGTGTGCATAGATAAATTAAATGGCCTCAATATGATGTTTGTAGAAATCCAAGGCACTTCAAAAGCCCTTCATTATTTGAAATGGTAAGGGCAAGGTTAAACTTGATGGGGACACATGGGTACATTATAACCACAACCATGATTGTTATGTGTAGTTTGAGACAAGGTTAATCGTGATATGATGAACTTGAAGATTCCATATAGTGCTTGAAGGCATTTAATTGTAAATAGATAGATGATTTTGGAGATCAAATTGGGGTTATGTGGGCCTTTGCCGTATTAGGTGTGGATGATGATGGTATGGAAAATATGTGTTCCAAAAATCAATGTTGGAATGTGTGACAAGGATCCAATTTCGCGATCAGATTGGGGATTCGAATCAAATTAGGTTGAAATGAAAAGGCAATATGCCAAGTTGTTAAAATCATGTGATACATAAGCTTAGGACATTGAGTAATTGAATGCGAGAATTGAGATGTTCATGACAAAGCTATTGGCACATCAAGTGACCCCACATCATGTGCTAAACTTTTTGGTAGCAACTACATCAAATGGAGAGGTGCACAAGGGAGTGAACAACTCCAACTTAACTACCACCATCCTTGCAAATTTGTGATTTGGTAGCATTTGGTAGCATGCAACTATCAACTATCTGCAATGTTAATTAGAGGAGGGGGAAGTGCACATGATGGGGAAGCAACATTTGGGGTTATTATTGGACTTCAAAAATTTCAAGCCCCATAGTCACATTACTTTGATCTAGTGGCAGTGTCACAACAAAATGAGGCCAATATGCATGTCCAACATCCTTTACCACAATCTAAGGTGGCCATGAGAAGGTAAGAAACAATGGACACTAAAAGAAATTTGAAAATCAATGACTAAATTTGTGACTCATTTATAATTGTAATCGACACATGCAATTAAAAATAGCCTAGTTGCTTTGGACAAGTGCCATAAAATAATTAATCACAAAAGACATGACATGGCCATGAAGTTGAAAGTCTAGTTGCAAACCTTACGACTAAACCAAAAACCACATCCACCATGTTTATAATGCATACCATGAATCTAGTCCATTCTTTCACCTACTTATATACCTTACAATTTTGAAGTTATAGACAAAGGATATGGGATAAATTCTAATAAAAGGGAAACACTACAAGACTACAACGCTATCACATCCTTTGTCCCATACAAAAACATTACAACATATCCACAAAATAAAATACCTCTTGCTTAACTTAACCTACCTACCTACTACCTACTAGTACTTATCTTACTTATTTCATAATACCTTAGAACCTATCTAATTAATTGATTGAGTACCTAAACTAATCTAATTAATTAATTAATATGAAAACATGATCACATATTCACACAATATACTAATTAACCTACCTAGTACCTATCCTATTTACTACCTACTACCTAGTCTATTTTAAAATTAATGACCTACCCTACTAACTACTTATTTAGTTTACTTAACTTAACTAGGTCTAACCTTCATTGCCTAACCTATTAACTACACCTAGTAAACTAGCCTATTACTACCTATAGATAACATTGGCCAATTAACTAAATATGCAGGCTAACTTAAGCTACCAATGTACATAGGCCTACTTAGTCTAACATAACTTATTAAGCTTACTTAACTTAGTTTATCAACTAAGTTATAATAACCTTTTCTGGTAACCTATTAGCTATTAGACATTATATCATGGAAGACCCATGGATGGGTACATTGAAGGGATTTAATCTAATTGAAATAGCAAAATTTGCCATGTGTGGTCTATGTTTCTTTATACATGTGGTAGAATATATTATTGTAGTTGCAAAAAAATTCATTGTAGTTGCAAAAATAGTTATGTTACGCAATCAAAATTGGATGACATTGTTCGCTTTTCATTTACATTTTCTATGAAAATTCATAGTTGTAAGTTGTAGTCAAATTTATGACTAGAATTTGGTTCAACCTTTCTTGTAGTTGCATAAGTCACTACAACAAGTTGTAACTACATGGACACGTAGGACTAACACATCACTAGTTGTAAAATAAGTTGGTTTAAACACTAGTCGCATAATAATTGCAAAAATATGGTTAAAATGGACAACATGTCTTCTAGTGGGAAAGGCATGTGTGGTCTCTATTATGGGGTTTGTTGGTGTGTGTAACTAAAGAGGTCTGGATGGGAGATGCTATAGTAGTTAAACTTAGAAGACATTGAGATATGTGCCTTATGGGTTTGCCAAGTAGGTATATATGTTTTGGTAGCAATACATTGCCATTTGGGTAGTTATTAGTCCATTAGAGATGCATGTGGTATAAGTTACCTACCACATCTTAAAACTTAAACCCCATTTGTTGGTCATTGGACCTATATAAATGAGGGTGGGAAATGCTATAGTAGTCAAAGATAAAAGACTTTGGGATAGTTGTGTTATGGGTT
>Ga0209208_10001701_pt1 | contig 31301 bp, 25 predicted proteins | sample S1TSphfallax_3_FD_187694 | JGI IMG/M metagenome (GOLD analysis project Ga0209208, IMG submission 187694) | Host-associated microbial communities from peat moss isolated from Minnesota, USA - S1T2_Fd - Sphagnum fallax MG (SPAdes) (version 2) | ecosystem: Host-associated > Plants > Peat moss >...
CAACTATATAGTGATGATGATGGAACAAATCTGATATAAGTGCATTTCAGTCACATATCATCACTAGACTATATGCAACATCATTCATTGGTTGCTCTAAAGGCCTGACTATTAGCAACAACTTTTGCTGTAGGAACAACTCATACTAATATTGGGCCAGAGGGAACCAACAGCCACATTGGATTGGAAGCCCATTATGACTCAGTTATAGATGACTACCTTTGGAGGAATCTACCAGTGTTGGGCGGGTATTGGTTTTTTCTTTTTCCTTTTGGAGAACTGCCGGGCCTGGTTTACACCAAATTTCTTTTTAATAAAAATTTGGTTCTCTATATTTTTATTTTATTTTTCTATGCAGGTCCAAGGTATAATTTTTAAAAAAAAAATTACATTGATTTTCACAAGGCTGGTTCTCACAAATTTGATAACTGTCGGTTATCTTTGGCCAGTTCTCACAAACCAGTTATGACTCTTTTTTTAAATTCAAAATTTTTAAATTTAATTAAAATTTTTTGTACAACATTAATACGGTGGGAGCAATTATCATTTTACACATTTCAATCTCAGAAACTTCATCTCTTTCAAAATCATTTTAAAATTGCTTTAACTCCTCTAAATCTCCATCAGCCTCAAACTAAACTAAACAGAGATTGCATCCTACTCTAGGGTCATTTGGCCAATTTTTACACACAAAAATTAACTTTTCTGAATTTTCAGTTTGCAACCTACATCTCCTAAGGTTAGTAAGAATTTCAACTAAAGAAATATTCTTTAGTTGTTTTAATTTGTGAACCAACAATCTCTAAACTCTGCCAAGCAAGAAAACCAATAGTAGAAAACATTGCTTCACGTTTCTCCCACCAAAGAAGTGGACATTTGATCTCCTTAACATGTAGTTAGTAATGTCTGAAAAGTAAAAACTCCCTCTTCACAAGTTTTTCTATTGGTTCACTTCTACTTGCAATCTATTTGAAGATGTCCAAATTGTAGTGCTAAACATGAATATCCTCATCAATAGAACTTCTCACAAAAAGATGCAAGTGTTCATAGCATTTTATCAACATAGAATATAAAGATTTCTTGTCATATTCTTGCATCACAACAAATCTTTAGTCTTTTCCAACAAATGAGGACACTATACAAAAGCTTTTCAACTTAGGATCTAACATTAAAGACACCATGTTGTGTGTTTTTCTTTTTCATATGTTCTTAGGAGTGAAAGGAAGGAATTTAATACACCACAAACCTCCTTTCTATTGTTAAAGGCTAAGAGAACTAATTCGTCAACAAGACTAGGTTTAACTTCCATTAAATTTTCAAAAGAAGCTAAAGGTACATTTTTTTCTTTCAGTTTCAAACTCAAGGAAATTGTAAAGTTTAAAACATTAGTAAACAATCAATGTCCACAAAACTAGTTTAGAACATAGGCAATGACAATGGGAGAAAGATAATCCATAATAATTTGAGAAATTTGCCATGTTAGAAGAGGTGGCACTCACTTAGGAACTCTCACAATAGTCTATATGTTATAACATAATACAATAGTAGCTCAAAACTGCAATGCTTCTTGAAACATTATTATTTTACTAGCAAATTTGCAAAGCAAAAATAAAAATATTAATATCAAATTAGATTCTCAAATATCAAAAGGAAAGATGAACAAAAAACAATTCCCTTTGAATTTTTCCTCCAAACCAAGACATTCATAACCAATAATAGATTTCAATGCATTAGTCATTACATTGAAGTTCGACCCTTCATCTTTGACATAAGTAATGATCTTTCTTTTCAAAGCATATTTGTCCAACAATTTTATCAAATTTTGTGCTAATGCATGTTTTGTTATAGTTCTCACTTCAAATAGGCCAATGGCAACATGTTTAGGCTACCAATTACTTCCCAAAAAATTAGTAACAATGCAAACACATCATATGCCCCTTTGGACATCCAAAGATTAAAGCTAGTAGTTACAGAATAACATTTTACCAATGCAAGAACATAAAGTTGTTCTGTTTTCTCCACTACAATTGGTAATATATCTCGTGAGAATTGCCTTTTAGAAGGATAATTAATTTTTGAACATAAGGGAAAAGAAGACATTTCGGCCAAACATTCTCCACAAATTGAATAGGCAAGTTATTTTTCACAATCAAAAGAGCAAGATCTTCCAAAAATTCTTTCTACTACACATCATCTTTTTTGCAAGAACTTTTTGTTTTAAAAAACTTTGAGATAGAATTTCCAAACAAATTTTCCCTCTACTTTGTTGGCTATCTTTCCGCTTTTCTTGTCAACAAACTATTCATTTCCTCCTTAAATATCTTGACAATTTGACCATGATTTACATTAACATGTATTTTTCAAAATGTTATTCCGTTGGTTTTATAATATGAAATTGACCCTTTTCTAGACTATGTTCTTGAATTTGTGGCATTTATTGGATTATCATGACAAAATATACAACACATAATTTGTGGATTCTCAAGATCAACATTTGTATTATCATTAACAAAATTAAAAAACTAACATAATGAAAAAAAAAAAAAAACTCTTGCAAAACCACAAACAATGCAAACTAAATACACAAATTGGGAGTGTGGGCAATGGGTGCTCCCTTTTATCTTAGGGTAGGGAGCCATTGCAAGTTGCAATGTAACATCGAAGGGAACACTAAAACCTAAACTTTTCTACCTACTTCAGCTCCTGGCTTTGGATCCTCTACCTAGACACTAAACATTAGACAAGTATCTCCCTCCTCTCAACATTGAAACTATTCATGTTATGACCAGATCTTAACAATGCCAAGTGAGAACTGGTGATCAGGGCATCAAAAAGGGTATCACCTGGGCTGATGCCTGGAGGGGTTCAGATTGGGATACTGGATGATACCCAGTCGATACCCGGGGAATTTTTTGACAGCCACCCCAACACTGGAATCTGCCATAGTACCTAGCCTGGTGAGGCACTAATTAGTTACTTTTTGGAATTGCCAAAAAATTCTGAAAAATACATGCCTGCCATGCCGAAAATCTGAAAGAAACTCTCAAGCACACTAGCTTTATTATTTAGTGCAATGCCAAATCGTAAAATATTATTGTATTTATGGTTGACTGTAAATGACCCATGAAATACACATCAGGCACCTTGCTGCCAAAGCATGTTAGGTACTACTGGTATCCTATTAAGGAAACAGGTCCTGAAGTAATTATGTAGGACAATAGGTGACTACTAGGAAAACAGATACATGTACATGGATATCATGGAAGGGCTAGTGAGTTGTTACTACAGTACTTGCTTTTCAGGTTCATAATATCTAAAAGGTGATGAGTTTTTCCATTTCAAAAAAAAGCATATTTAGTTGAAATTGCACTGAAAAATCATATTTTTTCCCAAAATTCCCCCAACAAGTTCTCCAAAAAAAAGGAATGCTAGTTGTCAGGAGGTTAGTAGTGAAAACAGCAATGAGCTGACCACCATGGTTAGTTAGGAAACTGGAAACCCAACAGAAAAGTGTTTCCTGTACACCTACCATCCATCCCTCACAGTGCATCAGTGGATGTTAGTTCACTTTGGCAATTTTTGTCATATGTGTGTGTGGATTTGTGTGCTTGTGGTGTGTGTTGTATGTGGTGGCATGTGCATGTGTGTGTTATGCTGTATGTTGTTTGTGGAGGCATGTGTCCATGTGTATGGTGTTGTGTCTGAGTGTGTGTGCTCATATGCATGTGTACACATATTGACCATGTGGACATTTGTGGGCATGTATGCTGTGTGTGTGTTGTGTTTGTGGGTCTGTACATGCATGTTTTCATCTAACAGGAATTCGTTAAAGAGGAATGTCTTTTGTGTGTCTTACATCTCATAAATGTATTGGTGGAATAGGAAACCCAATGGAAAAGAGTTTCCTGTCCACCCACCATCCATCCCTGCCGCATGGTGCATCAGTGGATGTTGATTCACTCTGGCTATTTGTGTGTTGTATGTGCAGGCATGTGTTCATGTGTGGTGTCTGACTGTGTGTGTTGTATGTGCAGGCTGTGTGTCCATGTGTGTGGTGTTGTGTGAGAGTGTGTGTTTGTGTGTCCTCTACTGCGCATGTGCGGGTGTGAGTGTGTTGAGCATGTGCAGATTTATGAGCATGCATGTTGCCTGTGTCTTGTGTGTGTTTTTGTGGATGTTTGTTTTCTTATTGCATATTAGTACATGTGTGTTTTCATCTAACAGGAATGTGCTTTGCATGACTTAATACCTTGTGGATGCATGTTCGCTTGTGTCTCTTTTGTGGGTGTGTACTTTGCAGGTAGACTATTCCAGCTTTTGGGGCTTACACAAGATGACTATTTCAAAACATTTTCCATCATGCTTTCTTTTTCAGGGTCCACATATTTGCTGCTTTAGAATCTCAGAAACTCAATATGACAGCTGCAAACCCTTTGCCCAAAAAATTGGATTCAAATATAAAATTTTGCACCATACATCATGTTGAGTTTCACAATGAAGTGTGCAAGATTGCTGTCTCAACTACAAAATCTGGTCAATTGATCCTTCCATATAAAGTGCAAGATGATCTTTGGTTAACTTTGCACTGAAATTGGGAAATACCTACTGTGACATAGTTGCTTGGTCTTTGGATGTTTACTGGTGTGATACCTTCTTCCTCTGCAGGTAGCTGTCCCCGTCAAGAAATAATCACCACTATGGTCCTAATGATGTCTCCTCTTAGTGCAACTTCCAGTGAATTAAATACTAATAACACACAGAAAACTCATCAACATTATAGCCCAATGTCATCCCACTCTTAGCTAATGTGAAAGCCACCAGAACTTGTTGCAATGCCATTCTGACACATAGTACAAAATGTACAGGTGCTTGTTCAGTAAAAAAAGACACCATAGCCTTGTGCATGAAGCAAGCTCTTTTCATGCTGAGATTGATGCTAACATGAAAAGCTACATGAAAACAACAGGGAGGCAGAAGGGATCTAAATTTTTCACTAAGCATGATCCCAAAACCACCCAACATATTGAGCTGAAAAGAATTCTTGATGTTCAAGTTGAACTTAGTGGCTTCCTAATCAAGTGTGTTTTTATGGGATCTGCTCTTCACCAGCTTCAATCCCCTTTCTCCACTGTCGGTATCGGACTCCAAGTTTATCATATGAAACAGGAAGGTTCCAAACATTGGCACCCCTTTGCATACGATTCTGCTGCCCCTCTACAAGCCTCAGATCTTCACCTAGCACCTGTGAGCATGCACATCCCAGACAATTGCAAGTCAGAGCTCATTGCTCTCTAAAGCCCATTCCTCTCTAACATCATGGAAATCATGCTTTACCAAAATTTGTATCATGGTATTACCACAAAAAAACTGCACATGGACCATTCAGCTTCAATTAGGTGAACATTGCAGTTGTGACCCTGGATTACCTTGTTAGCAAGATGTTGCCACAAAAAGTGGATAAAAGGCACATGCTTGAGAAATGGAGCAAAGTCCAGGGCCATCCGATATAGAAGCCTGGTCTTCCCTGGAGATGATGGCATGCACACATGCAGCTGATGAAGATGTGTGGGGCATAAGTCCACATCAGAGCCATCCAATTTCCCAGGCTTCTCCAGTCCAATGGTGGAGAGCACCATGCATGGTGGTTGGAACTCCATGGCTATAGGATATGGGTCCCAAGTGCCTTGCAATTTTGCCATTGGAGTCCTAAATTTGACAAAGCTGAAGACAGAGAGTCTAGAGACAATTAGAATAACTTTGAGTCTCAGAGAACAACTCCCATGAAAAATCTACATACTCACAATTAAGAAAACCAGGACAAGGCAAAAAGAACTTTTCCTTTTACGTCTTAAAGAACATCAGTCTATTACTACAATATATGGAAGTTGGGCACAAGGAGCTGAAGAGAGATCATAACAGACATAGCATCACATCATAGCATGACTCCACAGACATGAAATAGGGCAACTTATTCCCCATTATAGAGGGACAGAGACTGTGTGTTGAGTTGACAACTCTAGAATAGTCATGAATGTAAGACACCCACCTAGGAACTTTCCAACCCCTTGCAAAAGTGGTAGTATGTGTGAAGGGTGCATGTGCCAAATCCAGCAAATTTTCCACCAACAAGCCATGCTCAACAGGGAGCTCCAGCACAATCTGCATATGACAACAAATGTGTAGCATATGTGAAAGAGTAACAAAACATCATGAACTTGCATCACTAACTATTTTCCAGGATTACTGTTAGTACTTACACCTAATGTGGACTATGTAGTATATCCAGGAGCTGGTTGTCCAGTGCTCTTCTATCCTCATGACACCCACACAGACTAATATTTCCCAACTTGCAAACACAAGAGAAGAAAATGACTGAGTGTCACATGGCTGAGCACACACCTGAGCATGGATAGTGTAGTTGGCCGGAGGCAATAAAGCAGGTAGGGTAGTTGTAGGTGTGGCACTTCCAGGCCATATCCACACCATGCCATCCTGCTCTATGCAAGGAAGTGACTGTAGGGTTGCATTCACTTGTCGTGTTGATGGCATCTTCTCACATCTCCCAGTGTTTCCATACTCCCAACCTGTTACCCATACAATATTTGAATGTTATTGATCAGCCTCCTTCCAATCTGACATTGCTACCTCTCACATACATATAAGTACACCAGTTGTCAGACTCTGCAATGTGATGCAAACAAGGCATTTCTATAGTACCATTTCAGTAGCAGAGACAGCAATTTCACAGGGGTTATCTCTCACCATGGTAAGGACACTGGATGCGGCCATCCTCCACTTTGCCAAGAGACAGAGGACATGCCCTGTGCGCACAAGCATCACGAACACAGCCTGGGCGACCATCTTTGCCACGGAAAATAACCCAAGATTCTTCAAAGCTCTCAAATGGAACCTGTGATTAGAAAAAAAATTCAGCAACTTCTCTTACAAACTGTCGACATTGCAACACAGTTCTAGAATTTTCAGAATATTGTTGAATCTTGTTGAATTTTGAGCTCTCAAATGGAGGGCACTGCACTCTGATAGCCATAGGAATAACTGCCTAGAAGTAATGTCTCACCATTGTCTTGGAATCAATGTCATCAGAAAAGGCCACAGGGTACCAAAAATCTTTGAACTTTGCAGGGTAGGATCCCACTGGTCCAGACACATCTAGGAATTTTTGCCTTGATAACCCAGCTGATGAGTCAGAAACACATGAACCCTCATCAGTTCTTCTGCTGACTCCCTCATCCAGTGACACAGCCTTTGGTGCTGAAATTGGCCTATGTGGCTTCTTTTGCTCTAGCAACTTGTCATTCACTGCCATTTCCATTTCAGCCAATTTTTGCAATGTGTGTGCTACTCTTGCCTCTGAGAGATGGACCTGCCATACAGGTCCAAAATTGACCATTGTAGGTCTTAGTGACTCTGTATCCCTTGCACGCTGTCATAAGAACATGTAAAATTGATTCCTGCAATAGAACTGTTTTGACAACCAGAAAACAGTAACCCTATTTCTTGAAAAGGCAGAATTTGTACAGCATGTCCAAAAGAGAGTCTTGACCAGGACCCAGAAAACCTAAAGGAGGGTTAAGAGATCACTGTTCAAACCAATTTGAGAAAAAACACTGTGCATTCAAACGGGGAACAGTCGGCATCCTCAAGAAAACCTAGTTGAGGCAAAGATGTGTACTCCTTTCTCAAAGTTGAAATTGAGAAAAGAAGCTAGGTTGAAGCTAAATGCCTACCTGAGAATGCGCTTTGGATAGCTCTACTTGCAAGTTGTTTAGCTCAGCCCGCATAGTTTCCACAGATCTCTGCTCCCGTACAAGCGGATTCAGAACCTCTACTACCTGTAGCACCACACCAGCTCTGACTTACTGCGCACTAGCTACTTCCCCTCTCTTCAAGGGGAAAATAGCGTTTTGGCAAAACCTAGCTAGCCACAAATGCCTGTAGAGACAACCAAAAGATGACGAAGAACGACATTCCATTGCAAAGCCATACCGCTACCAGATGATGCAATTGCGCTCGAAACGAAAATACTCCAAGGCATAATGGAAGCTCGACATTCTACTAGTGCTTGAAATCTGAATTAAACAAAACAAAAACACGCGTGACCTGTCCTTGAATCGTCCTCCGCAATGGAAAGCAAACCAAAAGAAACAAACAAACTGGAGAGACTTCAACGGGAGAAAGTCATCAGAATCTCTAACCTTATCATGCGCGGCAACAATGGTGGAGACATCATGGCGTGCCTTCCAGTCCAGATACAGAACATCCTGACGAAGAAGCTCCCACGCCAAATTCACATCATAAGTTCCTCCTTCTCTCTTAGAAGCTACATAAACCCCCGGATCCTCCAATTTACCTTCCCTTAGAATACCATTCTTCCTCTTCTCTCCACCACTTGAACCACTTTCATACCTTCCTATACACTGCACCACCAACTTTCCACTACAACCCGCCCTATTTCCGCTACTAATACCACCACCGGCGGCTTGCGTCCCTCCTCCATCCCTGCCGATATAAATCCCTGCTCCACAAGATTGCTTACTCCACACCACCGCGGACGACGATCTCCTACAAACTAGCGTCGAATTGAGCACGGAGTTGGAAACACAGCTCCAAATTCGGTTCGAATGCACAAAACCTTCCCCGCCAGACCTGGAAAAACCTGCAACAGGCAGATGCAGCCCCCCTGAAGCAGAGGAGACATTCATGTTGGAGGGATAAGACGCTCGACAAGAGAGACAAACGCCAGGACTCGGCGACGCCATCTCTGGATCTCGCTCTCGAGCTCGCGAGCTCGAAGGGGTGGGTGGGGAGTGGGGAGGCGCAACAACACACGCGCCGTGCGCTGCTGCGGACAAGCTGCCCGAGCGGTCAACCAATCAGCGTACTCTGTTTCGATATGGCCTTTGTCTGGCCAATGGCATCAATTGGCCTCCCAATCTTGTCACCTGACATTTGCCAACGGGTAGCCCGACGTGGCCCCGCGCGGGAACCGAGTCATAAGATTCTCACCCGCTCTGTGGCACTGCTACAGTCACAATAAATTAAAAACATTTCTATTTATTTTACTTCTATTTGTTTTTTGTTTTTTTTCTTTTCACGTTTCCGCTGGATTCCTTCAACCTTATGGTGGTCCCTGTGCCACGCAGTCACTACACATTCTGCGATGGAATGGGACATTAGTAGACGTTCCAAGCTTTTCGAAAAGTAAACCTGGGAAGAATTACAGACATTTCGGCGTAGAAAATTGATCCCGAACGTCCTTTGGAAAAGTCACATGTAATACATTTGTTTGTTTTGTTTTGTTTTTGTTTTTACTTATGAGATCCACCGAACTGGGATGCTTCAGGTCATGTTCTTGGTCTCTTTAGAAAGCTCTTGAGGAGGAGGGATGCATTGGCTTGGTTTCAGGGCGTTTGGACTTGCGGTGTACAAGTTCTTGAAAAATGAATGATTTTTTCACAGAAAATTAAATTGTAGCTGAAAATTTCGGAGTAATTGGAATGTGCCTTTGGTGTTGTTGGGAAGAATTTTGATGACAGGATTTAATGGAATTTATTTGGTAAGATTTGGATTTAGAATGTGGGAGATATTGATTTTGAAGTGATTTTTGCTGCTAAAAATTTAAAAATTCCAAAAAATTCAAGTTTTGGAAGGAAAAATCAGTTGAGGACGTGGTAACACTTGAAGGCTTACCATTCAATTCAAGCATGATTTCCTTCATATTTGGCTGTTCAAAAAATCGATACATACATTGCAAAATAATGGTCACATGTTGATTTTTCCTATTTTGTAATGGGTTCAAACTTCGGCCAACAGCTCAGACCACACTAGTATTGTATTATGAATCCATTACCTACCCATGTTTAGTGACTAGTTTGGTCTATATCAAAATATGAATATATTTAATGAATATTCAATAATATGATAGAAAAAAACTTGGAAAAGCCTCCTTTTTCAGTATAAAAGGTGCATTTTCTAGAAGATTTTGAAGAAGCAAAAAAGACTTGAAGTTTAGATATCATAGGCCATTTTTCCCATTATATATGATAATAAATAAATAAAATTGTTTGCATAAGTTGCCACATATATCAAAAGTTATTTCAATTTACTATTTCTACAATTTGAAAAGGAGGTAAAAAATGGATGTAATAGTTACTACCAACATTTTTTTAATGGCTAAAAATCTCCAGATGGCTACCTCAATTTTACCTTGCTAGTTGTAGGCTTCCTTTTTTTGTTTTTTGCCAAAACCTATGGTTTCAAACAATGTTGTAGTGGCATTGCCCCTTGTATTGCCCATCATCATTGCCATTCCAACTCTCCTAACCCATGAGCTTTTCGTCGCCTTTACTCATACTCACATCAAATTGTCACAAATGCAACAACTTTATTTCACTTTGTAACAATTTTACATAGGGGGTTTAAGAGGTTTGTAGTTAAGTCATTATGAAAACTAGTATGTATTTATAGATTTGTAAAAGCTTAATCAGATTTCTTGAGGTGTTTGTTATTAGAGAAGTGTTTATTGTTTATATTTTGCAATTTGGAAATTGGAGCTATGTTTGAACTTTCAAAACTCAAGTTGATGTGGAGGTTGTTAGTTTGGTGAATTGGTTTTTAATACATACTAAATTTGGAGGCTATGTTGAGTCCAAAGGCTTGTGTTAAAGGTGGTCATGGGCAATTGAGGGACTCAAAGTTGGGAGGTGACAATGTGCAAATCGACAATTGACATCAAAATTAAAAGGTTAAACATTTGTCTTTTTTTCATTTAGAGGTTCACATTTTGTGTATAAGTTCTTGCAAGTTACCATTACATTTTTTGTTTTTGGGTGGGGGAAGAAACTACACATTACACAATGTGCACTCATAGTACATTGTCTCTTTTGTCACTTTTGAAAACCTTCAAGTTTAGATTAATTTCCTTTTTTTGTTGATGTTGTTGTTAATATCGAAGTTGTTGTGATAAATCCTAAGTGGGATGTTTTCCAAACTATTGTTGTTGATCCAATAAAAGATTTTGTAAGTCCTACCTTAGTAATGAAGTGGAAATGGCCATGTTTTTTCCTTGTGTTAAATATGTAGTATATGCCAAAGGTGATGTGCACCAAGTATGTTGTGTGATCTATTCTAAAGTAAAAGGCATTGAAAAAGTTTTCATTCTTAATAATCTATTGAAACACATAGGTAGGCACAAACCCAAGGTTGTTAGTGTTGGCACGATGTAAGTTCTTTCTACTTCAACCCTAGATGCCAACATGCATGTAATGAACAAATATGTGGAACCTTTAAGTGTCTTTCAATTTTGGATATGGTTATTACTATAGTTCTACATTAAAAAATAAAATAAAATAGTTCAATTGGCTTTTGTTTATCATCTATTGTCTAGAGGTTGAACAATCATCACTAATTTTCAAGGTTTAAAAGCATGTTTAAGGTTTAGGGTTTAGGGTAATGGGTTTTTCTTTCAATTCACCTAAAACAATTTGGACATTTCAAAGGTTGTTGGTCACTAAAAAAGAAACAAGTTGGCCATAAATGTGAACTAAACAAGATGGATAAGTATGTTGTCTCATATGAAGTGCATAATGGAGCAATATTAACCTTTAATTGCAAAGATGTTTGTTAATGCACCTCAAAGTAACAATGTTATTGACAACTTAGGTTTTTTTTGTGATTTGGAACTTGATTTAGGTTTAGATGCAATCTTACCACTTTTGACTTATGTCCACACCTTCATTAAACTTTCCCAATTTTGAGATGTCTTCTTGTGTGATTATATTGACATAGTGAAGATCTTTTAATTAAAGCTCCACCATCTTTGCAATGATGTTTATAATAAATTTTCTAGCCCAACCTTTGATGACTAAATGTTCTTGAAACATTCACTAACAAGAATCTACCAATGAATTAATATGTAAACCTAAATGGCAAAAAAAAATTGATTGCCTTATTATTGAATTTTTCAATGTTGAGTATTTTATGAATCATCATTTTTTGCAACAAGTAATGTTAAATTTGTATTCATGTCAAGCTTTCCCTTGGTGCTTGTATTCATGTGAAACAAGGTTGTAAAAACTTTACCAAGTTTTTTATTCATGAATTAAAGGCAAATTCTTACACCATGAACTCATTTTAACATTGGGTATGATCTACCTAATCTTTTGGGTTGATCAACCCACTGATGTTGATTGAAGATCTCTTATAATAACACTTAATTGTCATCAAGGTTGCTTACTATGGGCTTCACAAGGTGAGAAGCGATGGCGTGTGGGTGAGAGCTTTGTTTGACAACTAGGCTTTGGATTTACAATGTTTAAAAAACAATAAAAAATGGTTACAAATAGCAAAACAATCATGAAGAAAAATTCTCTAATGAACCCTATCACTCAATTGTGGGCCAAATATAGTTATGTCATCTTCAAGCACAAGCTCTTGGAATTCATAAAGCTTGCAAAGATAACATGTATTCAAGTTTTCAAGTTTGTGGAAGATGAGCATTATTTTTTAATAGTGGCATTCATAAAAAATAAGTTGAAAAATTGTTTCACTTGTTATTTGGATATGTGCACTTGATTTTATGCACAATATTTCTATATGATTGAAAACTTCCCTTTTGAAAAGGTCATCACTTAGTGGAAGGACACAAAGGCAAATTATTGTGTTCAATGTAGATTGTTAAAAGCAAGTGGTGTATTTTTTTTTGAGATAGTCAAAATTTCTTAATTATATCCCCTTTCAAATGGGAATTTTTTTTTGTCAAAGATGATAATATTCCATGTATAATATTCTATGATTTGTCTTTTTTTTCTTTGAACTAAAACATATTTTGCACAACCTTGTAAGTTGTCATTGTTTGCAAGTCTCAAACATGTCTCAAAGCTCATGTAGGTGTGCTAATTCATTATGGAGTACTTCAATGCAACTAGTCTTGGGCCTTGAGCCTTGGGTTTTTAAAAAATTCAACTTTATGAACATTTTGTGAAATTTTGAATGTTTGTGTAAATTTTTTTTTATAAATTGTGCAATATGCACTTGTGTAATTATGTGCATTGTGCATTGTGCCACTCTAAAATTTTATGACTCATTGTTTGAATTTGGAATATTTGCTTAATGTGGTTGGGGACTTGGAACTTGGGGTGGGTTGTGGGTGTAGGCACCCTTCTATTGGATTTGGGCAAAGTTTCTTCTAAACTTAGGGTTCAAATCCCTTGGGAATGCTTGAACCTTGCAATGTTCATGTTGTATATGTTTATGTAATTGGATATTGAGTAGTTTGTTCAATGTTAAGTTTCTAAACTTTTTATGATGAGATTGTGAAATTTGAATGTTTCAAAACTTTTTCTACTTTGTGTTGAATGTTTAGCATGCATGTTTGCCTCTCAATTTCACACCTTCTATGGTACATTAATCACCAAACTACACAATTTGCATGTGTTTAAGTTGTCAAAAGTTTGCTTTTACATTAAGCACGATAGTCAATTCCATGACCACAGTACACGAGCCGCATAATAAACTCTGCCCAAAGGACTGGAGCTAATCTAGCTAGTAGCAACTTTCAAAATTGAAAAAAAAAAGTGGTCACTACCCTATTTAAGAGATGCAAGAAACAGTTCAAATGAGTTAAGCATTTAATATAGCGCCCTGAAGAGAATGTTTTACTTCCATAAATGTACAGTATAATTGAAATTATGATTCAAGTCCACTATCCTACCTATAAGTTAATTGACAAATGTAAAAAGGCCAGGATTTTTTTTGTGTCAACAATTCCTTTTTACAAGTGATATTGGCTAGCCTAAGTTCGTGTATAAAGCAATTGAGGGCTTAGGATCTGCATTTGTGTCCTCATCAAAGTAATGTTTGAGGACCATGTAAAACTTCATTAAAGCAAATGAGCTACATTATTGATAGATAGTTACATTCCAAGCAACGGTACTCTGGTCTATTATGTATGTATATGTAAGCAAAGGTATACAAGTATGTTTTATGCCACCATGAATTTCTTCCTAAGCTCTAAGGTCCCCAAATTTAATGGCATCACATATCGAGCAATTGTGTGAATACTTTGATGGGAGGGGCCACATTAGTAGGAATCTACATACTTGATATACAACATTGACAAATAGAATACTGTACCATCATGGATGGCAGTAAAAAGTTGCCATGACTCCCCGCTGGGTGAGGATAATGGGTTCAATGTTGAATTAACTTTGTGTCTTAACATCATGACTAAGACATACCAACATACACACACCACATATATACAGAATTGCAGAGTAACAACCATTTCAAAGTAACATGAAAATGAGTGCAGTCATAACCTTATGAGAGTCCGTGTCACACCATCCCCTTCCATCATGGATAACAGTGCGAGCTGCCATGACTACCCACTGACATCATGAGCTCCCAACCACAGGCATAAAGAATATCATAATAATCTGCACAGATTTGGGGCATACCATTATACAAAATCTCCATCCTGAATTCCTGTAACATTTACAGAAAAAGTCGCTCTGTTGGCTAGTATTCAAGAGACACAGGTACTCAAAATAGTCAATAGCATCCTCAATCAAGCTGCTACAACCTTGTGAGGGTAAGCTTCATTTCATTGTAGTTTGTCCCTGTAAAAGGCGCACACCTCAATGGAGCAGTCTTCCATAGTTGGAACCCCTCAAATGCTTATACAAACAGATGCGTGAAGTGGCTTTGGCAATAAAATGTTAGGGGTTTGAGAACATGATAGGCCATTCTACAGCAGTACAAACTATCAAACTAAAACAGAACTTGTAACCTCACTGCGACTGCCTTGTCAACCTGAACATCTGCTTGAAAGAAAGAGGCAGCACTTAATTGAGCAGTCTCTCTGCACGAATGTGGCCAAGGCTGCTCAAACCAGACCATCAGCCTTATACCAGAGGCCTGCTCAAAAGACCCATGAACACTCCAACCAACTACCAATACACTAGCCCACTACACACCAGCTGGAAAATGAGCAAGAAATTCCACCAAATTAAATGGGTGCCTTGCTCAGACTTGTAGATGCATAGCCCTCTGCACCAAGCTGGAGCCTCCCTCTGGTCTTCTTGGGATTGTGTCTGAAAAGTTGCAGCCTGTGACCACATACAAACCAAGAGTGCTCTCTTCAATCAAAGTACAAACAACACCACACTTCCAAGAATAAACACAAGGTAGGCACTGCAGCCACAATCTGCAGACAACATCCCCAAAACAGTATCCAGACAGCAAAACTGAGAATGTGGAATATAGCATTTGTCTTAGGGACAATAAGCTCAGGCAAGCTTAATCCTCATGGTGTCATGCACCAATCATGCTTGACTGCCTGGCATTGCCCCAAGAGCACAATGACAAAACTGCCAAATCAAGATACAATATCCACCTTCCTCTTCCTCCATTCCTGTATCCAATGTATGATGTATTCATTTCCAAATTTTGAAAATGTGGAACTTACAGTGCTAAAGCTGGTACCAGTGAAGGTTGTTAGAAAGCAGGCCCTGGACAGTCATGTTGGCATAACACTGGTGACCACGTCATAGGTTGCTGCACCTATTGGTGACAGCAGCAGCAATAAAGTGATTGGGAGCACTAGTACCTTGTTACCTCATTTGCAATTTTTCATCCTGGCTTTAACTCCACAGTGAGAAATCCAGGTAGTGGTTCTATTCAACTTCCCAAGGAAGTGGATTGGTCACAACTGCATAGAAAGCTAAAAACTAGCATAAAGGTTCATCTCCAGTTCTTCACTAAGGTCACAAGAATTTGGGCAACTAATAGTGAACTCTCAGATCGCATCAGATTGATCTTGGTCAAAAATAAGATTACAGTCCAACATAAACATTGGAGGGACTCATTTGAAGTTTAACAGTGGACTCATGATTTCGTAGAAAGGTTGCAAGTCAGAACTAACACGATATAGCAGGTGCAAAAGATAAACCTCCACCTGTCCTAAATGGGATTTCTCAATTGTTCACATATGCCATAGAATTAGTGGATGAAAAAATCACAAAACACACTCAATGCATGGTCCCTCCCTTCAGAGGGCACAGACAATTAAGAACACACCATATCTATACAGAGCTATACCCATCCCAAAAGTTGTGCAAGATAGTACATCCTGTGCATTACCGAGCAGTATACAGCACCAAGGACCTCAAGAGGGGTCCAATGCCATCAGAAATAGAGTAACTCTTGTACAACACCAATCCTCAGCCCTAAATGTCAACTTAACCCTGTAGTGGTTTCCTCAGAACCTTCAAATCTTCACATATTTGTCCACGTATCCCTGCAGTTCAGTACGTACACCACACATATCAGACACACTTCACTCTGTACTTGCACGCCTGATTGCTATACTCACTAGTACTGTATCCCAAAGATACTCAATTCCATGCATATGAATGCTCAGGCAAAAGAGTTTAAATATGACAGACAGCTCCAAATTATCACAATTTCTAAGCTATTCTCTTTCCTCACTGTCAAGCATAGGAGATAAATTTTTGACACTCTACAGACTTCTATCCTTTGGTATATCATCCACCCAAGTATTCATTTAAATGAGTACAGTGTGCATTTAATGGCAGCCATGGAAGATTGACAGTCATATCTGCTAAGTAAGTTCACTAAATTCCACATTGTACAGCTAATGGCACTCAGAAAGGTTGAATAACTCTAGGAGGAAACAGGTGTCCAGGAGATGTGTGCAGCCACTACTAAAAGGGACATAATATGCTTCATGTTTGGCTTTGATACTTTCCCCAATTGTCAAGTCTCCACAGTAAAAAGGATAGGAGCACAAAAAGAGATTGTTGAGTGCACTAACCTGAACTAGTTTGTGAATCTTAGGCCGTGAGGAGGCCATATAGTTGTCCACTTTCTCTGGAGTCTTGGGGATCTGGTGTGGTTGCAAGGCCCCCAAAACTTTGTCAACTGCTTTTTTGGCAATAGTCTTGAATGCTTCCTTGCTCATATGGCCTTCCCGCCATGTGGGTTTCAATACATCTTTCACATATTCCGTGACTGCAGCTCTAACAAGTGTTAAACCATGGCCTTCTTTCTCACCTCCTTCCTTATCTCGCCCTTCTTTGCCTCGCCCTGCTCTACTGCGTCCTTCCTTTTCATTCTGTCCTGCTACTTGTGACTGGTTGCCACCCCTATCCTTTATGTCTTGAGTTTGCCCAGAATCCCTCTCTGAGGGGAACAAACCTGAATTCCAGTTATGATTTTCATCTAGGGCTGGACTCACATTCTCCAAAACCCCCCCACCTTGAGGTTGGGACTGAAGAGACCTGTAAGTAGATACTTCTACTGCTGGGTGGGAAGGCAACAATTCCATGACAGAATGAGACTGTTGTTCGCCTGATGGGACATCAGTTGTTGCATTTACACTCTCCATTACCAAGCCATTATGGGTTCCTTGATTAACACTATTGGTGACAGGATGGTGGTGACTTGGTAACCCAGGACTTACACTTTCCATTATAACCATGCTCATATCCGGTGGTCCACCAAATTCTGGATTGGGCCCCACAACCCTTGCACCTGGGGGCTCTGGCTCAAAGGCATTTGCTATCAATGGGCCATATTGCTCCTTTGAGACAGACACACCTAGGTGTTGTGAGACATGTTGAGGAATACTCTGCTGTGCTAAGGAAGATGCAGGGCCTGGGAGCCCATAGCCCTGCATTGCTTGATTAATTACATATGATGTAGGCCAGGGCAAGCCAGGCCTAGACGGAACGGGTAATTGCTGTAACCCCATTTGTGGAAAACCACCTGGCTGTGGGTGCCCACCAGACTGAGAATAAGCAGTGGCCTGAGGTGTAGGGGCTGGATAGGGTGCCTGAAGCTGTGAGGATGGATGGTGATGGCCCATAAACCCCACCATTGGGGGAGGTGGTGGTATTGATCCATCAAACCCTGGTTGCATCATTGAAGTATTTGTGGTGTAGTCTTTCTCTGGCACATCAGTGGCAAATGCAGGTTCTGGCTGGGCAGAGGGGACTGATGAAAATGCTTGAGAAACAGAGATTGCTGGAGCTTGTGGGGGAAGGGTCACAATGGAAGAGTTGACCACATCTGGGTCAAAAGAAGAGGAATGGGGTAAAGCAAATAGTGCACTTGTGGGCAGGCGAGCTAAAGGAGGAGGATCAGTAAAAGATGATGGCTTACTGGCCATAGTTGTGCTCTCAGATTTCTCTTTTGTCTCTGTTTTGATCAATTTAGCACTCTGATCATCACCGTAGGCACTGGTTGGAGATTCCTCAGGTTTACACCCTCCTCTATCTTCCAAAACCGTTTCTTCTGTATCCTCCTTTTCCCTCTCAGTGGTGGAATCCCAATTTTTCCTTGCCCTGGATCCCTCATCTGCCCGCCCAGAAGATGATCGAGCACTGCCCCAAGTCCGACCATCATCCTTATTCTCCCCACGGCTGCCTTGACCACCCCTGGACCCATACCGCCCCCCTCCTCTGCCTGTATCACCAGAAGAAGCTACGTTACTGCTGTTGTCTGAGTGTAAAAACCGGCATGAACTCCCCCGCTGACACCGTCCCCGAGAAAAATCAATGCATATGGGCTGTGTACCCCCACCCCACTCTACACGTCCTCCCCGCCTTGCCCCCCGGTCTTGAAACCTGCGGTCACTGCCCCAACTACTATCGGCCCCCCTTCTTGAATCCCGTGGAGGTGATCGACTGTAACTTTGGTGTTGTCTTGAAGAGTAGCTGCATTCAGAAACCAACATAAGAAGGAAATGACAGCATCAGCAAATCAATGGCTTACAGCAATCCTCACATGACAAAGGAAACATCTAGTCAGGGGTATTTGATGTTTGTATGGGATTTAGGGTTAACTAAAGATAACAAAAATTGAATTCCTCAATCTACATCCAAGAAGTAGTATTTTGACAACATGTGATTTTCAGCCACCTGGAGCTGCCAAATTAAATAGAGAATTATGATATGGTATCATTTTCCTTCTCAGTTTAGGGTTTAGGGATCTTTCCACAGCAGTTTATTGAGTTGCTTAATACCAGTTGGCTCTTAAGAGCCAAGGCCAAATAACAACATGCATTCCATGAGTCAAGTCACCAGTAAAGTTTCTATCTCACATTCACCAAACAACTGTGCCTACCTGTCTTTCTCTCCATCAGACTACCCTTTATTACTCTGTATTGTACAATTCATACCAATGATAAAATATCATCCTATTATAACCTACTCTTCCCCACCATATCACCTTACAATAGAGCTTGGATGCACAAATAAGCAGCTGTATGTGAGACTGTAGACCCACTACTGATCATATTCAATAATTGTGTTATGGTCACTACATGGTTCAAGGGAATGAACTCTAAATTCAATTCATACTAAGAACATGTATGTCTCCACAACTAAAAAAAGGAGTGGTGAAAGACTCTTAATTTGGCAACTAGGAGTGACTGAGTGGCTTTCCCCCATATAGGCCGCCCCATAGGGCTACCAACAGGACAACTGGTCTCCTTTCAGAGGTGATCCCTTTCTAACCCTTGTGACAGGGACAAAGCAGTTGCCAACCCCTTCCTCAGGGTTTGACTCCAAGTAGTCACATGGTTTTTCCATGACCAGTTGACTCAGTGACCCCTACTACTAAAGCTAGGTGGGCTGTAGTAAGTAACAGCTTGAATGGTTTAGTGGTGAACAGCCATGAGGCCCACATCATATATGAAGGCCACCTTCTTAACTGGCAAGTAAATAAACTATCACCTGACTATCAGGGACTGCAGAGCTGTTCAATTACAGGCCTATAAGCAGTTGAGAAAAACTGGTTCAAGCAGAAATCCCTTAGAAAGTCATTTTGACTTTGCTACTGGTGAGTTTAATCTTAATCTCCAGATGTCCCTGATAGAAAACAAACCTGCGAGATCGGCTCCGCCGACTCCTCCGAGATCGTGAATGGCTGCGGCTGTGACGTTGCCGCAATTTCTCTCTGGGAGACTGACTTCGACTCCGACTCCAGCTTGTGCTTCTCCTCCGTTTCTTGCCATGATGGCCATCCTCTCCATCACTATCACTTGAATCATGTCTTACTAACCTCCCAAACTCATCTACGGTTGGAGCTCCTAGCTCAAGCCCTGAAGAGATCCGATCATGTTTCACTTTCTTTGGGTCCTGAATCCCTTTGGCATCAGTCCTCCCATCGAATTCTTCATGAAACACATGATCCCAGGGCAATACACAAGTTAGAGCTAGATATCCTACAAATTACACTATTCAAATAAAGCTTCACAAAAACATTTAGTCTACAAAAGTATACTTGTCACATTTTTCCTAGATGTTGCCACAAATCAGAGTCTGGCCATTTACAGAACTAATATAAATCCCCAGAAGCATTGAGACCCATCTATACTTGTGAGAAACCTTTATACTAAGGTTAATGAGATTTCAGACCAAACGACAAAAGACCATAACAGCAAACTGCATGAGGAAACTGTATCAGAGAGATTCCCAATAATAAGCCATTACCCCAAACAGGGTAGAAGATGGCCCTTTCCTTTCACACCAACAAACTTCTGTGTTCCTTCAGTCCAGTGTTCCAACAGTCCTTCCAGGTCAAAGTGCATCAGAGAAATTCAAAAGAATGTTTCACCATCCCCAACAAGACGTAAAGATGCCCCTTTAAAACAGTGCAAGAAATGGGACACAATATCATAGCACACAAAACTTGAAAGTCAAAAATAGCTGGCACATGCTATCTTTACCAGGAAGATCCACAACATCTGCATTTGGAGTGCGAACAGCTTCCAGTTTTTCCCTCACTTCTGATTTTTGAAGCACTTTTGGAGAGGATGCCATATCAAGCTTTGGGGCCTCTGGAGTCAAAGAAGGCTCTGGAGGGCCCCGCCAGGATCCTCTTGGAGCACCTTCAGTTTGGTGTCCATTTACACCTGAAGATAGCTTCCTCTCTTGGTGTGAAACTCTCTCTCTTCCATTTGGTAATGCTTGTTCAGGAGGGCTTGCTGATTTTCTCCGTGGGCTTATATCTTCCATACATGATCTGTCAAATCCAGTCCGCCGCCGAGTATCTATCAAACCACAAAATGTAGGACTGTGGATAAGCATAAAGCCCCCTGAGTTCTCTAATATAGTAATCAAGAGTTGCCTCCTATCACAAGAGTCCTGCCACAAAAGATGCTCCTTTTGCAAGGAAGTACAGCAGTCTATGTGGACAACAACAGCATGGATAATGTGGGGGCATACGGCTGTCTAGCCAACTGGTATGTAACCATGCCATGCAAATGTAAAGTGAGGCACGGCCATAAAGAATGGCACATAGGTGTAGGTACCCCATCAGGGAGAATGGCCTTTAGGCCACCCCCTTAGAGGGTGTCAAGGGATTCAGGGACCTGCACATTTATATGGATTGAGACTATTGTGCATGCACGTTATCTATTGGCATCCATGTCTAGCAAAGGTTTAACATGCCTGCTTTCTACTGAGCAGTGATAGACTACAACACCCAACATAAAACCTTCATAAAGGACCTATGCAGCTACAAATACAGTTCCACATCACAAATCACTTTGGACAGTTGAGATATGAGTCACTACCCACCTCTTCTTCTTCCTGATGCTGGTGGTATATCTTCTTTTGGACCACTCCCAGTATCTGGCTGCTTGGCTCCAGGAGCAACTGCTCTAAAGTTCCTCCCTTCACTTACTGACACAGCCTCCTCCCATTCATTAACCTCAATCACTGGAAAAACTTTGGCTTCTATGACCTGTACAGGTGATGCCACATCCTTCTCCACTGCTGATGGAGGGGCATCAAAATCATCTGCCAATTGCAAGTAAGAAATTAGTCTGGCTATCCAGTGGACACCAGCAAGCACCACAATACCTACACACAAGTCCAGGATCTTGATAAAGAATAGGAATAGAACATTTTACTTTGAGACAAAGAAACCAATCTCTAATCATGGAACATGACAAGAAACTTACTAACAGTAACCTCATCATAGGCTGCACATGATACACATTGAGACATCATTTGGATTACCTTCCATTTCCATGTCAGATCCCACAGGAGAAGCTAGAGCATCTGACGTCAACTTCACTTCATCCTGAATGCTTCCTCTTCCAGAACAAAGGCTGCTGCCACCCTGGGACCACAAGCTAGCTTCTAGGGCATGTTTCTTCCACTCATAATACCTTTGCCCAATTGCTGCATCTGTGTCTGGCTCACCTCCAAAGAGAAATGCAAACTTAGGATCCGCACTCTGCTTCTTCCTTGCCAATTGCTCAAAGTCTGGCCCATTTTTTACTACAAAGCTTGACAAAACATCAATGTTCTTAAGCATTTCAGCATCCCGAGGCATTGCAGGTGGGTCCATGGGGAAATCATCTGCAGCAGGGGTGAGAGATAAGGATGCAGGCAATGCTGGATATGGGCCTGGCAAATTTGGTCCCAAATTTCCTCCCCCATGTGTTGGAAAGGGAGGTAGAGATGGGTTACTAGCGGTTCTCATAAGTCCATGTGGATCAACTCAACTGGCTCAAAACATTGATTATTCTGACTCAGAAGAATCCACTCAGCAGATAATCCTGCAGAATTGCAGCCTGCACACCAAGAAAATTAAGTCAATTTAAGCAATCTTGACAGCATAGACCAGCAGACAAAACCACAGCTTGCACCAACTGTATGCACATGGGTGTGGAGCAGTCCTGAGAGAGTTCAGTTCAGAAACTACACCAGAACACTCCTCAGGGCTGTACATAACCATCTGCATTCTCCCCCTTAATTCAAAACCACAATACTACAAACCTGCTGGCAATACAACTTTCAAACCATTCTTGAGTTTGCAGAGATGCTGGGAAGCCAAATCCCATGTCATTAGTACCATCATGGTTCAATCTAAAAATTTAGTACAAATCCTTCTAAGTCAATGTCTTTGGACCTTAGACATATTCAGCTACCTTATTTTCAGGTTTATCGAAGCTTCTTTTGGGTACTTATATCTTTCCTTCCAACAAAAATGAAAGAACATCTTGTGCCATAGAAGGAAAGAGGTAGAACAATCAAAATAAAAGGAAATACTGATAAGAGAAAATTGTGATGCTTGTGAGTCAAGTCCTGTAAGAGCCTGATTGTGTGTCAACAGACCTTGACAGAAATGCTTACGACAACCTGGAGTCCCACAATTGACAGGAGTTCACATTTTGGCCCAAATTGCCCAATTCTGAGGCATGCCACAGGCTTGAAATCCTCAGATCATTTGGAAGCAATGACTTTACAATCAGTGCCAGAGGATTCAAACAGGCATAGATGTATGGTGGAGCCCAAAACTCTAAATTGTGTGAATTGGACTTCCTGGTGTCAACAGATACTGGAATGGTAACCAATACTGTAGCACACACTAAGGAAGAGAACTCTTGAGAAACTGGTCACATGTATAGGGGCTTTGGGTTCAGGACTTATGGTTGCAGCAGTGGCATTTCCATTAGCTTAGTTTGTTGAAAAAAGTCTCTAATTCCCCACTCAGAACCAAGACAAAGATTGGGAGCTAGAGTCACAGTCAACTTGCTAGTAAGTATTTGGTGCCTGAGATTCCAGCAGCTACCAATAAGTAGGGTTTGCTACTTTTAGCAACTATCCAAATTGCAGCCACTTGAGGGCAACTAATTCCTCAAAAGCAGTTTCCACAACTCTTTAACCGGTTACAGCCATCTGGGTTTCAGACTTTGAGAAAGAAACAGTAACCCTAACTGTGCAGACACCCATGAACACACATGTAGAGTATTACACAAAATGACATATTCATTGTCCAAGAAATGCTCACCTTCAAGTTGACATCATTTGAAGTTTATGGAAAACCATCAATTCTGAAGTACAGGAAACTTTCTGAGCACAGTATCTTCATCTTTTCTTCTTTGATCTCCTCGGTATCTGTCCTGGCATTCACAGGAAGAAGACCAACTCAGGTAGATAAAATAGAAGCTGTAGCTTGTAAGAAAATTAGCTCTGCAATGGATGTCAACAGTGAGGGAAAAATGAATTAAGAAGCTTGATCACACAAAACAGAGGAAAGAATGATCTTGAGGTCCGAAAAGAACACCAAGACTATGAACAAAGACCAACCTCGAAATGTGTACACTAACAGGATCCGACAGTAAGAACCATAAAATCAAAAGGATGCCTCGAATCACCTCACATCCAATCCAAGGTCAGTTATGACACCGTCGCCCACCGGAACTCAAAGATCCATTGCAAAAACAATCCTGCTGCAGCGTCCATGATCAGTAGTACTCTTATACCATAGTTCATTCACCATGGCACTGATGTCTTTTTCCTACGAGAAGCATACAAGGAGGGGGAGGGAAAAAAATGAATTGAGACTAAAAGGAAGAACTAAGATGAAGCGATACCAGAAAAGGATTCAGGTGCTGCTGCCGCTGCCCGTCAAATCTGCACTGCATCCTTGAGATCCATTACAGGACTATCATCTCTTCACTGCATTCCGAATTTCCAAAAGCACGGACACGCCAGTAACGAATTTAAGAAGCATTACTAGCGGCGAAATAGGAGGAAGTGAAAAAACAAAACAAAACAAACAAGACACCACCCCCTACCCCCCCAGACCAAAAATAAGGGGGAAAAATCGACCAGATCGCAAAAATATCAAGAGCATGAAACCATGAACTATGCTTCTTTCTAAGAGACAAAAGGCAGTTAAAGAAGGATCGAGCGAGAGACAGAAAAGAGTACGTGTTTACGAGATTTGAGCTGCGCTGTAAACGCGATGCTTTCGCTGCAAAACGGACGAAGAGCATAAGAGCGGAAACACAATTAGGGCAGAAAACCTACGAACGAGAGGAGATGCAGAAAAACCCTAGGGCAAACAGCAGATTTAATGTCCCAAGACGAGGTCCCAATCGCCACGTCAGAATCCATCTGACTCAGACGGTGTCGGCATCTGGATCGTGTTTCTGGTAGATGAATTTTGCATAGGTATTTGTGAGTAGGTACAAAAAGTTTGCCAAATAATTATTTTATTTTGAAAATTTGATTTTGGTGCAAAAAAATATTTTAATTTTTTTTTGGCAAAACTTTATTTAAATTTAAAAATATTCAACAACGGCTTGAAATCACTTAATGTACATGCAATAATATACATACTAAAACCCGCAAAACTACCCTGTACTAACTTCTTGAATCCTATAAAATTTTGACTTCACTAAACAATAGTTTTTTAAAATTTCAGTAAGAAGGGGCCTTAGTTTTCTAAATTTTCAACATTTAAAAATATAATATAATTTTTGCCAAACCTGAAAAGGTACTACAGAAATGAAATGTTGAGATTGAAGCATTTGAATGAATTTTTGCATATTGTAGTAGTACTAAATTTGATAGATCTCTCTTGGGAAAAGAATTTCAATTTTACCACTTATGTTGGTACATGAAAGAATAATACCATAATACCTTGGTGGTTTTGACATAATTTATATTTCTTAATTTTAGAAATATTGAAAATTTTAAAATTCTTCTTTTGAAGGACACACTTTTGTGAAGGAAAATAAAAAAATATTTTGAAATATTTAAGAAGATTTTATTTTCGACATGGAATCCTCAAATTAGTTAATTATTTGCCAACATGTGTTGAAGTTGACATGATATTATGGTGTATGAAAAGGTACTATGGTATTTATGTTTGCAAAGATTATTTAAAATCTATCTATGTTTGTAATTATAAGATTTTTGGATATGATTATTGCTAGAAGAAGTATACTCAAAAATGTGTACCCACAATCAACAAATTATTTTCTTGGTGCATACAATAACAATAGAGGATGAAAATCAATGTTTAAATAAATGTCCATATGAATATGTTCCAACTTTGTTGCTTGCGAATAAAAATGAAAAGTTGAAAGATCAAAAATTACATAATGTACATGTTTGCGTATTTAGTTTCACAATACCTACAATATTAATTTTCACAAGCTTACATGGATTTTATTATGTATTTGTTTTATATTTGATCACACAATATGTACAATAATGATATTTTAAAATCTTATTTAATTTTGTTGTTATTGATAATTCTTCATAAGTAGTTTTGTTTTCCAATTTTATAATGTATTAGTGGTGGCAAGTCTCCCCAAATAGATTTCAACATAATTAACAACAATTGTGTATATGACCATTAAATGTGTAATTGATAAACATGTTGTTCCACACAATAACCTATAAGGGAATTTTATTAAGAATTTCAAAAAATTCTTTAAAAACATGTTTGAAAGTTTTTATAAGTTTTCAAAAAAACTTTGATTATATATATATATATATATATATGATGGATTTTAATCATGACATGTGGCACAATTACAAATTATCATGTAACACATTAATTGTGTTCATTCTCTAAAGGTCAATTATTTGGTGATAGTTAGTTGACGATAATTATTGTCACATAAAAAAATAATTAAAGGTTAATTTTGGAATGGAAATGTTACTTGACAATAGTACCATTACTAAACTCTTTTCAAAACGAAATAATTAAAAAATAATTTTGGACCAAATTTTTTATAAAAAATGTTTGTTAATGGGTAGATTTTTTAACTTACTTAATCAAAAAACCTTTGAGTAATTAGATCATTATTAATGGTAGGTTCACACTTATCATCCTTTATTTATTATGGGATGAGGCCATTAAAATAATTGGTTTAAAAAATATAAGATATTAGATTGCCACTAACTAGGATATGTGGAAGAAATTAAGACAAAGCAAGGAGATTAATAATATAAAAAAATCACCCATGTGTGATGGGGAATCAATTTTGATTTTTTATTATTTCTTAGGTTTAAGTCCTTCGTTTCTTCGTTTTCTTTCATTCCCTATCATTTTATAAAATTTTCATTTTCTCATTTTATGTGTGATTATAAGAAGAATGGTGTGTGTGAAATGTGGGGGGGAAAAACATGTATGTGAAAAAATTTGTAACATGAATTTTGGTTGAAGGTTAAATGACATTTTTTTTTGTGTTTTGCCTTGATTTCTTGGATGCCAAAAAAATATTTAATATTCTTTTGATGGACAATAAAATAATTCTCAATTTAGTTAATTTTATATTCATTTTCATTTCCAAAAACATTTGTTGAAAATCAATCATTAGACAATAATTGTAGCATGAAGGTATCTATAATAACAAAATAACTACAAACGTTTTTGGCAAATGATTTTGATTATGCAAGACCAACTTGCACAAGTCTGTTTGGTTTAGTTGAAACCATGCCTATTAACAAGGAAGTGGTAAGTAGGATGTGAATGCCCTCTTGTGCCAAGGAGTTTGCAAAAAGCTAGGTAATCAAATTGTTTTGGCTATGTAATTAGAATTGATTTTGGCTATCCAATTGGAATGGGTTTTTTCTCTTGGAGTAAGGAATGATTGTGGAAAATAATGCAACCCCAATTCTTGGACCCAATAATCTATGTAGATTAGAGGGCCCAAATCATTTCAAAGTTTGCAAGCTAGCAAACAAGGAAGATATACGCTACTACAAGCTTCTTCAAATTTTGCCCATATGTTGTGATGTAAGTACAAAAGTCAATCCAATTTTTTTCCCTTCACTTTTAGCATGGATGGAAAATTTCTTTAATGATGTGTTGTCTATATTTCAAATACTCTAATGTACATGGGATTGATTTGTCTTGAAGAATGTCAAAATGAATTGCATGGTGGAGCGAGTTAAATTTCTAGGGGAAATCAATTTAATGAAAACTTTGCCATTCTTTATGTTTACCATAATAGTGGATTGCACCTACTATATGTACTTGACCTATTTACTACAAAGATTTTCAACATTGAAGTCCACTATGTGCTTTTTTTGGTGAAGTTCTTTTGCAATGGTTCTACAAGAGACTTTTTGGGTGAGCATACACATTCCAAAATATTCATATATGTATGAAATGTTGTTTTCTTCTTTACATGACTATCTTTTCCAAAGGTGGGAAAATCTTCCAACATTACTATCACCTGTAATTGGGCTTTGATGAAATGGTTGACAAGGTTTTGAAAAACCTTCAAAACAATAATTTCTATATTTTGGTTGTGGTTGGAATAGGTAGGATTAGGAAGACCACTTTGGTGACAATACTTTATTATCAAATACAAGGTGAATTTCAAAAGTTCATTTTGGGGAAAATGTCAAATCAATTGTAATAAAACATGTTGAAAAGCAACTCCTAAAATATTTGTGTGGCATGGAATTAGAGGCTATTAAAAAATTTCATCAACATCTTAAGGAATGTTGGATGGAAAAAAAAGGTACTTGTGGTCATGGATGATGTGAATGGGACATAAAGTATAAATGAACTCTTGTGTATAGATTTGGATATCATCAAAATACTACATAAGGTAGTAAAATAATTTTGATGAATTGTAATTGGCAAGATTTGAAGAATGTTGTTTTCAAGGATGGGAAGTTTGAAATGGAACTATTCAAGAAAGAACAAACAATGGAGTTTTTTTCCATGAAAGCTTTTTGACAATCAAGACCTCCCATTACTTTGAAATCTATTATAGAGTAGGTTGTAAATGCTTGTAATGGCTTCCATTAAGCCTTGAGGTCATTGATTCATGGCTCTATGGCAATGACTTCCTTGAAGCTTGTTAATAAGCTTTGATATGGTTGCAAGAAGCTAAGCTTTTGGGGGGTGGTAATGAGAATGAAAAGCTATGGAGTCAACTTAGGATTAATGTTGAAGACCTAGGGAAGGTAGAATTAGGTATGTTCCTAGACATTGCTTGTTTTTTTCATAAGGTCCAGCAAAAGACCTAGTAAAAGACCTATTAGACAATATTGGGATGAAAAATTTGAAAGGTAATGGGATGCTAGTTCAAAAAGTGTTGAAGATCAAGAATGCAACATCTTGAAGTTCACCAATGATTAGTTTACAAAATTTGGAGGATCAATCTCTCATAAAATAGAGTGATGAAAGAAAATTGATGATGCATGATTAATTCCATGACATGGGTCAACACATTGTAAGAGAGGTTTCGAGTGATGAAATTGGTAATCAAAGCAGAATTTGGGATGAAGAAGAAGCAAAAAAAATCCTCCTTCACAATAAAATATCTATGATTTTGAATCAAATTGGCATTGTGTGTATTTATTTATAAAATCTAACACTATTAACACCATTTATGAATATGCATATAACACGAACTCACCAAACTAATTTTGTTTGGTATTTAATTATATTCTAGGTCAATGCAAATGTTCAAGCAATTTGGTTACCAGAATCTCTAAAGTTTCCACAACAATCATTATCAAACTTTTCCATAATGAACAAATTGCAAATATTCATTGTGCAAGAAGTTAGTAAAAAATTGGTGGACTCTTGTTTTGTTTGGTATTCTAATGAATTAAAATGGCTCAATTTGAATTTTTCATCAATGTTTGCTGCTTCTAGAAGGTGTGCAACAGCTTTCAGGTTTGAAGTTGTTGGAGTTGAAAAGTTGTGAAGGTTTGAAGTTCATACTGAACATCACCTTAGAGAACATGACATCTTTAATGCAATTGGATTTATCAAGTTACTAATTCCTTGAGTTGTTACCCACAACAATTGGTGGGTTGTAACATTTGTAAGAGTTATTATTGGAGAATTGCTTTGATTTGAAGGAATTTCCTAAGGCCATTAATAGTTTGACCTCATTAATGGTATTAGACTTGTCTTGGTGTGGTTCCAGTACATCAATACCTATAACAATTGGTAAGTTGAAATATAATGCTTACATGTGCTAGAGTATGAATAGATTTAAAAGCTACTTGAGTTTAGATTAGCCAACATTCTACATTACAAACATTGGACTTGTGTGATTATGGAAACTTGACCAACATCCCTAGATTGGTTTGGAATCTTGAAACTTTGATAGAGTTGAATTTGTCATATTGTCCATTATAGAATTTGGATCATGGTGCAAACAAGATATTTTTAAAAGGCACAATAAATAACTCAATAAAATTACAAATAATTTTGTTTGATCATAGAAGATAAGTTCTTCCTTAGGTCATTTCCCAACTAGCTTGATTTAAACGCCTTGCTTTCTTTCAAAAGGATGATAAATTATCCTTTGGTCAAAGGAAAATAGATGACATTGATTAGTCATTCACTCCCAATTTTACCAATCTACCATCATGGATTAGAGACCTTGAAGCTTATTTAAAGACCTTGAATTTACATTCCAACCATTATGTTAGAAGTTTACCAAATTCAATTGGTAAGTTATTGAACTTGCAAAAATTGGACTTAACAGAGTGTGTAATGTTGGAGCAATTACCAAAGACACTTGGACAATCAATAACACTGAAGGGATTATGGATGGGATAGTGTCCAAGTTTGAAGGAGATTCCTGATGGAATGGTGATGAACCTACTATAAAATGGTTTAGTCTACATGGTAGTGGACCACACCATTGCCTTTCCATCAAACTTTCCCCAAAATGTAAAAAATATAGATGTTAGTGCTACAAATATTTACAAAGACCATAATACACTGGAATGTGGTGTGATGAGTTGGCCTTCTCTCAAGTATGATTAAAAAATTTCAACTTATATGAAGTTTAACTTCGAATGGATATTGAGGATTAGTGTCCTTTCCCATAAGCAACTTATCCAAAGTATCGACGACCAATTGACAAAATTGTAAGTGAACTTGATTATGATGAATGGCATGAATCTGAAGGTTCTAATGACAACAATTTTAAATCAAAAAATGATTTAGAGGAAGTGAAGAAGAAGAAAAGGCACAAGAAGTGACAAGGCAAATTATTTAACACTTGGTACTATTAGCATGCCCAAAGGATTTTTAATAAAACATGATTTTGGTGATTTATTAAAGGGGGACATGGAAAGGAAAAAATGAGATTAAATTTACCATAACATTAAGGAATGATAAGTAGAACACCATGAACTTATGCCAAACCTAACCAGATTTGTGAATTCATGTTTTTCATTTTACCCATCCAACAGCACATCATGTGGCATTTAGAATTGTATACTAATTGAATGAGTCTTGTCTAGCTAAACATGGAGGTCATTTTAGATGAACTAGATGTATGAATGGACTAAATTATTATAGAGGAAACCAACACCATGAATGATCAATTCAAATGCAATTTGGGTAGGGTTGCAAAACTAAGTGTATTTCACTTTTTTAGTTTGCTTGTCCCTATTAATGAGAACTTCAAGGAGAAAATATTTGTGTTCTTTCACATTGCTTGTTCTAGCAAT